>OLSB01001466.1_pt1 | contig 22755 bp, 25 predicted proteins | sample 1672071 | NCBI WGS metagenome assembly OLSB01 (sample SAMEA3136642, study PRJEB25190) | human gut metagenome | biome: human gut; feature: human-associated habitat; material: faeces | place: Austria | collected 2013 | reverse complement strand
CATCACCTCGAAGTGTGATCACTACATAATATTTGAATCCACTGTTGAATTCGATCCTCTTTAAAAAGGAATAAACAACATCTTCTTTTAAATCAACAGATGAAATGATGTTCTGAATATATTCATTCTTTGGGACACGAACTTTGTAGTAATGCTTCATAAAGCAGATGGTATCCCATCTCGAAAGTCGCACTCCTGTTGCAGCACATTTTTGTTTGATACAGTCAAAACTATTATATCTTCGATAATGAAGATGACGTCCATCCTCAAAAAGAACCTTTTCTACTCCCTTATACACAGCTTCAGCTTCTGCCTGTGCCTGATGAGAGTTGATGTAGTTCTTGTATTTCTTTTGTTCTTTGGATACGAACTTACACAAAGAAGTCTTCGTAAGATCATACTCTTTTTGTTTAACACACATGATATTTGACAATTCTTTTTTCTTTTTCTTTTCAGAAGCTGACAGTTCAGATACTTTCTTTTTAGAAAATTCAGCTTCCCCATAAGCTTTGCGTGCATCCACATATTCTGTATCATGAAATAAAGCATTCAAACGGTTTGTAGCATATCGAACTAATTGATTATGCATCTGATTTGCATAGAAAAATTAGATAATAAAAATCAAGCCTAATTCATAAAATTTTGTGTCTTTCCATGAAGGACACATTTTTTGATGATTTTCCACGACAAAAAGATTGGATTTCTCCAATTTTTTAAATTTTTGTTTATAATGTATTCAAGACTACCTTTTATATGTGGTCTTGTTTTTGCATATACCGTATATTATTTTTAACAGTTTGGCGGTACATGCGGTTTTGGCAGCTTTCGAATTTAGCGGGTTCGATTGCTGCTTTTTCTTTTGATAGAATCGATTCACTGGATTATCTTTAGCTCCTCTTATAGAACATCCTACAGCCAGAAACAATAGACACCTTAGATATTTATTTCCTTTTTTGGATATCTTTAAATGTTTTCCATCCTGGTCTCCTGACTGATATATATGCGGATCCAATCCTGCATATGCCACAAGTGCTTCTCTTGATTTAAATTCTTCTATATCCCCAATCTCTGCAATGATCCTTGCAGCAAGATTGGGCCCTATTCCATCAATGCTTGAGATATATCTATATTCTTCTAAAGTAGAAGCAACTGTTATCATTTCATTCAATGTTTTTTCACATTCCCTCTGTGTTTCGATTACCTTATCAAGTAATATTTTAAATATTTCAACTTCTACATCATCCTTTTCACATCCGGGATATGTCTTTTTCGCAAATTCTATTATTTTTAATGCATATTCTAAAGATACCTTATGAGTATGACATGTATTTTTCTCAAGATATCTGGCAACTGTTTCAGCCTTCTTGTTCTTCAATAAATCCGGATGTGGATATTTCTTTAGGATTGTCATTGGAATATCACTGTATCCATCCCTAAATAAATCAAGATATCCCGGAAAACAGATGCTTAACTGATTTTGAAATGTAACCTTGTATTTTCTAAGATGATTCAACTGATCTTCATACAATCGATTCTTTTTCCTGAGCCAGTTATATGTTTTATCCTTCTTTTTTAGTTCCATCATTTCTTCTTTATCATAATAAACTTTTGAAATAGATATTGGATCAAGCTTATCCGTCTTCTTATTATGTATTTCTTCTTTCCGTTTTCTGGCAGATTCTAAAGGATTGATTATATATGTCTTTATACTGTTCTTACTTAGAAATCTTTCTAAAGGTTTTGTATAAACTCCGGTTGCTTCAAATACGGCACATACCTTTTCATTGGTTTCAGCTTCCAGCTTTTGAATATCTTCTAGAAGTCTTTTGAATCCTTCAATATCATGATCAATTTTCTTTACTTTACCAAAACGTTTATTGTTCTTGATAAAACACATGTAATGACTGTTTCCATTGGAAACATCAATGCTTACAATTGGACCTTCCATACAATACTTCCTTTCATTAAACAGTAGAGATAACTTCCAAATTTCTGCTCCATATTGTTTCGTTTTACATACTGACTTGATTCAATTACCGTCTTTTTAGATATAAGCTTATTCATAAACAGAAATAGGAAGAATGACGTTTTTTCTAACTGACTCAAAGGTCTAAAAAGAGCTACGTCATTTCTTCTCTAAGACTTTGTTCTCATTACATGCCTGCAAAAAGAAAAAGCCAGGAATATTATATCCTGACTTGAATACCATGAATAACTAAACAAACAGTTGATTCTCTTTCAATAGAAATGATTCTTGATCTGTTCATCTACATTATACAATTCTATATTAACCAGAATACTTTTCTTCCTGGTTTCATAATACGAAAAGATTTCGACAAAAACCGTTTCTCAGATCCACTTAGTTCCAATTGAAAGCGTACTGTATACATATCGAAATCTCCTTTTTTACGATGCATTCTACATATATATTATATCATGGTTCACGTATAGAAACAGCTGAAAACCAGTTACATACGTCATTCATCTCATGACTAAAGTCACGAGCGTTCTGACTTTAACAGTAAAGCACGATAAAAACATAGCCAAGATGCTCCTGTCGCAAAGCCAGATAAGACAATAAACAATAATTCTTTAATATCAATAGATATTATTTCAGACTGCTTATTTTTCACAAATACCATAAGCCAGGCCATGACTAATACAACACTTGTACGAATGGCCGTACCTAAATTAGAATCAATTCCAGAAATACCAATCTTACCTAAAATTGATGTAAGGCTCGCAAATACAGCTGACAAAATCGCATACATCAACCAGCTTTTATCTGAAGTATTAGATTCAACATCCTCTTTTCGAGTAATCATCAACATTGTACCTACACCGATCATGCATACACAGCCAATTTTAGCTAAGGACAATCCTTCATGAAAGAAAATACAAGCCAATAGAATCGTTAAGATTGTACTGGATTTATCAATCGGAACCACCTTATTCATATTCCCATTTTGTAAAGCCTTAAAATAACATAGCCAGCTAGCCCCTGTTGCGATACCAGATAAGACTAGAAATAATAATGTCTTTTCACTAATTTCAGTAATACCGGATATAGTTCCAGTTAAAAGAACAAGAATCCACGAAAAAACTAAAACCACAACGGTACGTATGGCGGTTGCCACATCGGAATCTGTTTTTGAGATTCCACATTTTGCGAGTATGGAAGTGATTCCTGCAAAAAAGGCAGAACCTGTCGCATATAACATCCACATAGTATCACCCAAATGAAATTTTATACCTCATAATCCTTTAATACAAATACAAAAAAGGGAGCAGTGTCTAAACTACTTCCAACATGTTTTCAGCATCATTGGCCGCTTTTACTTTATCATTGGCACGAACAATAATTCCAGATTCATCTATTAGATACGTTGTACGAACCACGCCCATAGATACCTTTCCATAATTTTTCTTTTCTTTCCACACATCATAAGCTTCAATCACTTTTCTTTCTGGATCCGCCAATAATGTAAAGGCAAGACCATACTTTTCTTGAAACTTCTTATGAGAAGCCACTGTATCTTTACTTACACCTAAGACGACAGCTCCTTTTTCTAAGAATTGTGGATATCTTTCAGAAAAACCACAAGCTTGCTTTGTACAACCCGCCGTATTATCCTTTGGATAAAAATATAAGATAACTTTTTTACCTTTATAATCACTTAATTTGTGCATCACACCATCTTGATCAGGCAATTCAAAATCAGGTGCTTGAATTCCAATTTCTAACATATATATATTCTCCGTTCCGTTACACAAATTATAACATTCCAAACAATTTAAACATACCCATATGCACAAAAGGAAGCATACTTGCTTCCTAACGTTTTTTCTTACTCATTTTACTTGATCTGAACTGCGCTTGTCTTTGCGCCTTTTTTGTAGGCTTTTGGTTGAATTGTTTCTTTTCTAATACGCAAACACTTTCAATATGATCTGTATAAGGGAATAAATCCACTAATTCTAGTTTATTTGTGACATAACCTTGTTTTCTAAATTGGTTTAAATCACGAACCTGTGTTCTTGGATCGCAAGAAATGTACAGAATCTTTCTTGGATTTAAAGCAGTTGCACACTCAATAAAATCTTTTGTCGTACCTGCACGAGGTGGATCAAGAATGATCGCATCATAATGATTGTGATATTTTCTTGCCTGACGCATAAACTCTGTTGAATCCATCGCAACAAATTCGATATTTTTGATTTTATTTTGTTTCGCATTGTATTTTGCGTTTTCAATCGCATCCGGATTGAGTTCCACACCCATGACTTTCTTACAAGAATCTGTCATCGTTAAACCAATTGTACCAACACCACAATATGTATCTAGTACTGTATCCGTTTCCTTTAAATCTAACATTTTCTTAGCTAAGCCATACAATACTTCGCATTGCTCAGAATGAATTTGATAGAACGAATTGTGTGAAAACGCAATGTCTAAGCCACATAACTCATCATGAATCATACCATTTCCATATAAAACAATGGCTTCATCCTGCAAAACAATACTTGTCTTTCTAGGATTGATATTTTGTACAATTGTTTTAATTTGTGGAAATTCACTCGTTAACACACGCACCATATTTTTTCTTGAGGGAAAAATTTTCTGACTTGTGACAAATACAACCATCACTTCATCTGTCTTATGTCCCCAACGAATCAATACATGACGCAATAAACCAGTCCCTGTTCTTTCGTTGTACAATTCTAATTTCATAGAGCCTACAAGTTCTGTTATCTTGTTGATAATTTCATTGACAAGTTTTGGTTGCATTATACAATTTTCAGTCTTCACAACACGATGCGAATGAGGCGCATATAAACCCGAATATACTTTTCCTTTATCTTTTGAAAAACCAACAATCACTTTATTACGATAATGTGTATCATTCTTTGCCATATGCACATCGCCAACACGAACCTTTAAATGTGCTTTTTCAACTAAGGCTTCCACATCTTTTTTCTTTTTATCGGCCTGCATACTTGGCTTCAGTTTTAAAAGTGAACATCCACCACATATTTTTTCTACTTTACACTTCACTAATTTTCTCCTTTATTAAGTCAATGACTTTACTTGAATCTTTAACTTCAATCGTTTCAAATCCCAAATTACATGCTGCAACTACATTATCTTTTCGATCATCTAAAAATAAACATTCCGATGCCTTAAGATTATATTTTTTTAACAATATATGAAATATTTCTGGATCTGGTTTAATTTTCTTATATTCATAAGAAAAAACACCGCCATCTATATTATCAAACACACCAAGACTTCTCAAATATTTTGTGTCATCTTCTGGAATATTTGAAAGAATATATACTTTGTATCCGAATCGTCTTAAATCTTTGATATACGCAACATTATCTTTTAATGGAATCACAAATTCTGTCCAATGATACATCAATTTTTTGATACTTAACTCTAATTCAGGAAATTGTTTTACTCCCTTTTCAATCATTTCTTCCACTGAATAGAGTCCTTGATCATACTCATCCCATAAAGAATCAAAATAGAATGATTTCACTTCTTCTTGTTTTTCATTAAAGAAGCTATAAATCAATTCATTTGAATCAAATTTAACCAATACATTTCCTAAATCAAATACTATATTTTTTAGCATATGCCAATTATACTTGAAAAAAACATCTAAAACAAATATGATTTTTGAAGAAAAGAGGTATGTTATGATTAAATCAATAGTGAAAGATGAAGCTTTCTTAGCTATTAAATCAGCTCCAGCTACAAAAATGGATACACAAGTGGCTCAAGATCTAAAAGATACATTACAAGCTTATAGTGATCAATGCGTAGGCATGGCTGCCAATATGATTGGTGTTTCTAAAAATATTATTATCTTTGCGATTGGACCTGCACAAATTGTGATGTATAATCCAAAAATCACAAAGAAATCTAGACCATACAAAGTCAAAGAAGGTTGTTTATCACTAGAGGGTGAAAGAAATACAACTCGTTATGAAAATATTACCGTTGAATATCAAGATGAATCTTTTAAAAAGTGTAAACAATCCTATTCTGGTTTTGTTGCTCAAATCATTCAACATGAAATTGATCACTGCAATGGTATCATCATTTAATAAAGCCAGGAAAAACCTGGCTTTTTATATAATTTGAATAATTCGATCTTTTAGCTCCTCTAAATATAAAGGTTTACTGATATGCCCATTCATACCAGCCTTGTAACATTTCTATATATCTTGCATATACACATTGGCACTCATCGCAAGGATTGGAGTCTTTTTATCTTTTTTCGAATTTGTAAAGTAGCTGCAACCCCAACTTCTAAATCATTTGAACTTTCATTTAATACATCACGATAAAAGTTTTCCTGCTCGCTTAACTATAGTTTTCCAACACCTTCTACTTCTTTCACTAATTCTTGATACTTCATAATCTTCACCTAAGCAAAATGTATCATGAATGAAAAAAAGCACAAACTCGAAAGTTTGTGCCTAGAATTATTTCACTAACAACTCACAGATCTTCTTTGAATATGCGATTGGATCTTTGATTGCGAAGCCTTCAATTAAACAAGCCTGATCATATAATACTTCAGTAACTTCTTTAACTTTATCTTTATCAGAAGCGTATAAAGTCTTCAATGTTTTAAAGATTGGATGATTTGGATTGATTTCCAAAATACGTGTAGCCTTCAAAGGCATTGGACTTTGGTTAGGCATATTTGCGAAAACCTTTTCCATCTCAAAAGAAATACCTTCGCCAGCCGTTAAGCATACTGGATCCTCTGTCAATTTATTTGACAATTTAACTTCAGCAACCTCATCGCCTAAAGCTTCTTTCATGAATGTCAATAAATCTTTATTTTCTTCTTTTGATTTATTTAAAGCTTCCTTTTCTTCCTCAGTATCTAAATCTAAATCTCCTTGAGCCGCATTTCTGAACGTCTTTTCTTTGTAGTTCATCAATGTCTGCATCACAAATTCATCCACTTCATCTGTTAAATAAAGAACTTCAAATTCTTTATTCTTCAATGTTTGAACAACTGGCATCTTGTCAATCAACTCAACATCTTTACCAGATACAAAGTAAATGTCTTTTTGATCCTCTTTCATACGAGAAACATATTCACTTAAAGTAACATATTTCTTTTCTCTTGAAGAGTAGAACAACAATAAATCTTGGAATTTTTCTTTATCCATACCATAATTGTTGTAGACACCAAACTTCAAGTTTACACCAAATTCTTCAAAGAATTTTTCATATGCTTCACGATCTTTGGCAAGCATATTTCCAAGTTCATTCAATACTTTCTTTTCAATACGACCCGCAATCAATTTTAATTGATGATCATGTTGAAGCATTTCACGAGAAATATTTAAAGATAAATCTTGAGAATCCACTAGACCTTTCACAAAACGCAATGAATCTGGCAATAATTCTTCGGCATGATCCATAATGAATACGCCTCTACAATATAGTTGAAGACCTTTCTTATAGTCTTGTGAATAGAATCCTTGAGGTAAGTGTGATGGAATATAAAGTAAGGCTGTAAAGCTAGTATTTCCCTCAACACTAAAATGAATCACTTTTTGAGGATCTTGATAATCATAGAAATGATCCTTGTAGAATTGATTGTATTCTTCATCTGTAATCTTCGATTTTTGACGTTTCCATAAAGGAACCATTGAGTTTAAAGTCTGATCTTCAACCACTGTTTCATATTCAGGCTTTTCACTTTCCTCAGTACCCTCTTTCATCTTCTGAGTTTCTACATTCATCTTGATTGGATAACGAATATAGTCTGAATATTTCTTAATCAATTCTTTTAACTCATATGTCTCTAAATATTGAGAATATTTTTCTTCATCTGTATCTTCTTTTAAAGTTAAAATGATTGTTGTACCATTTGTTTCCTTTGTGCAAGGTGTGATTTCATAACCATCTTCACCAGCACTTACCCATTCATAAGCTTCATCACTACCTGCTTTTTTCGTAATAACACGAACATCTTTTGCGACCATAAATGCAGAATAGAATCCAACACCAAATTGACCAATGATATCTACATCTTCATCGTTGTTTTCTTCCTTTTTCTTCATTTCCTCTTTAAAAGCCAAAGAACCACTCTTCGCAATTGTACCCAAGTTTTCCTCTAACTCTTCCTTTGACATACCAATACCAGTATCCGAAATTGTTAAAGTACGAGCTTCCTTATTTGGTTCTATACGAATCTCAAATTGACTTGCATCCGCATGGCCTTGACTTTCATAATAATATTTATCAATCGCGTCACTCGCGTTCGATACAAGCTCACGTAAGAAAATTTCCTTGTGCGTATAAATGGAATTGATCATCAAATCCAATAAACGTTTTGACTCTGCTTTAAACTGTTTTTTCTTAGCCATAATACCACTCCTTCATTAGCACTCTAATATTTTGCCTGCTAATACTATACAACACCTTTTTAGCAGTGTCAACACCTGTGTGCTAAACGACAAAAAGAATTCGACTAAACGAATTCTTATCTTCTTTACCCACTTTTCAAATAATACTGTTAACTATTTTTTAATTACTTTTGATGCATACAATGGATTTGCTTCTCTTGTTTCACTTCCAAAAACCATCTTCAATTCTTCAAAAGCTATTTTCACATGTTCGGGAATATCCACATGCGCAATATAATTCTTTCCATTCGGACCATAGCCATTCGCATCATCTGAAAGTCTAGGAATTTCTCCCATTAATAGATTGACATATCTATTAATCGTCCACATGCCATGTAAATCTTCTTCATAAACCAATTCATCATTCTGCTTCAATACACTTACGCAATATGAGGCATAATTAATGATTGTCACATCATCCTTGACATATTTTTTTAATCCTGCCGCCATACGCCTTTGCATAGAAGCATCCTGACTTAGAATGATACTTTTAAACGAAATATTGTTTTCTTTCAATAAATCCAAAAGATACGTAATATTATTGCCACAATTTGTAGACTTGGTTTCTAGATAATCCGCCTTGCATCCATATACATGTTTAATATACTTTTGAAATATTTCTGCTTCTGATAAATCTGTTGTCTCAATATCCGGATATTCTAAATGAACAACCTGACGTAGTGTATCTGTTGTATGTCCTGCTCCACCAACAATAATATATTTTTTCGCAACGAAGTTTTTAATTCCACTAGCTAAAACATCGCCACCTTCAAGAATACTACCACCAAATAAAACCATCACATCCACCTGATGAATTCCATATCGTTTAAATAACTCTTCTTGATTTAACGCATCAATATCTCTTGTTCCCAAAAACTTTGCGAGTATATTTATATTTTCTACAACATTACAATCCATATTAACACTTCCTTTCAAAACCATCTACAATGACAAACTGGAAGTTGTCATTCCAAAATCAGGACACCTGCGCAACCGGACATTTTCGTAAATGAAAGACCTGGAAAATCTTTTCTCAGTTCCTCAACGACAAAGTAGATTTCATCATTATCCCATATAAATCCCGCCTTCAATTTACAATGTTCTAAATCCTTTCGTGTTTCAAAGGAAACATCGCCGATTATAATTTTGCCGTTTTCCTTTAAGTGATTATGCAATTCTAGAAAGAGATCTTTCTTTTGATCATCCGTTAAATGATGCAAAGAGTATGTCGCAACAATATAATCATAACAAAAATTTTGTAATGGTTCGACAAGCTCTTTTGAAAAGTCTCCCTGATATAAATGTGCATTGGGCATTTTCTCAGATGACAACTCAATCATCCGAGATGAAAAGTCCTGTCCATATATGGAACACTCTTGCTCATATAGCTTTGTTGTTAATGTACCTGTCCCGAACCCAATATCCAAAAATTAGCATTTTCAGTTTTCATTATAGTCTGAAAAATGAATCCAAGTACCTTTTTGTAACAAGCAAAAGGATATGTGTTTTTCTCATCCGAAATGCCGACAGTTTTGTCGTAACCATCTGCCCAAAGATCAAACTCTTTTTTATCTAGCATATTTACTCCCCACCATAACTTCTGATTTATCTAAATCTTTCTTATAGGATGTCGAATGACTGTTTTCCATTTTTCTGGTGCAACCTTTCTTGCATCCGACAAATATATTTCATGATGTAGTCTTTGACTATTCATATCATTCGCATATCCATTTTGTTTTAAATATTCATCCATAAGTGCAACTGTAGCTGGTTCATCATCAAAAGATCCTAAGTGCATGATTTGAACACAGAAACCTACTGTGTCAGGATGATGTCCGAAAGGTAGAGTAAACCGTTCGGGGAGCCCTCGACGTTTGAAAGCGAAATACACCCCTCGCACAAATCTGAAGATTTGTACTCCGGATATTTCGCCCCTGCAGAGGATCCTGTATCAATATCGGGTATTGCAACACCTCTATTGATACAGAGAAAATTACATCGCAATTTTCTGTTGCTGTCCCTCTGTCAAATGCCATCGGGACAGCAGCAACCGACAAGTCGGTTACAAAATGAGAACACCCCAATACGACAGAAAGGAGACTTTGGCAAGACACAGCTTCATTCAGATGTCGAAGCTGTCCAATGTCAAAGGAAGAATATCGTATATTACAAGCCACGCAAGACAGGAGAACCCCTATGCCACCTACCGAACCACAGACAATACCTTTTGGAGTAATCTCGCAAAGGAAAGTCAGCAGGAATTTAAACTTACCGAAACAAAGGGCATATTCAAAGGCAAGGAGCGTAAAGATTTAGAAATACAGATACAGCAGACCGAAAGGGAAATCGCTGATAAACTGGACAAAATTCCCGACACACTGAAAGCAGACGGTTATCCCGATGTGCAAGTTTTTATGGCAACCTACCGCAAGGCAGAACCCGTAGTGGATCAGTACAACCGTGACCTTGCCGAGTGGGAGCGGCAGATTAAGGAGAAAGAAAAGCCCAAAAGACCGCCCGAAAAGGAAAGTGTCCGAGACAGGCTCAGGCAGCTACAGGCAAAGGGCAAACAGCAAAGAACACGAAAGAAGTTCCAAGACAGAGAACGATAATTTTGACACCGAACACGATCCCGCAGGGCAGAATCCCTGCCTTGCGGGATTCCATATATCCTTGAAATGCTTATCCAATTTCATAAAAAAAGCCTCCTGACAGTTTATCCTGACAGGAGGGACTGTTGTAAGTGTGATAAGCACACTGATATGATTTTATTTTGCTTTTTTCTTCTTACCGTAAACCGTTGTTCCGATTACGCCTGCTCCGCTCACAAACAGAAGTGCAATCCACAATGCCATATGGCTGTTATCTCCGGTCTGAGGAGACTTCGTATCGTTATCTACTACTGCTTTCGCATTCACGATAAATGTTGTGGTAGCTGTGCCGCTCTCGGATACAATACCGATGGCATGCTTTCCTGCAGAAAGTATTGCTACATAGTCAGCCTTTAAGGTTACAACCGTACTTCCTTCCTTGACGGTATAATTCTTCGCATCAAGGGTTTTTCCGTCAAGCTCAACCCGGATAAAATTGCTGTACGCCGCATTGGAAGTGAAAGACAATGCCTTCTTTTCTCCTTCTGCTACGCTCTGTCCTTTACCCTTAATGATTTCAGGTGGGAGCTTCTGGATTACTGTATCTTCAAGACTGATTTCATTTGTGCCTTTTTCGTCAGCAAAGTATTTTTTACAATTTTCACACTGCCAATACTCCTTGTTTCCTGTTTCTGTAACGGTTGCATCCTTTGCAGGAATCTTTTCAAGATTATGGGCTGACATTTTAATTGCTATTCCTGCGGAAATCTTTTCTCCGCAACCAATACAGTATGTATCACCTGTGTAGCCTTCCTCCGTACATGTTGCATCTTTTGCTCCTCGGATTTCCGTACCGCCTGTATGATTGTCGGAGTCCTTTGCTCCCATAAAGGTGTGGTTGTCGTCTTTCTCGACTAAGTTGCAAACTGCACATGAGTAGTAGTATTCCGCCTCAGTTTGACAGGTGCCTGCAGTTTTAAGCGCTTCAACCGTTATATTATCTGCGCTGAAGTCATGCGAGAGAATATATGGTTTTCCGCAGATCGTACAATCCCCTTGAGTTTTGCAGGTAGCTGTTCCCACGTGGAGGTGTTCTCCAACCTTGTTTTGTTCACTCTCTATAACTGCAGCAACGGGATAACCGCAAATCGTGGCAGGTATAGCAAAGCCGGTCTTGCCCGTTCCCAATGCTATTTCAGTAATCGTAACCTCGCCCTTTTCGGTATCAAGGCTGTATTTTACCTGTGATGTCGTGTTTGGAATGTTTGCACTTGTAACATCTAAACCTTTCGGCAGGACTATACTTTCAAGGCTTTTGCAGTTCTGAAAAGCATTATATTCAATAATTGTAACGCTGTTTGGGATAGTTACGCTTATAAGGCTTTCGCATTCACTAAAAGCTCCAGCGTAGATTAATGTAACACTGTCAGGGATATCTACGCTTTTAAGGCTTTTGCAATTTTGGAAGGCACATTGTCCAATAGATGTAACACTATTTGGAATCGTTACGCTTGTAAGACTTGTGCAATTGTAAAAAGAATCGCCTGCAAGAGATGTAACGCTATTTGGAATCGTTACGCTTTCAAGGCTTGAGCAATTCTCAAAAGCCCCAGCGTAGATTAATGTAACACTGTCAGGGATATCTACGCTTTTAAGGCTTGTGCAATTTAGGAAGGCACATAGTCCAATAGATGTAACGCTGTTTGGGATAGTTACGCTTTCAAGGCTTGTGCAACTTCTAAATACAGCATTTCCAATGGATGTGACGCTGTTTGGAATCGTTACGCTTGTAAGTCTTTTGCAATTGTTAAAAGAATCGTCTGCAAGAGATGTAACGCTATTTGGAATCGTTACGCTTTCAAGGCTTGAGCATTTCTCAAAAGCCCCCTCTCCGATGGACGTAACTCCGTCAAGGATATCTACGCTTTTAAGGCTTGAGCAGCCTGCAAAAGCTCTCTTTCCAATAGACATAACGCTATTTGGAATCGTTACGCTTTCAAGGCTTGTGCAACTACTAAATACAGCATTTCCAATGGATGTGACGCTGTTGGGAATTGTTATGCTTTTAAGGTTTGAGCAGCCTGAAAAAGCACTCTTTTCAATAGACGTAACGCCGCTTGGAATTGTTATGCTTATAAGGCTTGAACAACCAAAAAAGGTAGCTTCTTCAATAGAAGTAACGCTGGTAGGAATATTTATACTTGTAAGGCTTGTGCAGTTGCAAAACGCATACTGTATAATAGATGTAACGCTACTTGGAATTGTTACGCTTTTAAGGCTTGAGCAATTCTCAAAAGCTCTCTCTCCGATGGACGTAACTCCTTCCGGAATAGTAACGCTTGTAAGGCTTGTGCTACCTTTAAACGCTTTTGTTTCGATAGCTGTAACAGGATTTGATTCAATTGTATGCGGGATAGCGATCTCGGCGGCGGAACCTGTATACCCGGTAATGGTTACTTCGTTGTCAGAGCTGGAGTATCGTAAACCTTCGGGTACCGCAAGAGATAACACAAGAGTGCTTTCTTTCTGAATGTTGTAATCAGCCAATGTATGATCATCTTTCAGAAGTTCATTATCAAACATTAAAATCTGCTGCGTTACAGGATATCCGGTTTCGGCGTGGATCTTTTCCTTGACACCTGTAATGCTATCACCGGATTCCACTTCAAGCGTAAATGCGGCTACACCGGTGATATTCACATCAACATAGATTTCCATAGCTTTTGCCGTCATCGGCAAGAGCAAAAGCACCATGCACAGGCACAGCAGTATACTGAAAATCAGTTTTTTCATAATTTTTTCCTCCTTAGCGTGAATTAAAAATTTGATTTATTATGTAAAAGTACCCGACCTTGCTTTCGGGTTGTATTTCATTATAAAAAGTTCAAGGGCTTCCTTCAGCACGGCTATCTGTGATTTCAAGTAGAATTCATCCTCAAACAGTGCGTAGTGTACACAGGCTCTTATCAGAATGAAAATCAGCGGTGTCAGCTTTTCGTGGGGAATCCCCAGCTTTGGCTCTAAGCTCTTTGCGTATTCCGTATATCGTTCATCGACACCCTTAAAGAACTTCTGACCGTATTCCCTGTATTTGGGATGAGTGTAGATTTGATACATCAGGCGGTATTTCTTGCCGTGCTTTTTTGCTGTCCAATACGGTATCTCGTCTATAAACCGCCACAGGTCATCTACGTCGGTGGGGGCTTTCGCCATAAAATCATCTTCCACCTTGCTCATACAGTATTCGGTGGACTTAACGATAAGGTCGTCGAGATTGTCAAAATACTGATACAGTGTCGCAACACTGCAATCGCAGGCCTTTGCAATCGTTTTTACACCGACAGAGGTGAATCCGTTTTCCGCATAGCAGTCAAAGCACGCTTCCATAATCTCGATTTCCTTTGCTCTGCGGGCTTCTTCATTCACAGTGCGCATACTCTTTCCCTCCTTTATATAAATAAATGAACGGTCGTTTACATTATACTGGTTTTACTTTGATTTTTCAAGAGGTAATGCAAGAACCTGAATCATTCTATGTGAAAACGGCAGGGATTTCTCCCTGCCGCCGAAGTCTATTTTTGTAACTTTATCATAACCTCATTCACCGCATCCGTATATCTGCCCTGTGCAACCCGTTAGTTGCGGCAGGAAAGCAAAGCATTTAAAATATACCTCCGTTCTTCAGCTGTGAGGTAAAGGTAATATGTCTGCTTTCTCATACAAAGATTACCTCCGTATTTACAGTTTCCGTAACCGCTGACCGCAGTGCGTTCATTCTGCCGACCCATTCCATTTGGTTTTCAGCTTTCAGTGTTTCGGTAATCCCCTCATGCTCTGTCCGTTGCTTCATCAGGCGGTCAAACAGTTCCTGTGCCTGTTCCTCAACATCAGCAAGGTAAGATTGCAGCTTGCCGTTTATCAGCAAATCCGTGTAAAGTACCTTTTTATACTCCCGAATATATCGCAGATGTCGATGTCCCCATATGCCGATATGTCGTTCTTCTTTTTCAACGGGTAATTCCAAACAAGGAATGTAAAAATCACCCTGCAACTCATACCAAAGACCGTTTTGCTCGTTATAAATGTACTTTTCCACTATGTAATCCTCCAAAATAATATATTCGCACATACATCACAGGTTCCCGATTGCCACAATTTGTTATGTCGTGTTACGAGTTTTTTCTTCCCTCAATTTTTCCCTTATGAGGTTACAAGGGAAGCATAAACAAAAGTGAAATCGTATAAAGGAATAAGGTGAGCACACTGCGAAAAATCCTTTATTTTCTAGGCCTTTGGAGGATTTTATTGATAACCTGTAACCTCTGTTAAGAGGTCATAATTTGTAGAAATTCAAATTCGGATTTATCTATTACTTTACAGTGAAAGGTGTCCATTCAATGTGGTTATATTCCATCACATCATTCGCTTTTTTCATTCCTAATTTTTCGTAAAATGCAATGGCATTTTCATTCGCAACCAAATATACCGCAATATCATTTTTACCACCTGCTAAAGAATGTGCTGTCTTAATCAATTCCGTACCAATTCCTTGATGTAAATAGTCTCTGTCCACACCTAAATCTGTTATATAAAGCCAATAGGCATAATCGGTCAATCCAAATAAGACGCCGACAATTTGATTATCCTTGTTTCTAGCAACAAGACTGATTGATACATGATCAACCAGCTTTGCTATTCTTTCTGCGAATCGTTCCTTCGAATACTGTGATCCTAGATCCGTACGCTTTAAAAATTCAATATATTCAATTGTAGAAATTCTCTCCTCTTTAATCTGAATATTTTTGCACATAACAATTTTCTCTATAAATCCCTAATTCTATTTCGGTTGCCATTTCATTACATATTCTTTTTCTTTGGTAGCTTCATCAAAGCTGCTATGCTGAATCTCAAATCCTTCTCTTTGATAAAAGGCTATTGCACGTATATTCTTTTGATATACATTCAAAAATAATTTATTTCGTTTATTTTTTGCATAATTTAGAAGAGCTTTTCCTATGCCATGCGACTGCATTTCATTTGAAACAAAAATACCCTCAATATATTCATCATTTAGACCTATAAATCCCTGTATTTCTTGATTCTGCTCATAAACATAAACAGTTGCCTGCAAAAGCAATTCCTTCACTAATTCAAAATTATTTTGCCAATATTGTTTAGAAATAAAAGAATGTGCTGTCACATTCGTATCTAACCATATATCTGTAACTTTATTTATATCTGCTTTTTGTAATTCTCTAATCATTTAAATGACCCTTTTACAAATAGTGATTTATCAATTAAGCTTTACAACGCAGGATCTCTGTGACATTTTGCCACGCATTCTTACTCTTTTGTTCTGTACAGCCCTTATAAGCCCCTAAATACGGTGTAAAACCAAGTCTTGAATATAATTTGATGGCACCATAACTTTGCGATTGGGTTGCCAAATACAATGGATACTTACTTGGAATTGTATCGTACATCATACAAAGTTTTGTAAGCATGGCCTGCGCAATCTTTTTATGTTGAGCTGATAAACTTACCGCTACATAATGAATACGAAGCCTACTTTCTTCAAAATCATTTCCAAACCAAAGTCCTGCACTGCCAACGAGTTCATTATTTTCATTTGCGACAAACAAGAAATGTTTAGAGAAAAAATCCTTATCTCTAGTAAGCATACTATCCCATTTCTTTCTTGCCTCTTCTATATTTTCAAATAAACAAACCTCAGTTTGTAGCTTACACCAAGCTTCTTTTAATGATTCATCAAATTCAACATAATGAAATTCTTGATTTAATTCGATTTCTTTACGAATGGTCTTACGTGCCATGACCATCAATACTTTTTCATAAGGTATACTTGTATCTAGTACTGTCATATAATTCTCCATTTCTAGAATAAGTATATCATAATCGTGCGTTTTTTAAATGTTATAACATTTACTTGACTTCTCTTTTTTTTAGTTCTAGAATGAAACCGTAAAAGAGAGGTAATCAATTATGAACAAAACACAACTCGCAAATTATTTTGACCACACATTTTTAAAACCATATGCCACTGAAGCTGATCTTACTAAATTATGTAATGAGGCAAAAGAAATCGGAGCCGCTATGGTTGCGATCAATACAACTTGGACTAAATTCTGTAAAGAACAATTAAAAGGAACAAACGTACATGTAGGAGCTGCCATTAGCTTTCCTTTAGGACAAGCCGGTCTAGCATCTAAGATTGCCGAAACAAAGATTGCGATTGAAGATGGAGCCGACGAAATCGATTATGTCATTGATATTGGACAAGCGAAAATGCACCACTGGGACTACATTAAAAAAGAAATGGAAAGTATTGTTTCGATTTGTAGAGAACATAACGTCATTTCAAAAGTTATCTTTGAAAATTGTTATTTAGAAAAAGATGAAATCAAACAAGTTGCTTTAATTGCCAAAGAAGTAAAACCAGACTTCATTAAAACAAGCACAGGCTTTGGAACTGGTGGAGCCACTTTAGAAGATGTTCAATTAATGGTTGAAACCGTAGAAGGACAAGTGAAAGTTAAAGCGGCTGGAGGCATTCGTGATTGGAAAACATGTAAAGCCATGATTGATGCAGGTGCACAAAGAATTGGAACAAGCTCATCCCTAAAAATCTTAGAAGAATTTGAAGCCGAGGCAAAATAACATGAAACCATTTTTATTAGAACCCATTCATGATTACACAATATGGGGAACCAACCACATTTCTAAAGCTAGAGGCATCGATGAAGACTATGGAACTTGGTGGGAAGTCAGTGCCCACCCTTATTGTTCAAACAAAATTATTGGAACGAATAAAACCTTAATGGAAATGATTCAAGAAAATCCGGATGAAGTATTAGGTAAAGGATATACGCTTCACGAAACTTTACGATTGGCTTATCTAGATACAAAGGATGCTTTAAGCATTCAAGTTCATCCTGAAGATGATTACGCCCTAGAACGCTCCAATGATTACGGAAAATATGAAAGTTGGTATATTCTAGATGCCAAACCAGGCGCTACTCTAGTTGCCGGAACAACAATCAATGATGCAGATGAAATTAAAAATGCCTTAATGAACAACAATGTTGAAAAATATCTAAATAAAGTCGAAGTGCATAAAGGAGACTACATTATTATTCCTAGCGGTATGCTTCATGCCCTAGGAAAAGACATCTTAGCTTTAGAAGTTGGTACAAACTCGAACACAACCTATCGTTTCTATGACTACAACCGTAAAGGAAAAGATGGAAAAACGCGTCCTTTACATGTTAAAGAATCTTTTGATGTCACAAACTTCAATTTAAAACCTACTTTTGTTCCACAAAAACATGAAACACACCGAATTGGAGATTGTCCTAATTTTACTGTAGACGAAGTTTATGCTGATTCTGGTATGGATCTAACTTGTGATGAACATTACATGATTCTATCCAATATTGATTCAGATTGTACGATCGTATGGAACAATGAAGAAATTGTATTACCACAATATGACAGTCTATTTGTACCATTCGCATCCAAAAAAATCACAATCAAACAAGGAGCACACCTATTAGTGTCAAATCCTAGAAAGGACTAATTTATGAAAACCATTTTAGTTACCGGAGCCAATGGCTATATCGCAAGCTTAGTAAGAGCGTATCAAAAAGATAACTTTAACTGGATCTGCATGACAAGAAAGGATGCAGACCTTACAAATCCTGAAGACGTAAAAAAATTTGTAGCTTCTCAAGATTTTGACATTTGTTTTCACACTGCTGCCAATGCAACTACAGCCTTCTGTAATGAACATCCAGATTTAGTTCATAAAATCAATGTAGAAAGTACACAAGCGATCATTGATTGTTGTAAAGAAAAAGGTGCTAAATTGATTTTTTGTTCAACCGAACAAGCCTTCAATGGGAAAGAAAATCGTGGTCCTTTTAAAGAAGACGAACCATTAAGTGCTGTGACTGTATATGGCCAAAATAAAATCGAATGCGAAGAGTTGATTCAAAAACAATTGGATGATGCGATTATCTTACGCTTTACATGGATGATGGGACTAAGCTATCCAGGCATCAAGGCAAGTCCAAGCATTATAAAAAATGTTATGAATGCGCTAATCAGCCATACTCCAACATTATTTACTGTGCATGAAAAACGTGGCATGACATATGCGAAGCATTTGGCAACACAATTTGATAAAATCACAGAACTTGAACCAGGCATTTATCATGTGGCATCCAAGAACACGATGACCACATATGAATCCGCAAAATTTGTAGCTAAAGCTTTAGGTGCAAGTGATGAACTCATTGAAGAAATCATTTTACCAAACAACGAACGCTACCAAGATCGATTCAGAGATTATCGTTTAGATAGTGAAAAACTAGAAAGTCTTGGAATTCATTTTGCGACATTTGAAGAAGATGTAAATGAAATTCTAATGGATTTTGGATGAAAGAAAAGTTAAAATAGCTTGTAGGAGGCTATTTATGACTATACTTGAGGAAAACGTTAAAAAATATTACCAAAGCGGATATAACTGTTCAGAAACACTACTTCATGCCTGCAATGAAACGTATCAATTAGATATTTCAGAGGAAGACATGAAAATGATGGCTGGATTTGGTGGCGGCATGTTTATTGGAAGTACATGCGGTGCATTAGTCGGATCGATTGCTGCCCTATCAAAAATAGTATGTAAGACAAAAGCACATGAAATGTTACCAGAATTAAGACCATTGATTCAAAAACATACACGTAACTTTAAAGAACTATTAGGCAGTTTAGATTGCGCACACATCAAACCTGTACATCATAGTACGGATCCAAGCATCAAATGTATGAACACTTGTTTATTAGCGGCAAAAGCTCTAGAAAAAACAATGGAGGAAGAACACCTATTATAGGATTCTTCCTCTTTTCTTATATTCGTAACAACCTGTCTACACGATGAATCAAATCTTGTTGAATACTAAAATCAACCTCAATACCATCCTCATTATATTCTTGTCTATGCACCTTACCATTGGTATAAATATAATCAAGTACACTGACCTTCTCATAAGGAATCACGACATGTAAAGTTTCCATATGAAATAATTCCTTTTCAATTTCCTGCTTTAAAAACTCAATACTCGACTTTTCCTTAGCACAAATATAAATACGATCTTCTACACGTTTTGGATATTCAATATTTGTCTGATCACACTTGTTAAAGACATACAAGTAGGGAACTTTTTCACATCCAATTTCTTTTAATGTTTCTTCACAAACCTGCAGTTTGCTATCCTTATGTTCATTTGAAATATCCACGACTTTTAAGATCAAATCCGAAACCACAGCTTCTTCAAGTGTAGAATGAAAGGCTTGTACTAAACTGTGCGGTAAATCACTAATAAAGCCAACTGTATCACTTAAAGTAAATACATTATGGTTCTCTGTTTCAATTTGACGTGTTGAAGTTGTCAAAGTCGCAAACAACATATCCTTCTCAAATACCGACTTATCTTCATTCACAAACCCATTCATAATACTTGATTTGCCTGCATTGGTATAACCCGTAAGAGTTACACTTTTAACCATACCTTTTTTACGCTGATTACGCTGTACGCTTCTTTGCGTATGAATCTTATTTAATTCTTTTTCCACAAAATGAATTTTACCTTCAATTCTTCGCGCATCCAGTTCGATTTTCTTTTCTCCTGTTCCCTTGTTTCTAGAACCACCACGCTGTCTATCCATATGTTTATAGCTACCTTGAAGTCTAGGCAATAAATATTTTAGTCTTGCACATTCAACTTGAAGCATGCTCTCTTTTGTCTTAGCACGAGACGCAAAGATTTCTAAAATCAAAGCACTTTTATCCATGACTTCACAATCAAAAAAATCTGATAAATTTCTTTGTACAGAAGGCGAAATAGCCTCTAATACAAGAACCATACTACATTCTTGATCTTCAAGAATGCGTTTGACCTCTTCAATCTTACCAGGATTCATATAATACTTTTTATGGGGATGCTCCAAATTCTGTGATATACTCATGCAAATTTCAATATCACAGGCTAGAGCTAATTCTTTCATTTCCTCCATTCTTTCTTCAAAAGAATGGCTTGTGTATGTTTGTACACCAATCAATATTGCTTTTTCCATAAATGTATTTTATCATACGATGCTAAAATGTTATAATATTCCATGAGGTGAATTCCATGAAAATTGCTTATTTAATGCACTATATGAAAAAAAATTTTGAAGAAATAACAGAAAACCTGGATATATTAATCAACCAAGGCGATGATGTTTACTTGATGGTAAACGATGATGATTTACGTGATGATTTGATTCTATCCTATTGTGATACACCAAATTTACATGTGGCTCACCACCAACAAACTGCCCTTCCAGCCGATATGTCACTACCTAGAGGCTTTATTGTATTGATGAAAGATGCTTTGGAATTTGAAAAAGAAGATGGATCTTTTACATATGATCGATTCATCATAATGACAGATGGTATGATCCCTACAAAATCAAAAGCACAACTTGTAGAATATTTAGAAGCACATGAAGACGAAGATATCTATTATGAAGTGGATAACTCAGATGAAAATGAAGAAGTAAAGAAAAGATTTGAAAACTATGCCTTCTTTACAAACTCTTATGATTTCCAAAAATCAAAAACCATTCGTGCCATGAATAAAATGACATCCAGCCTTGTTCATTCCTTTAAAAAACGTGAAATTGAGGACACAATCTATATCAGCTATCCTTGGTTTATACTAACGCACGAAAGTGCTAAAGCTTTGGCAGACAATCTAGCCTACTGTTCAAATACATTTAAAATGTGTTTATATCCAGAAGAAATGGCTATTGCGACGATGTTACATAAATTCTCAAATGTAGATCATCACAATGAAAACATCTGGGCAGTTGGTAAAAATGGTGAATATACTCTGCAACAACCAATGGAAAATGTAGAATTGGATGCGATCCATGATTCTACATATTTCGCAGCTCTAGCTCATAGTGAAGATAATCTTCAAGTTTATGAAGACTATTTTGATGCTTACACATGCGAATCATAATCGTTTCGGATAATCACGGGAATCAAAATATCCTAAAAATTCTTTATCACATCTATTCTTCACTCTATAAAGACAATGTAAAATTTATTCATTTAGGAGATTCACAAACTACAAGCATTAATGATTTAAATAACTTTATATGTGTTAAAGGAAATAATGATACATTAGATTTACCTAAATACCAAAGATTAACTGTTTTAGACAAACGCATCCATTTCTCACATGGAGATAAAGGTTTGGACAAAATAAAAAAAGATATCGATCAACATCATCCCAATATCTATCTTTATGGACATACGCATTTAGTCAAAGAACAAATCTACAACAATTGTCTGATTTTAAATCCAGGCTCAATCACTTTACCTAGAGATGATTGGCATGGATCTTATATTATTCTAACAATCGATAAGAAAGTCACATATAAAGTAGTTCGAATTAATGTAGAAACTTTCTTAAACCAATATCAATGCTTCATTGATTAAGGCAGCCAAATCATTGGCTGCCTGTTTTCATTTATTTAATAAACTGTTTTGCGAAATTCCATGTGTCTCTACACATATCATCCAAGTTCTTTTCAGCTACCCAGCCTAATTGTTCTTTAGCACGAGTCGGATCTGCGTAGCAAGTCGCAATAT
>OLSB01001457.1_pt1 | contig 22859 bp, 14 predicted proteins | sample 1672071 | NCBI WGS metagenome assembly OLSB01 (sample SAMEA3136642, study PRJEB25190) | human gut metagenome | biome: human gut; feature: human-associated habitat; material: faeces | place: Austria | collected 2013 | reverse complement strand
TTTAATTCCGCACCCGTAGGGGCGAGCATCGCTCGTCCGCCCGCCGACAGGCGGGAAACAAAACGACTATTACCATTGTCACCGGTCGGGTCGTGGCGAAAACGATTCTTTTAAGCTTCAAACCGAATTGCCCCTCCGGCGAGGAGCGGACGAGCGATGCTCGCCCCTACGCCACATGATTCTTTGCTGAACGGTAATTTGGGAAATGATAAGGTAATGAACACTACCGCAGGATATAATCGGACTTATTAAAAAACGACAATCAGCAGTTTAAAAACGCAAAGGGAGCTCTGCTCCGTCTTCTTTTTTGGGTATTGTGCTTTTTTACATTATATGATAATATATCTAAGTTAGGTATACATAATATCCGAAGAATACAAAGGAGAGCGGGCTATGAGCATACTCGAAGCCATAATTCTCGGACTTGTGCAGGGTATAGCGGAATTTTTGCCCATATCCAGCTCGGGACATCTGGCAATACTTCAGAATCTTTTCAATATGTCCGACATAGAGGGCGGGCATATGCTGTTTGATGTGCTGCTGCACTTCGGAACGCTGGTCGCCATATGCTTTATGTACTGGCCGGACATAAAATCAATGTTCACGCAGACCGTCGACCTGTTCACCGGACGCAATCCCGCGCCGGCGGGAACACGCAGGCAGTACCCCGCGGCGAGAATGTTCATGCTCATTATAGCAGCAACGCTCCCGCTGGTGCTCATCCTTCCCGTACATAATTATATAGAGGCTCTGTCTGATTCAACCATATATGTTGGCATCGCGCTCATTCTGACAGGCTGTATGCTTTTCGCGTCGGACAGAATGGCAAAGGGCACGAAGACTGAGAAGAATATGCTGTTCAAGGATGCGCTTATCATAGGACTGTGCCAGTGCGTGGCGACGCTGCCGGGCCTTTCCCGATCGGGAACGACCATCACGGCGGGCATAGCCACCGGCCATGACCGCAGCTACGCGGTTAAGTTTTCGCTGCTGATGAGCATCCCGGCCGTGCTGGGCGCGACACTGCTGGAACTTATCGACGCGATAAAGACCGGCGTCGACGCATCGCTCATCCCGGCCTACCTTTTCGGCATGATAGCCGCCATGGTGTCGGGAGTGCTGTCCATCGGGCTTCTGAGGATGATCGCGAAAAAGACCAGATTCGGCGGCTTTGCCTACTACTGCTGGGTAGTCGGCGTGCTGACGATAATACTTTCACTGATATTCTGATAAAAGGCAGGGGAACCTGAATAATGGCACAGACCTCAAACAAGAAAAAATCCAATACGAAAGGAAAGAGCACGGCAAAGTCCGGCGGAAAGGCAAAAACCGCTGCCGCCGCAGCGCAGCCGAGACCCATAAGGCGTGAGGTCGCGGCGATATGCTTTGTGTTTGCGGCCATGCTCGTGATAATAGGTATGTTCGCTCATGACGGCTTCGTGGTGGGCTGGCTCTGCTCGCTGCTCAAGGGACTGTTCGGCTACGGCTTCTGGGTGTGCGCGCCGGTGTTCGTACTGGCCGCGGTGATACTCGGCTTCCATAAGGGCAGACCCGTTGCATGGAGAACGACCGCGGCACTGCTGCTCCCGATGATGGTGGGCGCGCTTGCGGATATACTGATGTCCAACATTGTCGTTGAAAACGTCGACGGTTTCGGCACGGTGCTCAAGACCCTGTACGGCGGCGGCATAGCCATGAAGTGCGGCGGCGTTATCGGCGGCCTGCTGGCATTCGTGCTCCAGAAGGCCTTCAGCATTTACGGCGCTGCGATTATACTGTTCCTCGCTTTTGCCTATTTCATTCTGGCCGCGTTGAATATAAGCATACGCAACATCATAGAGTGGCTCGGCAGCCGCGAGCCGGCAAGGTATGAGCCCGAGCAGGAGGTAAAGCCCGAGCCCGAAAGCAGGTCAAAAGCCCTTGAGGAGCCCGACGAGGATGAAAAGGCGCGTGCAAAGACCGCAAAGCGCAGAGCCATAGACATCCCAATGGACGACGAGCCCACCTTCGGCAAAAAAGGGCGCGGCAAAGGCGAGCCCACGGTAAGCGAGGCCGCAGAAAAGCGCGGAGCCTTCGGCAAAAAGCCTGCCGAAGCAAATACCGGGGATGTTGAGCCCATATCCATCGAGGAGGCCGAGGCGATAGCCGGCGTGGCTCCCGTGACTTTGAGCGGGCGCGGTTCCGTACAGACGGGCGCCGTCTCCGACCCGCCGAGGAGGGCCACCGCCGCGGAGGTCGCCGCCGAGACTCAGGCGATCGCGGGCGAGATCGAAGCCGCTCCCAAGGACGGCGAGTATGAAAAGCCCCCCATATTCCTGCTCAAGAAGGGCCATGCCACCGCCGCCAACGCCGATGAGGAGCTGCGCACGAACCGCGAGCGCCTTGAAAGCACCATACAGAGCTTCGGCGTGGATGCGCGGATAGTCGATACGACCCACGGCCCCACCGTCACCCGCTATGACATGGAGCTTGAGCAGGGTGTTAAGCTCAGCAAGCTGACAAATCTCGCGGGGGATATAGCGCTTGCACTGGGCGTTGTCAGCGTCCGAATAGCACCCATACCGGATAAAATATCGACCGTCGGCATCGAGGTGCCGAATAAGCTCATAAGCACCGTGTACCTGAGGGATATCATCGACTCGAAGAAGTTTGCATCGTCCAAGTCCAAGCTCTCCTTTGCCATCGGCAAGGATATCGCGGGCGAGGCCGTTGTCGGAAATATCTCGAAGCTGCCGCATCTGCTAATCGCGGGAACGACGGGCTCCGGCAAGTCCGTGTGCATGAACTCGCTCATCATAAGCCTGCTGTATAAGTCCGACCCCGACGACGTGAAGCTCATCATGATAGACCCCAAGATGGTCGAGCTCGGAGTGTATAACGGCATCCCGCACCTGTACATCCCCGTCGTGACCGATCCCAAAAAGGCGGCGGGCGCGCTGCAGTGGGCGGTCACCGAAATGCTCAAGCGCTATCGCCTGTTTTCCGAGCTGGGCGTCAGGAATCTTGAGGCATATAACCAGCACCTTATTGAAAACGGACAGCAGAAGATCCCCAACGTCGTCGTTGTTATAGACGAGCTGGCAGACCTTATGCTGGTCGCCTCAAAGGACGTTGAGGAAAGCATTTGCCGCGTTGCCCAGATGGGACGAGCCGCCGGTATGCACCTTGTCATTGCGACCCAGCGTCCCTCCGCGGACGTTATCACCGGCCTTATGAAGGCCAATATCCCAAGCCGCATCGCATTTGCGGTGTCCTCCGCGCTTGAAAGCCGCATCATCCTCGACAATGCCGGAGCCGAAAAGCTCATCGGCATGGGCGATATGCTGTACGCACCCATAGGCTGCGGCAAGCCCATGCGCGTTCAGGGTGCCTTTGTCAGCGACGAGGAGCGCGACGCGATCGTCGAATTCATCAAAAAGCAGGCCACCGCGCAGTACAGCGAGGACGTCATGGCTCAGATCGAAAAGGCCGCCGAGGACAAAAACGCAAACGGCAAGGGCCGCTCCGACGAGGAGGAGAACGAAGGCAGAGCCGATTACGACGAGCTGCTGCCCCAGGCTGTCGACGTTATATTCGATACCAAGCAGGCTTCGGTCTCAATGCTTCAGCGCAGGCTCAAGCTCGGCTATTCCAGAGCCGCCCGCATAGTTGACCAGATGGAGGAGCTGGGCATCATTGGCCCCTTTGAGGGCTCAAAGCCCCGCCAGATAATCATCACCCGCGAGCAGTGGATGGAGATGCAGACCACCCACGGCACCGCACCCACGGAGGTCCTGAAGACCCAGCTTGAGTTTTCCGACGAAACAGAGGAATGAAAAAGGGCGGAAAAAACCGCCCTTTTTGATTGGAGAAGAGAATGAAGGATCATTTTTGTCCCCACATGGAGATGCGCGATATAAATAATATAAGTATGCTGGGGCTTGCGCATATCGGCGACGCCGTGTATGAGCTTCTGACCCGCACCATGCTGTGCTCTGACGGCAGCAGAAAGGCCACGGAGCTGCACAGGAAAACGGTGGCCATTGTGAACGCTCCGGCTCAGGCGAAGGCCGCGGAGCGGCTGCTGCCCCTGCTGACGGAGGAAGAAATGAGCGTTTTCAGGCGCGGCCGGAATGCCAAGGTCAACTCCGTCCCGCAGAAGGCCGATATCTCCCAGTACCATGCCGCAACGGGGCTCGAGGCCCTCTTCGGCTGGCTGTATCTCCAGGGAGAAACCGAAAGAATAAACCAATTGTTCGCGGAATGCGTGGAGGAACACGATGGCGCTTGACGCAATACTTCTCTCAGCCCTCATGGGGGAGCTTGCCCCTATGCTTGAGGGCGGGAGGATAGACAAGATCCAGCAGCCCGAGCGGGATCAGGTGATAATATCCCTGCGGAATAAGGGCGAGAATATGCGCCTGCTTATAAACGCGGGCGCGGGCAGCGGCAGGCTGCAGCTCATAAGCGCGGGCTTTGAAAACCCCGCCGAGCCGCCCATGTTCTGTATGCTGCTGCGCAAGCATCTGATCGGCGGGCGCATAGAAAAGCTTACACAGCCGCAGTGGGAACGTCTGGTTTTGGTTGACATAACATCACACAACGAACTCGGCGACAGCGTTAAGCTGAGGCTTGCAGTTGAGCTTATGGGACGCAGCTCGAACCTTGTGCTCATAGGCGATGACGGCAGGATAATCGACTGCCTGCGCCGCATGGATTACGGCGGGGACGCTGAGCGCAGGATGCTGCCGGGCATGATATACCGCCTGCCGCCCAGGCAGAAAAAGCCCTTGATATTCGAGCTCGGCAGGGAGGAGATAGCCGCCGCAGTTTCGGCCTCGGACGGCGGAAAGCCGCTGGATAAGCGCTTGATGGACAGCTTTTCGGGACTGTCGCCGCTTATATGCCGCGAGCTTGCCTGCCGCTGCGGCAATGACCCCGAGCTTCTGCCTGCCGTAATAGAGGCATTTCTGGAAAGCGTAAGGGCGGGCGAGTTTACGCCGACGCTGTTTTTGGAAAACGGTAAGCCGCGGGAGTATTCCTTCATGGCGCTGCACCAGTACGGCGCGGAGTACGAGTGCCGCACGTTTGACAGCTTTTCCGGACTGCTCGAGGCTTATTATTCAAAGCGCGAGCTGCTAGAGCGCCGCCGGCGCAGAGCCCGAGAGCTCAACCACAGCGTCAAGACCGCCCGCGACCGCATCGCAAGAAAGCTTGCAAGCCAGAAGGAGGAGCTTGAGCGCACCTACTGCCGCGAGGATATCCGCAAAAACGCGGAGCTTGTGACCGCAAATATGTACCGCATCAAAAAGGGCGACGGCAGCGTGACGGTGGAGGATTACTACGCCGAGGGCTGCCCGAGGCTCGAGATAGAGCTCGACCCCTTAAAGACGCCTCAGGCGAACGCCGCCGCCATGTTCAAGGAGTACAACAAGCTCAAGACTGCCGAGAAGCATCTGACGGCGCTCGTTGCCGAGGGCGAAAAGCAGCTTGAGTATTTAAACAGCGTCCTTGACGAGCTCGAGCGCGCGGAGACAGAGCGTGACCTTGCGGAGATACGCCGCGAGCTCACCGAGACCGGCTATATAAAAAAGCAGCGCGGCGCAAAGCCGGATAAGCTCAAAAAGCAGGGGCCGATGGAGTTTGTCTCCTCCGACGGCTTTCCGATACTCGTCGGCCGCAGCAACAGCCAGAACGACGAGCTCACGACAAAAACCGCCCGCCGCACGGATATATGGCTGCATACGAAGAACGTGCACGGCAGCCACGTCATCATATCCTGCGACGGACTCGAGCCGCCGCAGCGGACTATAGAAGAGGCGGCGTCTCTGGCCGCTTACTATTCACAGGCGAGGGAGGGCGGCAAGACCGCGGTGGACCACACCATGGTGCGCTTTGTGCGCAAGCCCTCGGGCTCCATGCCCGGCAAGGTCGTCTATACCGACTACAGCACCGTGATGGCCGAAGCCGACGAAGCCCTTTGTGATAAACTGAAAAAACAGTAATAGCCATAAAGTTTTAAAAGCCCGGCTGAGCCGGGCTTTTTCGTTAAACCGCGTTTTGAAACTTATATCAACCGATGTGGAGTTCGGATTCGGCGTACAGCGCCGCTTTGCCGGCGAGCGTGATCCTGCCGCCGTTTACGCGGGTGTACAGCACGCCGCCGCGGCGGGAGGCCTGATATGCCGTAAGCTCTGACTTGACGAGGATCTGCGCCCAGTAGGGGATTATGTGGCAGTGTCCGGAGCCGCAGACGGGATCCTCAACGACATTGCATTTCGGCGCGAAGCTGCGTGAAACGCAGTCAAAATCACTGCCCCGGGCAGTCAGATGCAGAAGAAGCCCGTCAAGCTGCATGACCTTTGACGTGTCGGGAGCGGCCTCACGCACCTGCTCCTCGCTGTCCATCACGCACAGCAGGTCGCGGCCCATATAGGCGGCGGCGGGCTTTGCGCCGATGGCGGCTGTCATCGCCTCTGTGACCTCGACCGGCCTGAGCTCATAGGCGGGGAAGTCCATCTCGAGAAGCTCGCCGTTTCGTGTAACGATTAGCTCGCCGCTGAGGGTGTCAAAGCGAACCTCGCTGAGCTCCGGCTCATAGAAGCGGAATATCGTGTACGCGGTCGCCAGCGTCGCGTGACCGCACAGGTCGATCTCGCCGCCCGGAGTGAACCAGCGCAGATGATAGTTTGCGCCCTCCTTCACGCAGAAAGCGGTCTCGGAGAGATTGTTCTCTATGGTTATCTTCATCATTAGCTCCTCGGGGAGCCACTCGTCCATCACGCATACCGCGGCTGGGTTGCCGGAAAAAACCTTATCGGTAAATGCGTCGACAACGTATTGCTTCATTTTTCCTACCTCCTGTGTTTGATGCTGATATTATAATTCAGCGTGGATTTTCATGCAAGCATGATAGTCCGAAAAAGAATCGGCGTCCGTATTTTGCGGACGCCGATCAAGCTGTTGTTCCTTATCTGTTTTCGATGAGATCCATAGCCGCTGCAAGCATATCCGCCGCCTCGGCGCGGGTGAGGACGTCTGAGCCTGAGCCGAAGCTGCTGATGACATTGCAGGCTGTGAGGTTTGCCGCGGCCTGAGCCGCCCACGAGGGCACCGCGTCTCCGGCGCTGAGGTAGCTGACGTCGCTGAGCTTCAGGCTGCGGTCGAGCATGACCATTGCCTCGGCGCGGCTTATCGGGCTGTCTGCGTCAAAATACGCGCCGCCGTCGCAGCAGCGGCCCTTGACGACGCCGCATTTAACGGCGCTTGCGACACAGGCCTTCTGCCAGTCGGGGATATCGCCGTCATCGGTGAAACCGGTACTGACAACGCCGCTCAGGAGGTCTGTGCCGGTGACATTGAGACACAAGCTAAGGAATTCGCCTCTGCTCATTGTCTGCTCGGGCTCGAAATAGTATTCGCCGCCCATCTGCTTGCCGATAAACGCGCCGCATTCCGCGAGCTTGACCGCGCTGCGATAGCTTCCGCTGCCGTCCATGTCGACGTAGCTGACGCTCTTGTTTTTAACAAGGCGGATGATAACGGTCGCCTCCTGAGAGGAGTTGCCCTCGGAGTCCGTGGCCTTATAGCCGAAATAGTCCTTACCTTTTTTACCCTCGGCCGGGGTGTAGACGAAGCTTCCGTCCTCATCAAGCTCGATCGTTCCCTTGACGGGCTGGGTGGTGATCTCGAAGCTCAGGGTGTCGCCCTCGGGGTCGACGGCGGCAAGCTGACCGCCGAAGGATACCCCGCGGAACGTCTCGAACTCGAAGTTTTCCGCAACGGGAGCGGAATTTGCGGCAGCGACGGGAACAAAGCCCGTGCACACTGCAAAGCACAGAGCAAGTGCAAGCGCCGAAACAGCGATATGCTTTCTCATATAGAAATACCTCCGTAAAATTGTGTACGGAGGTATTTTGTGCAAAAAGCGGATTTATATGCGGCAGGGTACAGGTTTTTCCTCGAACGTTCGTAACTGTATTAATAATTATTTGTAATGAATTCCGCTGTTAAAACATGGAAAATAGTAGCTGGCAAATAACAATACAAATCTCCGATACAGTAATACTTTGATTTCAGCAGTTTTAATAAAAATATATTAACAAAATTGTAAAGAATGAGAGTTGAAATAATTCTTAGACTGCGGTATTATTCTGATATGGCCAATATTAATTCTATAGAAATAATATTGAACACACAGAGATGATATTGGGCAATAATAATCAATTGAAGGAGACGATGAAAGCCCGATGGGTCCGGCAGACCACTATGTATAAAAAGAACAATATTTCAAGAAATTGGAAGGAGAAAGATGAAAGCTAAGAAAACCTACAAATTCTGGCTCAGTGTTTCATTGATTATGATCATCATCAGTATGATATTCTCATCCGCTATTGCGTCGGATTGGGGTAACGTAAGAGTAACAAAAATCAATATTGCTGCGCCGGAAGGACAGAATGTAAATGCGGTTCTTTACACACCTAAGGATGCTTCCGCTGATCACAAATTGCCGCTGATCCTTGTTTGCCACGGAAGTTATAACAGCAAAGAGATGCAGGCTCAAAATTATGTTGAGCTAAGCCGCAGAGGCTTTATAGTCTGCACGATCGATTCCTACTGTCATGGCCTTTCCAGTGTAGAAAATGGAGATAACGGAACCATAGACTCTACTGACCGTTATACCTGCATGATCCATACCCTTGAATACCTGATGGCAACGCTGGACTATATAGATATGGATAAGATAGGTCTACAGGGGCATTCAATGGGCGGTTTCCACTGCAATGACACAGTGACCTATTATTTGAACAAAGAATACATGGGATTGGGCGAGAATCCAATATCCGCTGTTCTTAACATGGGATGTGAGCCTTATCATACCTATTGGGGTCTGTACCCCAGCACTGAAAGACTTGACGCTGACACGCTTGTCAAAGGCGGCGTACATGATGACAACACTTCTCAGTCTGCTGACGAAAACACACCCATTCCCGTTTACATTAAATACGGACTTGTAGCCGGATACAATGACGAATGGTTCTGGACCAATGAAGATGGCAACCCGCACTATTATCTCAGCGAAGACCGTTCAAAGTTATTCATCAATCAGGTCGGCGACCTGGTTGGAGATGATGAGGATGTCGAAAATGGAAAGTATTATTACGGAGAAGTTGACGGCAAGGAATCTTTTCGTGTCATCTATGTTCCTGATCAGATCCACCCGCTGAATTCTTTCTCTTATGATGGCGCATATGACTGCGTTGAGTTCTTTTATTCGGCATTCGGAGTTCCCTCCGGACACGAATACATTGACCCATCAGACCAGGTATGGTTCGTAAAAGAGTTGTTTAATCTTCTTGGACTTGTCGGCATTTTCATGTTCATTGTGCCATTTGCCTGTCTCTTAATGAAGACCCCATATTTCAGTGAACTCGAGACAAAAGAGGTACTACCGTTAAATCCTGGTCCTAAAGACAAGAAAGGCAAATGGATATTTGCCTCTGGTTGGGCTGTTTGCGCAATAATCCCCCCATTGCTTGTAATGCCGATTATGTTTTGGTGGATTGGACAGGGTACAGCAGAAACTTATGTGAGCGACATTCCTCATGTCTGGAACCATTTCTTCGGCCAGCCAAATACAAACGAGCTTTCTGTGTGGACCGGAATTGTCAGCATTTGCATTGCACTGATCCTCTTCCTCTGCTACAGGCTTTATGGGAAAAAGGCCGGACAGACTCCGTCAAGTCTCGGGCTTACAATAACCGGCAAAAAGCTTTGGAAGTCTTTTCTGCTGGCGTTAAGTGTTATAACCGGTGTATATGTGATAACCTTCTTTGCGGACTGGACGTTTACGACAGACTTCAGATTCTGGATGATAGCTGTTAAGGTATTCAATGCGGAGAATATTGTTTACACTGCAATTTATATGATTCCCTTTATCGCATTTTATCTTGTCAACTCAGCAGCGGTGAACGGATTCAACAGAATCGACAGTATGAAGGAATGGCAGTCCACAGCACTTACCTGCGTTGGAAATGTAATCGGTATTCTTACCATGATACTTATACAGTACGCAGTTATTGATATTAAGGGCGAATTTGTTTGGAATCCGATGCGAGTTTACAATCTGTTTCCTTTGGTCATCTTAATTCCTGCTGCAACCATCATAAGCCGCAAGCTGTTCAAGAAAACCGGCAATATTTATCTCGCTGGGATTTTGTTTGGTATTCTCTATACCATTATGACTTGCGCAAATACAATGACACGAGGAAGTATGTTCCTGGGATGATTATGCGTTACTGACAGCAAAGAGTTTCTGTTCTTGACAAAACACGATAAAAAGAATAAGCTGATAAAAAAACTATCGTGAGGTTTTTTAAGTGGACAGTGTTAGTTGGATGGGGCGCTATCGGCACCTGATCGAATCGATTGTCAGACACAGAAATGCATTTGCACGCGTGATGAACACTAGAACAGAAAAATATAATGACATTTCCATGAGTATAGTAGAATGGGAAGTGTTGGAATATATAATCGAGCACGAGGACGACGATTCCAGTATGGCTCGGCTTTCGGAACGTTTAATGATACCAAGCAGTTCTTTTTCAAAGATTTCAAAAACACTGTGTTCTTATGGGCTGCTTGAAAAGTATCAGATGGTCAGCAATCGAAAGAATATCATACTGAAGCCGTCAGAGTTCGGACGTAAATTCTATCATGATAGAGCTTCTGAGCTAAAAGAACAAATCTTTGATGCGTTTTTTAAGGAACTCGAGGGTGTTTCTGATGAAGATCTGAATCATTTCGCAGCAGCGCTTGATGCGATTAGTCCTTCAGAAGATGTTGAAAAGGAACGCAAGCTTATCAAGCGTGAGTCCAATATATAAAAAACAATTTTTCCATGATAAATGCTGAGGTCAGGGAAACCTTTCCTCAGCATTTTTCACTGTGCTAAACGCGGCCTATTTCAACCGATTTTAGCTCATTTCAGCTCATCACTAAATGACGCTCAATCACTAAATGACGCTCAAACAGAGCAAAAACAAAAAACCGTTGAATCTACTGACGATTTCAGCATTTTCAACGGTTTCTTTCGTGGTGCGAGAGAGGAGACTTGAACTCCCACGTCGGTTGACACACGCCCCTCAAACGTGCCTGTCTACCTGTTCCAGCACTCTCGCATATCCTTTTTAAGGGCAAGAGTTATTATAACAGAGAAACGGAGAAAGTCAAGAATTAATTTTAAATTTTCTCTTTCCGCTCATGTGTACGATAATGTACGCCGCGGTAAGCAGAAGAGCAATGAGCATAAAGATGCCGCCGATACGGGGCTGGACAAGATAATATCTCACGAAATACGCATAGTAGCAGTGCAGGGAGGCAAGCTCAGCCAGCAGCGGAATGGGGAAAAAGCGCCAGTCGCGGAAGGCCAGCACGAGAGCCAGCACGCCGGAAATGAAGAAATACCGGTCGTGCATATGCGGCAGGAGATAGGGGATGCCCATGGCAAGCAGCAGGGCAAAGCCGAGGATCACCGTGTCGTCAAGAGAACTGCGCTTCACGGCGGCGACCGCATAAGACGCAAGCACGAGGGCAAACGCCGCCGCGATGAGAAGCATTGACCAGCCCTCCGTATTGCCGCTCCATTGGAACATGCTCGTCAGAGAGGGTGCGTTGTAATTCATTGCGTCGCCCACGGTGCCGGCCTGAGCGAAATACAGCGTCATGGTCTCAATAAACGGTCTGCCCGCAATGAGCGCCGGCAGCATGAAAACGATATACGCCGCGGGAAATACAAGAAGCTGCCGCCACCTAAGCTTTTTTGCGAGCAGCAGGATGAAAAACACGGGAATGATGAATACGGCCTGAAGCTTGAAGGCAAGACAGGCGGCCAGCGATACCATCGAAGCGCAGCCCCTGCCGCGCAGGCCGAGATACAGGGCATAGATCCCGAAGAAGGCGTATATGCTGTCGCACTGGGCCCAGTACGCTCCGTTGATGACAACGGTGGGGAGAAACAGGACCGCGAGAAATACTCCAAGGAGCTTCGCCCTGCTGCCGGTATACAGTCCCAGCAGCTTCATGCACGCCCAAGCCAGCAGAACGTCAAACAGCACCGAAAGCAGCTTTATGAGGTACAGCTCGGATATATCAAAATATGAAAACAGCGCGAGAAAGTACATATACGGAGGATTATAATTTCCGAGGGAATAGCGCAGGGCGGCAAAGCCGCCGTTATCGCGGAAAAACTGCGTCCACGGCGCCAGAAACGTAAGATAATCGTCGCTTTCAAAGTCCAGCAGGGAGGCCCTGATAACGAACGCAAGCGCGGTGAACGCGAAGGCTGCGGCAAAGAGAGCTTTGCTTTCAAATATTTTTTCTCGCCATAAAAGCAGCAGCGCCAGCGCGAAGATCATGATGAGACAAACAGCGGTAAAAGTATCCATGAGCACTCCAAATAAACAAAAAAGCGGCTGCCCAGTTATAGCAACCGCCGAAAAATTCATATTTCACAAAATATTTCTTGACATAGCTATATAGATAATGATAAAATAGCTTGCTATGTTATCTTGTGACAAAACGCTGGCACCCCAGTGTTTACATTCACAATATACCATTAACCCGGCGTAAATACAACACCGGTGCAGATAAAAATAACAACTGCCCCGGGCGTTCTCGATTACGATTAAGGAGTGTGTGCCAATGCCGAAAGATGTTCTCTACGGCAAAACTCTCAGAAAGAGCTTTGCGAGATACGAAGAGATCCAGGACATGCCCAACCTGCTGGAGATCCAGAAAAAGAGCTATAAGTGGTTTCTGGAGACCGGCCTGCGCGAGGTGTTCAGGGATACCGACGCCGTTACCGACTATTCCGGTAATCTTGAGCTGAGCTTCGTCGACTATTCCATGGACGAGAAGCCCAAGTACTCCGAGGAGGAGTGCAAGGCCCGTGACGCGACGTATGCCGCGCCGCTCAAGGTCAGCGTGCGTCTGCGCAACCTTGAGACTGAGGAGATCAAGGAGCAGGAGATATTCATGGGCGACTTCCCGCTCATGACCGAGGGCGGCACCTTTATAATAAACGGCGCCGAGCGCGTTATCGTCTCCCAGATCGTGCGTTCTCCCGGCGTGTACTACGACAAGACCACCGACCGCAGCCTGATAAGCCTGTATGCCGCCACCGTTATTCCTTATCACGGCGCATGGCTGGAGTACGAGACCGACGCGAACGACGTGTTCTATGTCCGTATCGATAAGAACCGCAAGCTGCCCATCACATGGTTCCTGAAGGCGATGGGACGCTATGACGAGGCAAAGCCCGACACATGGCTCTCCTGCACTCCCGATACGATAGTCGGCGCGACCACCAATGAGCGCCTCAAGGAGATCTTCGGCGATGACGAGCGCATCAACGTCACCATCGACAAGGACACCACCACCAGCCGCGACGAGTGCCTGATGGAGATCTACCGCAAGCTCCGCCCGGGCGATCCTCCCACCGTGGAGAGCGCCGAGGCTCTGCTGGAAAGTCTGTTCTTTGACCGCCGCCGCTATGATATCTCCAACGTCGGACGCTATAAGTTCAACAAAAAGCTCGCGCTCCGCGGCCGCATCGTGGGCTTTGCTCTTGCGGCGCCTGTTGCGGACCCCCGCACCGGTGAGATCATTGCCGACGAGGGCGAGGTCATCTCCCGTGAGAAGGCCGAGCTCATAGACCAGGCGGGCGTCATCGACGTTTACCTGAACGTAGACGGAAAGACCGTCCGCGTGTTTTCAAACGGCATGGTGCCTCTTGAGAGCATGGTCGACTTTGACCCCGAGGAGCTTGGCATCAAGGAAAAGGTACGCGGCATCGTGCTCAAGTCCCTCATGGAGCAGTATGAAGGCGAGGCTCTCAAGGAGGCTATCCTTGAGAATGTTGACCTTCTCATACCCAAGCACATCGTCGTGGACGATATATTCGCCTCTGTCAACTACCTCAACTGCCTTGCCTGCGGCATCGGCGAGAAGGACGACATCGACCACCTCGGCAACCGCCGTGTCCGCTGCGTGGGCGAGCTGCTGCAGAACCAGTTCCGCATCGGCTTTTCCCGCATGGAGCGCGTTATCCGCGAGCGCATGACTCTTCAGGATCTGGACATCGTAACGCCCCAGAGCCTTATCAATATCCGTCCCGTGACCGCGGCCATCAAGGAGTTCTTCGGCTCCAGCCCGCTGTCCCAGTTCATGGACCAGACAAACCCCCTCTCAGAGCTTACCCATAAGCGCCGTATGTCGGCCCTCGGCCCCGGCGGTCTGAGCCGCGAGCGCGCCTCCTTCGACGTCCGCGACGTTCACTACAGCCACTATGGCCGCCTGTGCCCCATTGAGACGCCCGAAGGCCCCAACATCGGTCTTATCTCCTATCTTGCCTCCTATGCGAGAGCGAATGAGTACGGCTTCCTCGTCGCTCCCTTCCAGAAGGTCGAAAAGGGCACCTGCCGCGTGACCGATCAGGTCGATTACCTGACCGCCGACATGGAGGACAACTACATCGTCGCTCCCGCGACCGAGCCACGCGACGAAAACGGCTGCCTTATCAATAAACGTATCACCTGCCGCCACCGCGACGAGATCATCGAGGTCGACCGCGAGCGCGTCGATTACATCGACATCAGCCCCAGAATGATGGTATCCATTGCGACCGCAATGATCCCCTTCCTTGAAAACGACGACGCAAACCGTGCCCTGATGGGCGCGAACATGCAGCGTCAGGCCGTTCCCCTCATGGTAACTCAGGCGCCCATCGTCGCCACCGGCATCGAGCATAAGTGCGCCGTGGACTCCGGCGTTGTAGTCCTTGCGGAGGACGACGGCGAGGTCATCCGCGCCGACGCTCAGAACATCACCGTTAAGTACGACAGCGGCGATATCAAGAGCTACAAGCTCATCAAGTTTGCCCGCTCCAACCAGGGCACCTGCGTCAACCAGAGACCCATCGTGTCTCTCGGCGACCGCGTGAACAAGGGCGACGTTATCGCCGACGGCCCCAGCACCAGCCAGGGCGAGATATCCCTCGGCAAGAACGTGCTGGTCGGCTTCATGACCTGGGAGGGCTACAACTACGAGGACGCTATCCTCATAAACGAGCGGCTTGTCATGGAGGACGTTTTCACCTCCATCCATGTCGAGGAATATGAGTGCGACGCGCGCGACACCAAGCTCGGACCCGAGGAGATCACCCGCGATATCCCCGGCGTGGGCGACGATGCGCTGAAGTATCTTGACGAGCGCGGCATAATCACCGTCGGCGCCGAGGTCCGTGCCGGTGATATCCTTGTCGGCAAGGTCACTCCCAAGGGCGAGACCGATCTGACCGCGGAGGAGAGACTGCTCCGCGCCATCTTCGGCGAGAAGGCCCGCGAGGTGCGAGATACCTCGCTCAAGGTGCCTCACGGCGAGAGCGGCATCATTGTAGATGTAAAGGTGTTCACCCGCGAAAACGGCGACGAGATGAGCCCCGGCGTAAACGAGGTCGTCCGTGTCTACATCGCACAGAAGCGCAAGATCTCCGTGGGCGACAAGATGGCCGGCCGCCACGGCAACAAGGGCGTCGTGTCCCGAATCCTGCCCCGCGAGGATATGCCCTATCTGCCCGACGGCACTCCGCTTGATATAGTCCTCAATCCTCTGGGCGTCCCCTCCCGAATGAACATCGGCCAGGTGCTCGAGGTCCATCTCGGCTATGCGGCTCAGGCTCTGGGCTGGAAGGTGGCGACCCCCATCTTCAACGGCGCAAACGAGGAGACCATACGCGAGACCCTGCGTCAGGCCGGACTGCGCGAGGACGGCAAGAGCGAGCTGTACGACGGACGCACCGGCGAGAAGTTCGACAACGACGTCACCGTCGGCTGGGTCTACTTCCTCAAGCTGCACCACCTCGTCGACGACAAGATCCACGCCCGTTCCACCGGCCCCTACAGCCTTGTAACGCAGCAGCCTCTGGGCGGCAAGGCCCAGTTCGGCGGCCAGCGCTTCGGCGAAATGGAGGTCTGGGCTCTCGAGGCCTACGGCGCGGCATACACGCTGCAGGAGATCCTGACCGTCAAGTCCGACGATGTTACCGGCCGTGTCCGCACCTACGAGAGCATAGTAAAGGGCAACAACATCCCGCAGCCCGGCGTACCTGAATCCTTCAAGGTTCTGGTCAAGGAGCTGCAGTCCCTGTGCCTTGATATCCGCGTTCTTGATAAGGACGGGAATGAGATCGAGCTCAAGGACGACGATGAGGATGAATTTGTCCCCAAGATGAGAGACGAAATGTATGAGACCTTCGACAGCGACTCCGACATAGAATCCGAGGGCTACAGCATCGAGGATATCCCTGAGGACGATGACGACGATTTCAACTTCGACGTTTCCGATGACTACAGTGAGGAGGATGAATAATAATGAGCTACACACCCTTTGACGCCATAAAAATAGGCATTGCCTCCCCTGAAATGATACTTTCGTGGTCCTCCGGCGAAGTCACCAAGCCCGAGACCATCAACTACCGCACCCTCAAGCCCGAGCGCGACGGCCTGTTCTGCGAGCGCATTTTCGGACCGACCAAGGACTGGGAATGCCACTGCGGCAAGTACAAGAAGATCAGCTACAAGGGCAAGATCTGCGACCGCTGCGGCGTTGAAGTTACCAAGAGCAAGGTCCGCCGCGAGCGTATGGGCCATATCGAGCTTGCAGCCCCCGTATCGCACATCTGGTACTTCAAGGGCATACCCAGCCGCATGGGCCTGCTGCTCGACCTTACTCCGAGGATACTCGAAAAGGTCCTGTACTTTGCAAATTATATAGTGACCGACCCCGGCTTCACTCCGCTGGAAAAGTGCCAGATACTCACCGAGAAAGAGTATCGCGATATGCGCGAGAAGTACGAGGACGATTTCGACGCCGGCATGGGCGCCGAGGCCATCAAGAAGCTTCTGCAGCAGATCGACTGCGAGCAGCTTTCCGCCCAGCTCAAGGAGGAGCTTGCAAACGCCTCAGGCCAGAAGAAGGCAAAGCTCGTCAAGCGCCTTGAGGTCGTCGAGGCCTTCCGCCAGAGCGGCAACAAGCCCGAGTGGATGATAATCGACATCCTGCCCGTTATCCCGCCCGAGATCCGCCCCATGGTCCAGCTCGACGGCGGCAGATTTGCCACCAGCGACCTCAACGACCTGTACCGCCGCGTTATAAACCGCAATAACCGCCTGAAGAGACTTATCCAGCTCAACGCGCCCGATATCATCGTCCGCAACGAGAAGCGTATGCTTCAGGAAGCCGTTGACGCGCTTATCGACAACGGCCGCCGCGGCAGAGCCGTCACAGGCGCGAACTCCCGCGCACTGAAGTCCCTGTCCGATATGCTCAAGGGCAAGCAGGGACGCTTCCGCCAGAACCTGCTGGGTAAGCGCGTTGACTACTCCGGCCGCAGCGTTATCGTCGTTGGCCCCGACCTCAAGATCTATCAGTGCGGCGTTCCCAAGGAAATGGCAATCGAGCTGTTCCGCCCCTTCGTCATGAAGAAGCTGGTCGAGGACGGCGTAGCAAACAACATCAAATCCGCCAAGAAGATGGTCGATAAGCAGCGCACCGAGGTCTGGGACGCGCTCGAGGTCGTCATCAAGGAGCACCCCGTGCTGCTCAACCGTGCGCCTACGCTGCACCGTCTGGGCATTCAGGCCTTTGAGCCCATCCTTGTCGAGGGCCGCGCTCTCAAGCTGCATCCTCTGGTCTGCACCGCGTATAACGCCGACTTCGACGGCGACCAGATGGCAATCCATGTTCCACTGTCGGCCGAGGCTCAAGCTGAAGCAAGGATCCTCATGCTCTCCGCGAACAACCTGCTTCGTCCGCAGGACGGCCACCCCGTCACCGTGCCCACTCAGGATATGATCCTCGGCTCCTACTACCTCACCATGAAGCGCATCGGCAAGGCCGAGAAGGGCGCGGAGAAGGTGTTCGTAGTGGACGCCGGCGATACCGAGCTCATGACCGGCGATATTGTTGACGGCGATGATTTCGTGGCGGCAGAGGAGGCGGCGAAGGCCGCGGGAGGCAGGCTGCCCGTTTACAAACCCTTGCTCCGCTACCGCGACTCAAACGAGGCCGTGATGGCCTACAGCCAGGGCGAGGTCGGTCTGCACGCTCCCATCCTTGTCCGCGTGACTAAGATCATCGACGGAGTGGAGAGAAGCAAGGTCATTGAAAGCACCGTCGGCAGGATCATATTCAATGAGAATATCCCGCAGGATCTGGGCTATGTCGACCGCAGCGATCCGGAGCACGCCTTCGACCACGAGATCGGCTTCCAGGTCGGCAAGAAGCAGCTCGGCGACATTATCGACCGCTGCATCAAAAAGCATGACTTCACCATCTCCGCCGAGGTGCTCGACAGCATCAAGGCAATGGGCTATAAATACTCCACCCGCGGCGCGATCACGATCTCAATCGCCGATATGACCGTTCCCGAGGCCAAGAAGACCCTCATCAACGAGACTGAGGACAAGGTGATCGCGATCGAGCGTCAGTTCAAGCGCGGCTTCATCACCGATGACGAGCGCTATCGCCTGGTTGTATCCGAGTGGGAGAAGACCACCAAGGACGTTACCAACGCGCTTCAGAACTGCCTGGACACCTATAACCCCATCTACATGATGGCAAACTCCGGCGCCCGCGGTTCCATGAACCAGATCCGCCAGCTTGCCGGTATGCGCGGCCTGATGGCCAACACCTCCGGTAAGACCATCGAGATCCCCATCAAGGCGAACTTCCGTGAGGGCCTGTCCGTTCTGGAATACTTCATCTCCTCCCGAGGCGCCCGCAAGGGACTTGCCGATACCGCTCTGCGTACCGCCGACTCCGGTTATCTTACCCGCCGAATGGTCGATGTCTGCCAGGACGTGATCATCCGCGAGAACGACTGCGGCACCACCGACGGCGTGTGGGCCTCCGCAGTATACGATAAGGGACAGCTCGTCCAGTCCTTCGGCATCAGCATCCACGGCAGATTCCCCGCGGTCCCCGTGTGCGACCCCGCGACAGGCGAGGTGCTCTTCGATACTGACCATATGCTCATGCCCGACGACGCCGCTGTTCTTGAGGCACACGGCATCGACAGAGTGCTCATCCGCAGCGTTCTGTCCTGTGAGGCTCGTACAGGCGTCTGCGCAAAGTGCTACGGCATAAACCTTGCTATCGGCCAGCCCGTCAGCGCCGGCGAGGCGGTCGGCGTTATAGCCGCCCAGTCCATCGGTGAGCCGGGCACTCAGCTCACGATGCGCACCTTCCACACCGGCGGTGTAGCAGGCGACGATATCACTCAGGGTCTTCCCCGTGTCGAGGAGCTGTTCGAGGCGCGCAAGCCCAAGAAAATGGCCGTTCTGGCCGAGATCTCCGGCACCGTTTCCATCGAGGAGACCAAGAAGGGCGCGCTGTTCGCCATCAGCGTCATCAACGAGGAGGAGGGCGAAACCAAAGTATACACCGTGCCTCACTCCGCGGGCATCCTCGTCAAGGCCGGCGAGCACGTCGACAAGGGCCAGGAGCTCACCAGCGGCGCGCTCAGCCCCCATGACGTCCTGCGTATCCGCGGCATAGACGACGATGAATTCGGCCGTCCCGGCGTCCGCACCTATATCATTCAGGAGGTCCAGAAGGTCTACCGCCAGCAGGGCGTTGATATCAACGATAAGCATATCGAGATCATTGTGCGTCAGATGATGCGCAAGGTCAGGATTGAGGACGCAGGCAGTACCGAGCTGCTGCCCGGCGCCACCATCGATATCGGTGAGCTCAAGGCGGCAAACCGCAGGATAGACGAACGCATCGCGGCAGGCGAGGAGGGACTTTCCAAGGCCACCTATACCCAGCTTCTCATGGGCATCACCAAGGCGTCCCTGGCCACCGAGAGTTTCCTGTCCGCGGCCTCCTTCCAGGAGACCACAAAGGTCCTCACCGAGGCCGCCATCAAGGGCAAGGTCGATCACCTTGTCGGACTCAAGGAGAACGTTATTATCGGCAAGCTCATCCCCGCAGGCTCCGGACTTGCAATGTACCGGGACTTCAAGGAGAAGACCGACGAGAACGCAGCCTCCGAGGCCGAGAGCTTCGTTGACCTCTCCGCACTTGTCGGAAGGACCAACGCACTTTAATAAATTCAAAGACTGCTGCATATTCATGCAGCAGTCTTTTTATCTGCGACGTTGGCAATATTAGCCAATACGATCGGCCGTATATTGTAGCAATTTACAAAATATACCGCCGTCGTTGACCGACAGGAATTACCATGATATTATGAAAGCAATAGGAAATGGGCAGTGCGAGATCGTGTGTTAAAGGGCTAAGGAGGTGACATGCTGTTCTTTGACCACCTGTAGAAAAACGTATCCACAATTTGAGTAGTATAAGTAGTATTAATATGTGTGTAAGCAGATTACGCTAATAACGAAAGAAGAATGGCTATGAGTTACAGGTGTTTTAAGAAAATTTTTAGTTTAATTCTTGTTGTATTAATGCTGATTGGCGGTATTCCTGCTTTGGCAGCGAACGATATAAAAATGGTAACAAATGATAATGATATTGTAAATGCTATTGAGCAGGTAATCGAAAGCATTTATTTTGAAAAAGAGTATTATGGATTTGGTGAGAGCAACCTGAGTGAACTCAGCATTGGCACAGAAATACCTAATTATGAAGTAATAAATAGTAATCTGGTTGAAATTAATGACATTAGCTATTATCCGATTCTTGACAAGTCCGGTGAGATTGTAAGTGTTGCAGCAATTGCATATGATGGAGATTATCCCAAGGCGTATTTGTCCTGTGATTTAGTGCCAGCACTTAAAGAATCTCAGACTGGACAAGGAATTGCATTAGTATACGATAGACAAGGTGCGTATTGTTGGAATGGCGAAAAGGCAACCTTAATTGAAAGCAACAATATGCCTGGCGGAGTTGCATATAGAAGTGACATTGCCAATGTTTCTGATGCTACACTTCAAAATACTGTTACAAGATGTGTTGTTGGTTCTGCTTCTCTTAACATTGAGATTCCTGATGTAGAACCGCAGGGATATGGTGATAATGCTGCGTATGTAAGCGTGCCTGTCAAACGCCAACCAAGCGGCAGTAGTTGGTGTTGGGCGGCATCGATGGCAAGTGTTGTTCAACACGAAACAGGAATATCGCATACTTGCACTCAGATGGCTAATCTGTATGGTGCGAGCAACAGTACTACGGCATCAATAAGTACAATACAAAGTAGATTAAGGAACGATTTTGGCTTGTTGTATAATTATCAGGGCACCAGAAAGCTGACAAACATATTAAACTCGCTTGGAAGCGGCCATGCGTCAATTGGAGCATTTTTCTATTCAGGCGGCGGCCACGCGGCCGTGATTAGAGGAATTGACTTTGACTCAAAAGTGTTTTCAATTATGGATCCACAAGGGACAGGCTCAAACTATACTACGGGGCAAATAGTTAATTCCAGCGGTAATTACGGCGATTTAACATATATACATTCAGCCACTGGCATAAGATTGACAGTATCTGGGTATATATACATGTAACATATGTGAGGCAAATGCTATGAACAAAAGAATAACAACTGTGATTCTCGTTATATTGCTTTTCGCATTTGCGGTCTGCGGCTGCACCGGGAAGGATGAAACGCAAACAATTGAGGGCATATTCATCGACCACGGCGAGTGGGGCTTTCTGGTTCGGGATACTTCTGACGGCGAGCCGTATGTGTTCTCCTATGCTATGGGCACTGATGTCACAGAATTTAAAGAGGGCGACAAGATAGTTGTCGAATATACCATTGAAGATAATACAGAAGCAAAGGACAGCCAGCTCAACATCTCGGATAAAGTTGCCTTGTCGGTCGAATATGCCGAGGCTCATGAAAGCTAAAGGTGGGGAGTACTTATTATGAAACGCACAAGAATTATTGTATGCATATTGCTCGTTGCCGTACTTCTTGCCGCAGCGCTGTATTTTCTGTTGCCGGTAAAGCTTGTTGACGCGGACAGTGTGCTGAACCTCAGAATGTCAGTATCGGGAGAGAGCAGATACCTTGAAGGAGAGGAATTAACGAAGATCACGGCTCTGCTCGAGCAGGCTCGCGCAAGGCGCTGCTTTGCTCCGGCTCAGCTTTATGAGGAGGACGGCGGTCTGGAGCTGGACATCGTAACAGGTGACGGCCCGCTGCATATCGTCCTCGGCGCCGGCAGCAGCTATATGTACAGCTCGAGCGACGATACGATATGGTATTCTATTATCGACGGGGAAAAGCTCAAAAACGATATTGAAAATGCGCTTTCGTAACACAAAAAGTCTTCTGCCCGGAGAATGGGCAGAAGATTTTTACATATGGATATGCTATACCCACAAGAAAAAGTCAAAAATCAAACTGCATTTTGTGTAAAAAATTCTTGACTAAATTTGTGTAATCTGCTAAAATTTCAATCTGTGTGGGGTTATTGCGCCCAAAATCGGTAAACCCACCTGAAAACCTTGATATTCAAGGAAATATTGAAGAAAGGAGAAATGAAAATTGCCTACGTTTAACCAACTGGTAAGAAAAGGCAGAGAGAAGGTAACCTACAAGTCCACCTCCCCCGCAATGCAGAAGGGCCTGAACACCCTGAAAAATTGCGAGACCGACCTGAGCTCACCTCAGAAGAGAGGCGTTTGCACCGCAGTTCGTACCTCCACTCCCAAGAAGCCTAACTCCGCGCTGCGTAAGATCGCCCGTGTACGCCTGACCAACGGCTACGAAGTCACCGCGTATATCCCCGGCGTCGGCCACAACCTTCAGGAGCATAGCGTTGTTATGATCCGCGGCGGCCGTGTCA
>OLSB01001444.1_pt1 | contig 22981 bp, 23 predicted proteins | sample 1672071 | NCBI WGS metagenome assembly OLSB01 (sample SAMEA3136642, study PRJEB25190) | human gut metagenome | biome: human gut; feature: human-associated habitat; material: faeces | place: Austria | collected 2013 | reverse complement strand
GTCGATCTGCTCCCGAATCTCGGGGTCGCACACGCCGCGGCGGATGTACTCGTTCACGGCGTGGTAGGTGAAGCCCAGATTGTCCTCGTCGGTGAGGCCGGTAAGGCCGTCGGAGGGCGGCTTCTGCAGGAAATGCTCCGGCAGGCCCAGCGCCCGACCCAGGGCAATGACCTCCTCAGTGGTGTACATCCCCAGAGGCGAAAAAGCGCCGGCGCTGTCGCCGTAAATGGTGCAGTAGCCCACCCAGTCCTCGGACAGATTGGAGGTGTTGAGGACAATGCCGTCGGGGAGGGTCTGCGCCACGGCGTAGAGGGTGGACATGCGGATGCGGGAGGGCAGGTTCACGGCAGTCTGACGGCTGGGTTCCAGACCCGCTTTTTTCATCTCCTGCAGCACGCCCTGCACAGCGTCGTGGATGTTGATGGTGCAGTGGGGAATTTGCAGATGCTCCACCAGACCGTGGGAATAGTCGATGTCCGGCTGCACGCCGTCGGGCATCAGCACGCCGTACACGTTCTCCCGGCCGTAGGCCGCCACAGCCAGCGCCGCCACGGTGGAGCTGTCCTTCCCGCCGGAGATGCCGATGACGGCGGTCTTGCCGTGGCACGACTGCATCATTTCGTTCATCCATTCCAGCAAGCCGGCTAACTGCATTTGGGGGTTAAAGTCCATAAAAATGCGCCTCCCTGAGTATTTCTTGGGGTTATTGTACGGCATTGGGCGGAAAAATGCAAGGGAAATGCACGGGGGCGGTAAAACAAGGACGTGCAGCGGATACGGAGCGATGCGGCGCAGACTGATTATTTATATGGAACAGAAAAACCTCCCGCCCTGGGGCGGAAGGTCTTTCTGTTGTGTGTTAGGAGAGAGAGAAAAAATCACTTTTGGAAAGGTTCTTTGTATGCTGATATATTACTTTGTAAATATGGCAAAATCATAAATTCCGCATGAACTTTTTGTGAACATTCCTCAGAATTTCCGACTTTCGGCCACGGCCAGCTGGTCGCAGCGGTTGTTCTTTTCGTTTTCGGCGTGACCTTTGACCCAGTGGCAGCGCAGCTCGTGCCGAGCGACCAAGGGCAGAAGCCGCTCCCAGAGATCCACGTTCTGTGCCGGCTTTTTGTCGCTCTTGATCCAGCCCTTTTTTTGCCAGCCGTAGACCCAGCCCTTTTGCAGGGCGTCGATGACATACTTGCTGTCGCTGTAAAGCTCCACGACGCACGGCTCCTTCAGCAGGGAGAGCGCCTCGATGACGCCGATCAGCTCCATGCGGTTGTTGGTGGTGTCCGCCGCGCCGCCGGAGATCTCTTTTTCCACGCCGTTCCACTCCAGAATGGCGCCCCAACCCCCGGGGCCAGGGTTGCCGGAGCAGGCGCCGTCGGTGTATATGGTGACAGTTTTCATAGTAACTCCTTGCGAATCAACTTGCTTCGGCTTGCAGCGCACCTGTGCGGCGGCGCCTGCTTGTCATGTTCTGCGGTTGCCCCGAAAGGGGCGAGCAGAACGACATTTCCCCGCATAAAACCGCAGAGCGGTTTTTATGCGCCGTCGGTGTATATGGTGACAGTTTTCATAGTAACTCCTTGCGTGTCGGCGGCGGGCTGCCCACAGCCCGCCCTACGATATAAATTGAAAATGCGGTGCGGTGCGGGCGGGCGGGGTAGAACCCCGCCCCTACGCATGGATCGGGGGCGCGGTGCGGGGGGAATACGGATTGCCACGCCAGCCTGTGGGCTGGCTCGCAATGACAGGGATTTTTGGCATGGGGGTGCAGGGTTGGCGGGGCAAGGGGAGCGCCCGTCCTTCCCCTATTGATCCTCCGCGGCTATGACGGTCAGCACGCCGGCGGCCACGGTGAATTTTATGTTTTTGCCGGCAAAAGTCAGGCCGTACACCCGCTCCGGCTCGTCCTGATACCTGGGGCGGGGGTCGCAGGCCAGCACGCCCATCAGACCCGCCTGCTGCTCCGCGGTAAGACCCGCCAGCAGCGACGGATCGCAGGAGACTTGCAGGGTCTGACCGCCCAAGGGGTCGGTGAATCCGCCGGTGGCCTCGGGGCGGCAGTCGGCATAGGGCAGGTAGGGCTTGATGTCCAAGATCGGCGTGCCGTCCACCAAGTCGGCGCCGCTGACCTCCAGCACAGTGCCCAGCTTTTCGTCCGGCCGCACGGCCTCCAGCTTCACGCAGGAGAGGCCGATGGCGTTAGGCCGAAAGGGCGAACGGGTGGCGAACACGCCCATGCGCCGGTTGCCTCCCAGTCGGGGCGGACGCACCGTGGGCGACCAGCCCTCCCGCATTGCCCGATGAAACCAAAAAATCAGCCACAGGTGGGAAAAGCCCTCCAGCCCCCGCAGGGCGTCCGGATTTCGGTACGCCGGCTCGAACACCACGGTGCCCCGCAGCTGCGGCACAAGGCCGCTCTGCCGCGGCACGCCGAATTTCTCCGGCAGATCGGTGCGGATATGGGCAATGACGTCCATGGTCATCAGCGTTTCCTCCGGCCGGTGTCCGCGAGGTGGGCGCGGATGTCCTTGGGCAAGCGGAAAAGGCGGACGATCTCCCCCGCCACGATGGCCACCATGCAGCCCACGATGAAGAAAATATTCTGCCACTTTATGGCCGACAGAAACACCAGGCACAGCAGCACCAGCAAAAGGCCGTTGATGCGGCGGTTGCCCTCCTCGATGCGCTGCAGCTCCTCGCTTTTGGCGTAGATCACCTTGTCGTACACGAACTCCGTCTTGGCGGCGGGGTCGTGGTACAGGGTCTTGGTGAAATACTGCCAGCGGGTCAGGGGCACGATGCTCTCCCGTTTACTTCCCATATTTTACTCCTCCGCTGCCGCCGTCTGCTCCTCGGGGTCGGCCAGAGCCATGGAAATGACCCGATCGCCCTCGGTCTTGAAGCGCATGACGATGACGCCCTGCGTGGCGCGGCCTGCCGTGCGAATGTTCTGCACGGGGGTGCGGATGAGGATGCCGCTCTCCGTCACCAGCAGCAGATCCTCCGTGCCGTCCACCACCTTGATGCCCACGATGGGGCCGGTCTTCTCCGTGACCATATAGTTGCGGATGCCGGAGCCGCCGCGGCTGGTGATGCGGTAGTCCTCCACGGGGGTGCGCTTGCCGAAGCCGCGCTCCGTGATGGTGAGGACGGTCTTGCCCTCCTGCGCCTTGGCGGCGCCCACCACATAGTCGCCGTCCTTGAGACGGATGCCCCGCACGCCCACGGCTGTGCGTCCCATGGGGCGCACGTCGCTCTCGTGGAAGCGGACGGCCTGCCCGTCATGGGTGGCGATGAGGATATACTGGTCGCCGTCGGTATCCTTCACGCTGATGAGTTGGTCGCCCTCGTCCAGCGTCAGAGCACGAATGCCGTTTTGGCGAATATTTTTAAGCTGCTCCACAGGCAGGCGCTTCACGGTGCCGTTGCGGGTGGTCATGAAGAGGTACATGGGCTTGTCATCCGTTTCGCGGAAGTGGAGCATGGCCTGAACTTTCTCGCCGGTTTCCACCTGAATGACATTGACCATGTTGATGCCCTTGGCGGTCTTGCCGCTCTCGGGGATCTGATAGCCCTTCTTGCGGTAGACCTTGCCGCTGTCGGTGAAGAAGAGGATGTAGTCATGGGTGGACGCCGTGAACACCGACACCACCTCGTCCTCCTCCCGGGTGGACATGCCCTTCTTGCCCATGCCGCCCTTGCTCTGGGCGGCGTATTCGCTGACGGGGGTGCGCTTGATGTAGCCGGCCTTGGTGAGGGTGAAGACGCACTGCTCCTCCTCGATGAGATCTTCTATGTCGATCTCGTCCTCCACATCCTGGATCTCCGTCTTGCGCTCGTCACCGAACTTCTCCGCCAGGGCGGACAGCTCCTCCTTGAGGATCTGCCGCACCAGCGCGTCGTCGGACAGCACACGGCGGAAGTAGGCGATGCGCTCCTCCAGCTCGTCATACTCCTTTTGCAGCTTTTCCCGATCCAGACCCTGCAGAGCCTTCAGGCGCATGTCCAGAATGGCCTGCGCCTGCACCTGATCCAGCCCGAAGCGCGCCATGAGGTTTTCGCGGGCGTCGTCGTAGCTCTCGCGGATGATCTTGATGACCTCGTCGATATTGTCCTGGGCGATGAGCAGACCCTCCAGCAGGTGGGCGCGCTCCAGCGCTTTATTCAGATCGAACCTCGTGCGGCGGACGATGATCTCCTCCTGGAAGTTCAGATACTCGTCAATAATATGCCGCAGGGAGAGGATCTTCGGCTGGCGCTGATTGTCCACCAAGGCCAGCATATTGATGGCGAAGGTGGTCTGGAGCTGGGACTGGGCAAACAGGCGGTTTAGGACCACCTGGGGATTGGCGTCCCGCTTCAGCTCGATGACGATGCGCATGCCGTTGCGGTCGGACTCGTCACGGATGTCGGAAATGCCGTCCAGACGCTTGTCCTCCACCTGCTCGGCGATGCTCTTGATGAGCATGCGCTTGTTCACCTGATAGGGCAGCTCTGTGATGACGATGCGGGTGCGATCCTTGCCGAACTCCTCAAACTCGTGTCGGGCGCGCACCACCAGACGGCCGCGGCCGGTAGCGTAGGCGGCGCGGATGCCGCTGCGCCCCATGATGATGCCGCGGGTGGGAAAATCGGGGCCTTTGATGTGCTGCATAAGGTCGCCCAAGGTGGCCTCGGGGTCGTCCAGCACGCAGATGCAGGCGCCGATGACCTCCCGCAGGTTGTGGGGCGGGATATTGGTGGCCATGCCCACAGCGATGCCGCTGGAGCCGTTCACCAGCAGGTTGGGGAAGCGGGCAGGCAGCACGCGAGGCTCCTTGCGGCTCTCGTCGAAGTTGGGATCCCAGTCCACGGTGTCCTTCTCGATGTCGCGCAGCATTTCGTTGGAGATTTTGGAGAGTCTGGCCTCGGTGTAGCGGTAGGCAGCGGCAGGGTCGCCGTCCACGGAGCCGAAGTTGCCGTGGCCGTCCACCAGCATGTAGCGCATGGAGAAGTCCTGCGCCAGACGCACCAGGGCGTCGTACACAGAAGCGTCACCATGGGGGTGATACCGACCCAGCACGTCGCCCACGCAGGTGGCGGACTTCTTGAAGGGGCGGTCGCTGGTGAGGTTGTCCTCGTACATGGCGTAGAGGATGCGGCGGTGGACGGGCTTCAAGCCGTCCCGCACGTCGGGCAGAGCGCGACCCACGATGACGGACATGGCGTACTCAATGTACGACTGCTCCATCTCCGGCACCAGAGGCGACTCCACGATGTGCTGCTGGGGATACCGGATCTCCTCCGGATCGTATTGGGGTTTTTTACTCATATCGTTTCTCCTTGTCAGAGGCTTAGATCCTTCCAAAAAGGATTCATCATTTGGATCAGCTCATTTTTTCTTCTGCGGTTTCAGGATTTTATCTGCTTTTCCCGTGCAATGGCGGAAACTGCGTCCTTTGTGGATTCAACATAAACCAGCTTTGTTACATTATATTTTGCCGTAAAGCTATTGGGGTCTGCATGGGTCTTATGCTCCCAAATTCTGCGCTCCAGGTTGCCGGTCACGCCGGTGTAAAGGGTCACATTGGTGGCGCTTGCCAGGATGTATACATAGTACACGCAGTGCTTCCCCCAATCCTGTCATTGCGAACCGGTGCGCACACCGGTGTGGCAATCCGTTCTCCTCGTCCTTGGTGCAGGGGTATTACGGATTCCCACGACAGTGACGTCGGTCACTGTCTCGGAATGACATGCCTAAATCGTTAATAATCCAAATTCACCGCATACTTGGCCTTGCGCTCGATGAACTCCTTTCGCGGCTCCACCTTCTCGCCCATGAGCACCGTGAAGGTGGCGTCGGCAGCCACGGCGTCATCCAGGGTGATGCGGCGGAGGGTGCGTTTTTCGGGATCCATGGTGGTTTCCCACAGCTCGTGGGGGTTCATCTCGCCCAGACCCTTAAAGCGGCTGATGTCCACCTTGGCATCGGGGTTGTCCCCTCGCAGTTCGGCGGAAACGGCGTCGCGCTCCTCGTCGGAATAGGCCACTCTCGTCTGCTTGCCGCGGCTCAATTTATACAGCGGCGGCACGGCGGAATATACATAGCCATTCTCAATCAGCGGCCGCATGAAGCGGAAGAAAAACGTCAAAAGCAGGGTGCGGATGTGGGCGCCGTCCACGTCGGCATCGGCCATGATGATGATTTTGTGGTAGCGCAGCTTGGCGTCGTCGAACTCGTCGCCGATGCCCGCGCCCAAGGCGGTGATGACGGGCTGGAGCTTGTCGTTGCCGTAGACTTTATCCGCCCGCGCCTTCTCCACGTTGAGCATCTTGCCCCACAGGGGAAGAATGGCCTGAAAGCGGGAGTCCCGCCCCTGGGTGGCGGAGCCGCCTGCGGAGTCGCCCTCCACGATGTAAAGCTCCGTCAGCTCGGGGTTATTTTCGTTGCAGTCCCGCAGCTTGTCGGGCATGGCCGCGCCCCCCAGCGCCGTCTTGCGGCGGATGGACTCTCTGGCCTTTCGGGCGGCCTCCCGGGCGCGGTTGGCGGTGAGCGCCTTGTCCAGAATGGTGCGCGCCACCATGGGGTGCTCCTCCAGATACACCGCCAGCTGGTCGCTGACGATGCTGTCCACTAACGTGCGGATGTAGGCGTTGCCCAGCTTGTCCTTGGTCTGCCCCTCGAACTGCGCCTCCGTCAGCTTCACGGAAATGACGGCGGCAATGCCCTCGCGGCAGTCTTCGCCGGAAACCTTGTCGTCTCCGTCCTTGAGCATGCCGTATTTCGTACCGTAGGCGTTGAGCACACGGGTCAGCGCCGCCTTGAAGCCGGTCTCATGCATGCCGCCGCCGGGGGTGTGGATGTCGTTGGCGAAGGACACCAGCGTCTCATTATAGCCGTCGTTATATTGCAGAGCGATCTCCGCCGTGGAGTCGCCCTTGGCGCCGGCGAGGTAGATGACCTCCTGATGCAGCGGCGTCTTGTTGCGGTTGAGATAGGCCACATACTCCCGAATGCCGCCCTCATAGCACATGGTCTCCCCCTGCTCGCGGCCGGTGCGGGCGTCGGTGATGGTGATGCGCAGGCCGGCGTTGAGGAAAGCCTGCTCCCGCATGCGGGTGTGGAGGATCTCGTAGTCGTACTCCAGCGTGTCAAACATCTGGGGGTCGGGCTTGAAGGTGACGGTGGTGCCGGTGTGGTCGGTGTCGCCGACGATCTTCATCTCCTGCGTGATGTCGCCGCGGGAAAATTTCATCTCGTAAATGTGGCCGTTCTTGTGCACCTGCACCTCCAGCCACTCCGAAAGGGCGTTTACAACGGAGGCGCCCACGCCGTGAAGGCCGCCGGAGACCTTGTAGCCTCCGCCGCCGAACTTGCCGCCGGCGTGGAGCACGGTGTACACCACCTCCAGGGCAGGCCGCCCGGTCTGAGGCTGGATGTCCACGGGGATGCCGCGCCCGTTGTCGGTAACGGTGATGGTGTTGCCCTCGTTGATGGTCACGGTGATGTCCGTGCAGTACCCGGCCAGCGCCTCGTCGATGGCGTTGTCCACGATCTCATAGACGAGATGGTGCAGACCCGAGGAGGACGTGGAGCCGATGTACATGCCCGGCCGCTTGCGCACGGCCTCCAGACCCTCCAGCACTTGGATCTCCGAGGCGTCATATTCCGTTTCCACGGCAATGACTTTTTCCAGTTCTGACATAAATTCTATCCTTTCTCAAGGGAAGATGATCTTCCGCTGTATTTACAAAACAAAGACGCAGGGAACAAAATGAGCTGTGTTACGGCGGGTTTATACCGCACCTCTTGTTAACGGTGTCATTGCGAAGCCAGTGCGCACACTGGTCGTGTGACATCCGTAATACCCTCGCACAAATCAAAAAAGAACGGATTGCCACACCAGTGACATCGGTCACTGGTTCGCAATGACACGATATAAAGGCTCTCCTACTCTCCCCTGCTCCGCTTTTGCAGCGTCTGCGTGTTTAATTGCGAAATATACACGATCTGCCGGTGGTACGGGTGGTCGCACACCAAAAACGACTTGGGGATGTCCTCCGTCACCGGCACCACCACGCCCTCCTGCTCCGCCTTTTCCAAAAACTCACGGGTGCGCTTGGACTGCGAGGTGATGTCCAGATCGAATATGCCGATGATGCGTTTCTCGGGGAGCATGGCGTTCTGGCCGATGTGCAGGTAGCTCATCACAGCACCTCCCCGTTCCGAATGTGAAACAGCCGGCCTGCCTGCAGGCGGTCCAGCCTGTCATTTTCGCAGCAGGTGATAAACACCTGTCCGCCGGAAATGCGGTTTAATACATACTCCTGCCGCTTGGGATCCAACTCCGAGAGTACGTCGTCCAGCAGCATCACGGGATACTCTCCCACGGCGCCGCGGTGTATCTCCCGATCCGCCAGCTTCAGCGCCAGCGCCGCCGTGCGCACCTGCCCCTGGGAGCAGAACTGCCGCGCGCTGCGGCCGTTGATCTCCACAAGAAAGTCGTCCTTGTGCGGCCCCGAAAGGCACAGACCCGAGGCCAGCTCCGCCCGATAATGGCACTCCTGATGCGCCCGCAGCGCCTTTACGATCTCCTCCACGGATGCAAAAGGATCGGCCACGGTCTTCACCGTTTCATAGCGCAGGGCAAGGCTCTCCCGTCCGCCGGAGCAGTCGGCGTGCGCCGGCGCGGCAAAGGATTGCAGCGATCGGCAGTACTGCGCCCGATAGTGGATGAGGATGGCTCCCATCCGGCACATCTGCTCGTTGAACTCCGGCAGCATCTGCAAAAGAGAGGGGTTCTCCTCGCTGTCCCGCAGGATGCGGGTCTTGTGTTCATATAATCGGTGGTACTCCCCCAGCGTCTCGGCGTAGCGGGGGCGCAGCTGGCACAGGGACTGATCCATGAACTTCCGCCGCGCGGCAGCCCCTTCCCGAATGATGAATAAATCTTCGGGGCTGAAGAACACCGTGTGCAGCACGTCGGAAAGCTCCGAGGCGTTCTTGGCAGCCACGCCGTTCACGGTCATTTTCCGCCGCCGGCCGGCCTGCAAGGTGATTTCCGTGATAAATTCCCGCTCACGGGAGAAGATCTCTCCCCGCAGAAACGCCTGCGGGCTTTCAAATCCGATCAGCTCCCTGTCCGCCCTTGTGCGGGGCGACCGGCCGCAGGAAAGATACACCACGGCCTCCAGCAGGTTGGTCTTGCCCTGTGCATTCTCCCCGTGGATCACATTGCACGTCGGATCAAACGTCAGCGTCTGCTCCCGATAGTTGCGAAAGCCGCGCAGGGTCAGCTTATTGATCTGCATAGCGCACGCCAAGGAGCAGACCGTGGTAGTCCACCGTGTCGTCGGGACGTATTTTTCTGCCCCGCTGGGTGCAGACTGCGCCGTTCACCAGCACCTCGCCCTCCTGCACGCGGATCTTCGCCTCGCCGCCGGTGGCCACAGCGTCCGCCAGCTTCAAAAGATCCTGCAATTTGATATATTCCGTTGTAATGGTGACCATTTTCATCGTCTTATCCTCACGCCTTCAGCCGCACGGGCAGCACCATGTAAAGAAAATTGTCGCTGCCGTCCACGGGAGTCAGCACGCAGGGGCTGATGCCCGTGTTCAGCTCCATCACCACCTGCTCCGCCGGCGCAAAGCGCAAAGCATCCATGAGATAGCGGTTGTTGAATCCTATTTCCAGCCCCTGGCCGTCGCCGTCCACGGGACAGACGTCGGTAGCCTCGCCGTTGCCGGTCTTGGCGGACATGATGACGCTGCCGTTTTCCAGCAGGCAGCGCACGGGGCTTTTCAGCTTTTCGCTGATGACCACGCTCACGCGATCCAGACTGCTGAGCATGGTCTTGGTGTCCACGGTGAGGCGGATGGGATTGTTGCGGGGAATGGCGTTTTTATAGTCCAGAAATTCGCCGTCCAGCTTGCGGCAGATGAGCCGAGTGGAGCCGGTTTCAAACATAAGGTGCCGCTTGCCGAGGATCACGGTGATAGGCTCCTCGCTGTCCTCGCAGATCTTTTCCACCTCGTTCAGCGCGCTGCCGGGGCACACGAAGCGGAAGGCGCCGCCCTCCAGCTTCTCGATCTTCTCCCGCCGCAGCGCCAGCCGGAATCCGTCCACGGACACCGCCGTCACGCCGTTAATGCCCACTTCAAAGAGCGTTCCGGTGTGGATGGGGCGGTTTTCGTTGGTGGAAACGGCGAAGGACGTCTGGTTGATCATGGCTTTCAGGATGCCCTGCTGAATGGTGAAGGTGTACTCGTCGTCCACCTCGGGCATTTCGGGGTAGTCGTCGGCGGACAGACCCAGAATCTCAAACCGCGCGTCGCCGCAGGTGAGCGTGACCATGAACTTTTCGTCGGCGGAAAACACGATGACGTCATCGGGCATTTTGCGGATAATGTCCCCGAACAGGCGGGCGCTGAGCACGATGCGGCCGCCCTCCCGAATATCGGCCTCCAGGCGGGTGCGGATGCCGGTCTGCATATTGTAGCCCGACAGGGTCAGCACGTCGTCGCCCTCCAGCAGCAGCCCCTCCAGCGCGGGAATGGAGCTTTTTGTGGCGACGGTGCGGGAGGCGGTGTTCACGGCAAGCTGCAGCAGCGCCTTTTCGCAGGAAAACTTCAGCATGGCACTTCATCCTTTCATTTCAGAAAAAATTCCGCGCATATTTTATGCGCACAGAACATAAACTAAGTATTTTTTAGTAACAGTAGTTGTAGGGAAAACTTTTGTGGAAACCCCTCGCAAAGCCGCGGAAAAGCAGCCTTTTTTTTCCACACGGATCGGAGCGGGATTCCACAGCTTTCCACGGGAAAAGAGCGGAAATATTTTATCCACAACCTTTCCACGCGGAGATCACAAGCTATGTGGAAAAATCAGACCTTGGGGTTGGCGTTTATGTTGGTGGTGATCTGCTTCACGGTCTCGGCAAAGGCGGGGTCGGAGCGCATTTGCTTTTCCACCTTGTCCAGGGAGTGCAGCACCGTGGTGTGATCCCTGTCGCCGAACTCCTTGCCGATGTCCGCCAGATTCATGCAGATCATGCGCCGCATGAGGTACATGGCGATCTGACGGGCGTTCACCACCTCGCGGCCGCGGCTCTGACCCCGCAGCACGTCCTCGTCGATGTGGTAGGTGGTGCAGATGTAGCTCACCACCGCCTGCGCCGTGGGGACGTACTCGTTGTTTCGCTTGATCATGTCGCGGATGGCTTTGAGAATGTCCTCCTGCGCCATGGTGCTGCCCATGAGATCGTAATAGGCCAGAATTTTGTTCAGCGTGCCCTCAATCTGCCGCACGTTGGCGGTGACGTTCTCCGCGATGAGATCCGTCACGGGATCGGAGAGCTTCACGCCCAGCATGGCGGACTTGTTTTTCACGATGGCCAGCCGCGTTTCGTAGTCCGGCGGCGTCACGTCTACCATCAGACCCCACTCAAAGCGGGTGCGCAGCCGATCCTCCAGCTTGGTCATTTCGCGGGGCGGCCGGTCGGAGGTGAGGACGATCTGTTTGCCGGCCTCGTAGAGAGAATTAAAGGTATGGAAAAATTCCTCCTGGGTCTGCTCCTTGCCGGCGATGAACTGCACGTCGTCCACCAGCAGCAGCGTGGCCTGGCGGTATTTCTCCCGAAACTCGGCGTTTTTGCCCTCGCGGATGGATGCCACCAGTTCATTGGTGAAATCGTCGCCCTTGATGTACACGATCTTCGCGTCGGGGTGATTCTGCTTCAGCCCGTGGGCGATGGCGTAGAGCAGGTGGGTCTTGCCCAGGCCGGAGTCGCCGTAGATGAACAGCGGGTTGTAGTTTGCGCCCGGGCGCTCGGCCACGGCGTGGGCGGCGGCGTAGGCCAGCTTGTTGCTGGGCCCCACCACATAGTTTTCAAAGGTGAAAACGCAGGAATCCCCCACGTCCTTCGGGTGATCCGGCGTCACGCCGTGGTAGGCCGACAGCTGCTCGTCGTTTAAAATTTTGATCTCGAAATCCGCCGAAAAAAGCTCCCGCAGGGCGTCCCGTATGTGGGGCAGAAAGCGCGCCTCGATGGTCTTTTTCTTAAATTCGTTGCCGCAGTGCAGCACGAAGGCGGAGTCCTCCATGGTCACCACCTCCACCTCGTCGAACCAGGTGTTGATGGTGGTGGGGGCCAGCTGCTGTGACATCTGCTGCAGCACGCTGCCCCATACATCGGTCAGTGAATTCAAAGTGATAGCTCCCCTTTCCCAAAGTTGATTCTATATAATGGAAGATCCCGCCACCGTTGTTGCACAAAAGGGGGCAACACCGTGGAAAAATTTTTTTATTTTTTGCAAAATGCGGAAAAAAGCCGCCGCCGATGCGCACCGCACTTCCAAAAAACTGTCCTTGCGAACCAGCGACCGACGTCACTGGTGTGGCAATCCGCACTCCCCGCGCCCTGTGTCCTTCGCAGAGGGCGATGCGCACATCGCGTCCCGCCTGCCGCAAAAGCGGGCGAAACAGCCGCACCATAAGTATAGCAGAAATCCAATCAAAAGTCCAATACTTTATATTTAAATAAGGTGTATATTTTTCCTGCCCCCACCGGCACATTTTCTCTCAAAACCGCCCCCGCGTGGCAAATATTTCTGTTGACAGGCTGTTTTCCCTTATGTATAATAAGCAGAGTGCCGCTTTGTCGGCGTATGAACTTGTCAACTGCGGGGCAGGAGTCATCCTGCCCGCCGTCGAGTAAGTGCGGCGGAGCCTTTTCCGCCGCCGGATTTTCTATGTAATGGAGGTGTCCTGCAATGTTCCGTACCTATCAGCCCAAGAAGCGCCAGCGCTCCAAGGTGCACGGCTTCCGCAAGAGAATGGCTACTGCCAACGGCCGCAAGGTTCTGGCTCGTCGCCGTGCCAGGGGTCGTGCTCGTCTGACCCTCTGAGGTCACGGAAGGTGCATCCGGCATAGCTCGTGAAAACAGGGACGGTGGAAGGGAAAACTGCCGTCCCTATTCGTCTATGCGCATGTCGCTTGGAAAAGTCAGGAGTGAGCCATGAAAGCAGCCGTAACGGTCAAGGAAAATTATGAATTTCGCCGCATTTACCGGAAGGGTCGGTCTGCCGTTTGCCCCTACCTGGTGGTCTATTGCCTGAAAAATCGGGCGGGAGGCAGCCGTCTGGGGGTCACGGTGAGCAAGAAGCTGGGGCACGCGGTGGTGCGCAATCGGGTGCGCCGCCGGATCCGCGAGCTTTACCGCCTGAACCGCGATAAAATGCAGTCCGGCTGGGACGTCATCATCGTCGGCCGCAGCCGCAGCATCGGCGGCTCCTTTCAGAAAATGACCGAGGCCTATCTGGACTGCCTGCGCCGGCTCTCCCTTCTGCGGGAGGAGGACGCATGAAAAAGTTCGTGACCTCTGCCATCCGGTTTTACCAGCGGCAAATTTCGCCGCTGTCGCCCCCCCGCTGCCGCTATATCCCCACCTGCTCGGAGTACGCTCTGGAGGCGGTGGAGAAGTACGGCGCCGTCAAGGGGAGCTGGCTGGCCGCCAAGCGCATCCTGCGGTGCAACCCCTTCCACAAGGGCGGGTATGATCCCGTCCCGTAAGCAACGGTTTTTCCCAAGTATCAAACGGAGGAAAAAAATATGTTCGCACAACTCGGATATTATATCTGTGTGCCTTTTGCCTGGCTGACCCGCGTGTTTTACTCGCTGACGGGTTCCTACGGCTTGGCGCTGATCCTCTTCACCCTGGTGGTGAAGCTGGTGATCCTGCCCTTCCAGCTCAAGGGTAAAAAGAGCATGCTGCGCATGAGCCGTATGCAGGGTAAGATCAAGGAGATCCAGACCAAGTACGCCAATAACAAGCAGCGCCAGCAGCAGGAAATGGCGGATCTGTATGCCCGCGAGGGCGTGAACCCCATGTCCGGCTGCCTGTGGTCCTTCCTGCCCTTCCCCATTCTCATCGCCCTGTATGCCATCATCCGCCAGCCCCTGCGCTACCTTATGGGTCTGAGCGTGGAAACCATTTCGTCCATTTCCGACGCCGCCGTGAAGCTGGGCTACACCGTAGCCGAGGGCGGCAATGCCTCTGCCTATGAGCAGATCTATCTGGCCAAATTTGTCCATCAGAACTGGGCCAGCTTCGACGGCCGGTTCGACGGCCTCATCAATCTGGACTACAACTTCCTCGGCATGGATCTGGCCTCTCAGGGCTCCACTCTGTTCGGGCAGATCACCACCGGCGGCTGGGCCGTTATCGGCGTGCTGCTGCTGCCCATCATCGCCACGGCGCTGCAGTTCCTCATGACCATAATCAGCATGAAGACCAGCGGCAACACCAGCGGTCAGGGCAAGCTCATGATGTACCTCATGCCCCTGATGACCCTGTGGATGGGCTACATTCTGCCCGCCGCTCTGTGCGTGTACTGGATCGCCAACACCGCTTTTTCCATCGTGCAGGAGCAGGTGCTCAACAAGTATTTCAATAAGGTGCTCGACCGCGAGGAGACGGACAAGGAGCGCGCCAAGCGGGAAGCCCGCGCCGCCAAGATGATGGCCTCCCGTGAGCGCATGCTGCAGCAGCAACAGCAGATGGAAAAGGCCAAGTCCGGCGGCAAGAAGCCCCAGAACGCCTCTGCCAAAAAGCAGGACAAGAGAGCCAGCACCAATGAGAACGGTCGGGTGGGGCAGCGTCCCTATGCCCGCGGCCGTGCCTACAGCGAACACCACTACAACGAATAAGTACGACGAATAAGGAGTTTTGTCATGCGTTATATTGATGTAACAGGCAAGACCGAGGAGGAGGCCATCCGCAAAGGTCTGGAGCAGCTGGGTCTGGAGCGGGACGACGTTTCCGTGGAGATCCTGGAGCGCGCCAGAAGCGGATTTTTGGGCATCGGCAGCAGTCCCGCCAAGGTTCGCGTGACCTATGAGCTGGACGTTGCGGAGGAGCCGAAGCCCGAGGCGCCCAAGGCCAAGCCTGCGGAGAAGAAGCCCGAAGTGCCCAAGGCCAAGCCTGCGGAGAAGAAGCCCGAACCCAAGGCCGAGGAGAAAAAAACGGAGCCTGCCGCTCCCGCCTGCGATAACGACGATGCCCGCCGCATCAAGGACTTCCTCACGGGTCTTCTGGAGCACATGGACAGCGCCGCCGAGGTGAAGGTGTACGAGGAGGAGAAGAACCGCTACAAGGTCATTCTGGAGGGGCAGAAGCTGGGCGCGCTCATCGGCCGCCGCGGCGAGACCCTAGACGCCATCCAGCAGCTCACCAACTACGTCGTCAACAGCGGCCGCGATAAGCGTCTGCGCATCCACGTGGACGCCGAAAACTACCGCGCCAAGCGGGAGCAGAGCCTGGAGAGCCTGGCCAATAAAGTGGCCGGCAAAGTCCTCAAGTACCGCCGCAGCGTCACGCTGGAGCCCATGAACGCCTATGAGCGCCATGTGATCCACGCCGCCCTGCAGGATAAAGAGGGCGTCACCACCTACTCCATCGGCACCGAGCCCAACCGCCGCGTAGTCGTGGCCTACGAGCGGGGCAACCGGTAAATTTCAAAATGCGCCAAAAAGAAACAGACCGGAGCAATTCGGTCTGTTTTTTTTTCAATTCATATAAAAAAACACTTCCCGTAGGGCGGGGTACCCCACCCCGCCGCGCCATTAAAAAACCCTGTCATTGCGAACCAGCCCGCAGGCTGGTGTGGCAATCCGTACTTCCCCGCACCGCACCCCCCAACTCCACCCATTTCCTCATCATAAAAAAATCGCCCCGCCGACAGCCGCAGCCGCCGATGAGGCAATTTTTTATGCGCAATCTTCAAATCCCGAAAAACGCCTTCCCGTTCTCCCAAGTGGCCTTTTCCACTTCCTCGGCGGAAATGCCCTTGATCTCGGCGATCTTCTCCGCCACGAAGCGCACATAGGACGAGTCGTTCCGCTCCCCCCGATGGGGCACCGGCGTCAGGTACGGCGCGTCGGTCTCGATCATCAGCTTCTCCAGCGGCACGGCGGTGATGACCTCCGGCGCTTTTTTGGCGTTTTTGAAGGTGGCCGCCCCGTTAAACGACAGCATCCACCCCATTTTGATGAGCGCCTGCGCCATCTCCACCGACCCGGCGAAGCAGTGGAACACCCCCGTCACCTGCGGAAATTCCCGCACGATGGACAGCGTGTCGGCGTGGGCATCCCGGTCGTGGATGATAACGGGCAGATGCAGTTCCTGCGCCAGAGCCAGCTGCCGCCGCAGCACCTCCTGCTGCAATTCTCTCGGCGGGTTTTCCGCCCAGTAGTAGTCCAGCCCGATCTCCCCGATGGCCACCACCTTGGGCGCCTTGGCCAGCGCCCGCAGCCCGTCCATCATGGCCGGCGCAAAATCCCCGCAGTTTTCCGGATGAATGCCCACGGCGGCGTAGAGAAAGTCGTATTTCTGCGCCATGTCCACCGCCGTGCGGGAGGAGGCCAGGTCGCAGCCTGGGTTCACAATGAGGCCGACGCCCTTCTCCGGCATGGCGTTCAGCAGCGCCTCCCGATCCTCGTCGAACCGCTCATCGTCATAGTGCGCGTGGGTGTCAAACAGCATAGGCGCCCCCTCAGTCCGCGTGCAGCTGCGTTTCGGCAATGCAGTCGTTTTTGATGTCCATGAGCCGCTTCATGTGTTCCTGCTCCATGTGGACGCGCTGCTGCTCACGGCTTTCCCACTCCTCTATGAGCAAAATCTCGTCCTCATTCTGGCAGGAGAGGTAGTAGTCGTACCGCAGGCAGCCATCCTCCCCCCGAATGGCCGAGAGGATGCCGCTCTCCACGATGCGCCGCAGAAATTCCTCCCGTCGGCCGGGCTTTGCAAAGTAATTCACAGATAGTTTCAGCATTTCAAACCTCCAGCTCCAGCACCACCGGACAGTGGTCGCTGCCGTATATTTCGCTGCGGATGTCCGCCGCCTTGATCCTGTCCTTCAGGCGCTCCGACACGATGAAATAGTCGATGCGCCACCCCACGTTCTTCTCCCGCGCGTGGAAGCGGTAGCTCCACCAGGAGTAGCGGTTCTCCACGTCGCCGTGTATGTACCGGAAGGTGTCCACGAAGCCGCTGCCCAGCAGGCGGGTCATCTTCTCCCGCTCCTCGTCGGAAAAGCCGGGGTTCTGCCGGTTGGTCTTGGGATTTTTCAGGTCTATTTCCCTGTGCGCCACGTTCAGGTCGCCGCAGTACACCACCGGTTTTTTCCCGTCCAGCTCCAGCAGGTATTCCCGCAGGTCGTCCTCCCACTGCATCCGGTACGGAAGCCGCTTCAAGCCGTCCTGGCTGTTGGGCGTATAGCAGCAAACGAGGTAAAACGCCGGATATTCCGCCGTGATGATCCGCCCCTCGTGGCGGTGCTCGTCGCCGCCGAAGTCGTAGGTCACGGACAGAGGCTCCTCTTTCGTGAGAATGGCCGTGCCGGAGTAGCCCTTTTTGTCGGCGGAGTTAAAGAAGCGGTGGTAGCCCGCCAGGTCAAACACCGCCTGCTCCGGCTGCAATTTCGTCTCCTGCAGGCAGATCACGTCCGGATCCTCTCCGGCCACATAGTCCAAAAAGCCCTTGCCCAGCGCAGCCCGCAGGCCGTTCACATTCCAGCTTACCAGTTTCATGAAAAGCTCCTTCGCGTTTTTTACCATAGTATAGCACATTCCGCGCCAAAACCCAACAAAAACATTGACAAAGCCGCCCTCTGGGAATAATATAATAGGGAATTGTGAAGGATAACGATGTATTACCCTCGCAGAGTTCGCATCCGCAGATGTGAAAAATTAAAATCGTTTTTCACCGCGAAGTGCGCATGGGGAAAAAGATTTGAAAAACTTGACAGGATCATAAAAGGCAGTGAAGGAAAGAGTACCCCATTTTAGGCCGCCAAAGAGAGCCCGGGCAGGTGAAAGCGGGCGCGGAACGGAGGGGGGAACATGGCTCCGGAGCCGTCGGGTCGAGGGTCGCGGGGCGGCTTCAGGCTCGAACGGGGGCGCCCGTGACAGCGCAGGAGTGTAGCGGCACTCCGTGAGGCCGTTTTGCGTGAGCGGGCGGCGAAGCAAGGTGGTATCACGGTGCAAAGCATCGTCCTTGACAGCAGTCGGGGGCGATTTTGTTTTTAGTCCGGAGCACAAACCCTTTCGTAGGGGCTGCTCCCCACATCGTCCCGCCCCACCGCACTTCTTGTAATGCTTCCGTAGGGGCGACCCTTGCGGTCGCCCGCCCATTGCACCTCTTGTTACACTTCGTAGGGGCCGATGCCTACATCGTCCCGCCCCACCGCACTTCTTGTAACGCTTCTGTAGGGCGACCCTTGCGGTCGCCCGCGGGAGGGGCAGAGCCCCTCCCCTACGCACCACAGGAAACCCACCGCCCCCTTGCAAAACCCCATCTACAATTTTAAGCCGCTCTTCCATTCGGAGCGGCGGAAAAGGAGATACACCCATGGAAAAGAAAAAGTTCTACATCACCACCCCCATCTATTACCCCTCCGACAAGCTCCACATCGGCCACAGCTACTGCACCGTGGCCACCGACGCCATCGCCCGCTATAAGCGCCTGCAGGGCTTCGACGTCATGTTCCTCACCGGCACCGACGAGCACGGCCAGAAGATCGAAACCAAGGCCCAGGAGGCCGGCATGACCCCCCAGGCCTTCGTGGATAAGATCGTGAACGGCGAAAAGGGCGTGCGGGATCTGTGGAAGCTGATGAACATTTCCAACGACCGCTTCATCCGCACCACCGACGACTACCACTGCGAGGCCGTGCAGAAGATCTTCAAGAAGATGTACGAAAAGGGCGACATCTACAAGGGCGCCTACAAGGGCAAGTACTGCACCCCCTGCGAGAGCTTCTGGACGGAGAGCCAGCTGGTGGACGGCAAGTGTCCCGACTGCGGCCGCGAAGTCCACGACGCCGAGGAGGAGGCGTACTTCTTCCGCCTGAGCAAGTACGCAGACCGCGTGCAGCACCTTCTGGAGGACACGGATTTCCTCCAGCCCCGCTCCCGCGTCAACGAAATGGTGAATAACTTTATCAAGCCCGGTCTGGAGGATCTTTGCGTCAGCCGCACCAGCTTCAGCTGGGGCATCCCCGTGGACTTCGACCCCGGCCATGTGGTGTACGTCTGGGTGGACGCTCTGTTCAACTACTGCACCGCCTTGGGCTTCTGCAACGAGAAATATCATGATTACGACAAATACTGGCCTGCCGACTACCACATCGTGGGCAAGGAGATCGTCCGCTTCCACTCCATCATCTGGCCCGCCATGCTCATGAGCATGGAGATGCCTCTGCCCAAGCACGTCTACGGCCACGGCTGGCTGGTCATCGACGGCGGCAAGATGTCCAAGTCCAAGGGCAACGTGGTGGATCCCTATGTTTTGGCGGAGAAGTTCGGCGTGGATGCTCTGCGCTTCTTCCTGCTGCGCACCTTCCCCTTCGGCACCGACGGCAACTTCTCCAATGAGCTGCTCATCAACACCATCAACGTGGATCTGGCCAACGATCTCGGCAACCTCGTCAGCCGCACCTGCGCCATGGTGGAGAAGTATTTCGGCGGCACCCTGCCCGAAGCCCGGGAGGACAGCCCCGCCGACTGCGACCTGAAAAAGCTGGCCTGCGCCCTCCGCGAGCGCTATCAGGCCGAGATGGACAAGCTCCAGCTGCAAAACGGTCTGGAGGAGATCTTCAAGGTCATCGACCGCGCCAATAAGTATATCGACGAGAATGCCCCCTGGAAGCTGGCCAAGGAGGAGGGCAAGGAGGCTCGTCTGGCCACGGTGCTCTATAACCTGCTGGAGACCGTGCGCATCTGCACCGTCCTGCTCACGCCCTTCATGCCTGCCAGCTGCGACAAGATTTTCGCCCAGATCGGCGCCTGCGAGGGCTGCCGCACCTGGGACAGCGCCGCCCAGTGGGGCAAGCTGAAAGCCGCTGTCACCGTCACCAAGGGCGAAGCCCTCTTCCCCCGCATCGACGCCGAAAAGGCGCTGGCGGAGCTGGACGCTTTGCAGGAGGCGCAGAAGAAGGCCGCCCTCCCCGCGCTGGAGATCGAGCCATTCACCGAGTCCGAGGTGGACTTCGACACCTTCTGCAAGTCCGATTTCCGCGCCGTGAAGATCAAGGCCTGCGAGGCAGTGAAAAAGAGCGACAAGCTCCTGAAGTTCACTCTGGACGACGGCTCCGGCACCGACCGCACCATCGTCTCCGGCATCCACCATTACTATGAGCCGGAGGACCTGGTGGGCAAGACCGCCGTGGCGATTCTGAACCTACCCCCCCGCAAGATGATGGGCATTCCCTCCTGCGGTATGCTCATTTCCGCCGTACACAAGGAAAAAGGCGAGGAAAAGCTGCACCTTCTGCTGCTGGACGATTCCATCCCCGCCGGCGCCAAGCTCTGCTGACGCCCTCGTGATTGAAATATTATAATATGTAACAGGAAAAGAGAGCGCCTTCGGGCGTTTTCTTTTTGCGCTATTTCTTCTTGTGCGCTGCCCTTGACAATGCCGCAAAATGGGATATAATTTGAAAATGAAAATCGTTTTCAAATTAGGAGGTCGATCCTATGTCCTATATGACCCGGCAGCAGCAGGCGGTGCTGCAATGCATCGAATCCTGCCCCGGCGGCCGCGCCACGGCCATGGAGCTGATGCAGCGGCTGCGGCAGAGCGGCCAGACCGTGGGCTTGAGCACCGTGTACCGCCAGCTGGAGCGGCTGGTGGCGCAGGGCTGCGTGCACAAGCTCCTCACCGACGACGGCGCCTGCTACCAATACTGCGACAAGACCCGCCACAAGAACTGCTTTTTGCTGCAATGCGAGGGCTGCGGCGCCATTTTCCACGTGGACTGCTCCCATCTCGGGGAGCTGTATACCCACCTGCTGGAGAGCCACGGCTTTGCCATCAACCCGCGGCGGACGATGTTCTACGGTCTGTGCGAAAAGTGCAGGGAGGCGGCGCAATGAAAAAGCGGATTCTGGCGCTTTTGCTGGCTGCGGCCGTGGCCTTGCCCCTGTGCGCCTGCGCTCCCGCCGGCGAGGAGGCGGAGGACGGCAGGCTGCAAGTGGTGTGCTCCCTGTTCCCCTACTATGACTTCGTGCGCGAGATCGGCGGCGCGTACGTCAGCCCCCGCCTGCTGGTGGCCGCCGGACGGGAAGCCCACAGCTTCGAGCCGACGCCCATGGACGTGATCCGCGTGAGTCGGGCGGACGTTTTTGTCTATAACGGCGGCGAGGGGGAGCAGTGGGTGGACGAAATTCTCTCCTCCGCCGGAGAGAACATCCCCGCCGTGCTGCGGATGATGGACTACGCCGACATGCTCACCGAGGAGCCGCTGGCCGGCCGCGATGACCACGACCACGCCGACCATGACCATGAACACGATGACGACCACGACAGCGACGACATCGAGTACGATGAGCACATCTGGACGTCGCCGGTGCAGGCCATGAAGCTGTGCCGGGCGATCTGCGACGCCCTCTGCGCCGCCGACCCCGCCCACGCCGCCGTCTACCGCAGCAATCTGGAGAATTATTTGGGGCAGCTTGCGGAGCTGGACGTGGCCTTCCGGCAGGTGTGCAGCGAGAAAAAGCGCAGTCTGCTGGTGTTCGGCGACCGCTTCCCCCTGCTCTACTTCTGTCGGGAGTACGGGCTGGACTACCGCGCGGCGTTCCACGGCTGCTCCTCGGACACGGAGCCGTCCCTCTACACCCTGAAATTTCTCATTGACAAGGTACGACAGCAGGACATTCCGGTGGTCTACGCGCTGGAGCTGAGCAGCCGCAAAGTGGCCGACGCCATCGCCGAGACCACCGGCGCGACTGTGGAAACATTTTACTCCTGCCAAACCGTTTCCCAAGCGGACTGGGCGGCGGGAGAGGGCTATGTGAGCCTGATGCGCCGCAACGTGGCGGCGCTGAGAGAGGGGATATGCTGAATGGATAACGAAATTTTGCTGGCCTGCTGCGACGCAAGCCTCGGCTACGAGGGCAAGGCCGTTTGGGAGCATCTGGACTTTCAGGTGCGCCGCGGGGACTATATCTGCATCGTGGGCGAAAACGGCTCCGGCAAATCCACCCTGCTCAAAAGCCTGTTGGGGCTTCTCCGCCCCCTGTCGGGGCGCATTGAGCGAGGCGCGGGGCTGAAGGGCGGTGCCATCGGCTACCTGCCTCAGCAGACCCGCGCGCAGAAGGACTTTCCCGCCACGGTGACAGAGGTGGTGCGCTCCGGCTTTCTGGGCGCCGGTGGGCACCGCCTGCTCTATACGCCCGCGCAGAAGGCCACGGCGCTGCTGAACATGGGCAAGCTGGGGGTTCTGGAGCTGAAGGATCGGTGCTATCGGGAGCTGTCCGGCGGCCAGCAGCAGCGGGTGCTGCTGGCGCGTGCCCTGTGCGCCGCCGGAGAGCTGCTGATCCTGGACGAGCCGGTGACGGGTCTTGACCCTGCCGCCGCACAGGATCTCTACCGCACCCTGGATTATCTGAATAAGACCGAGGGCATCGCCATCGTCATGGTGACCCACGACATGGAAAACGCCCTGCGCTGCGCCGGCCACATCCTGTATGTCGGCCACGGAAGCCACTTTTTCGGCACGGTGCAGGAGTATCTGGCCTCCCCCATGGGGCGTCGGTTCGGAGGTGCAGGGGCATGATCTTATTGGAAATGTTCACCTATCCCTTCATCGTCCGCGCCTTCGTGGTGGGGATACTGGTGTCGGTGTGTGCGGCGCTTCTGGGGGTGCCGCTGGTGCTGAAGCGGTACTCCATGATCGGCGATGGGCTGAGCCATGTGTCCTTCGGGGCGCTGTCGGTGGCGGTGGCCTGCGGGTGGGCGCCGCTGCCGGTGTCCATTCCGGTGGTGGTCGTGGCTGCCCTGTGCCTGCTGCGGATGACGGAGCGGAGCAAGCTGGGTGCCGACGCCGCCATTGCGGTGGTGTCCGCCTCGGCGCTGGCCATCGGCATCATCGTCACCAGCCTCACCACCGGCATGACCACGGACGTGGACAGCTATATGTTCGGCTCCATTCTGGCC
>OLSB01001443.1_pt1 | contig 23010 bp, 31 predicted proteins | sample 1672071 | NCBI WGS metagenome assembly OLSB01 (sample SAMEA3136642, study PRJEB25190) | human gut metagenome | biome: human gut; feature: human-associated habitat; material: faeces | place: Austria | collected 2013 | reverse complement strand
CAATCGGAAACAGGTTCGGATTTTTCTTGTTTGGTGGGCGCGGGTGGATTCGAACAAGCTCAACTATCACAATTCGCTGGATGCGCTTTGAAATTGTGATGGATTCATGCGCATTTTTTGAATTTCACCAAAAATCAATTATCGGCTATCACAACCATTTAGGAACAAAAACGGGTTACAAAGTGGGTTATTTTGCACGCGGAGAATACTCTGCCAGAGCATCTGAAACGGCCATTGCTGCCGTGTCAGCCCTGCCGTCAACGGCGTGACTGTACCAGCCGTAAGTATCCATACTTTTGCTGTGCCCTACCATGCGGCGCAGCTCTGCCGGGGACACGGCATCCTCGATGATGCTCACAAAGGTGTGCCGCAGCTCATACAGGCTGACCGGCGGGTCAATGCCGTTGCTGCGCTGGTAGAACTGCCAGTAGTTATAGAGGCTGTGCTCATTCTCCAACAGGAAGATTGGATCATCTCCCCGAAGAGGCCGCTCCTCTTCAAAGGCCCGCTGCTGCAGCTGAGCGTGGAGTTCCGCAGCCGCCAGCGGATGCAGGACCACCGTGCGGATAGCGTTTTCGTTCTTGCCGTGTGTTTCCTCATCAAAGGTATTGATGGCCCGGGCAAGGTGCAGCCGGTTGCCCTCCACGTCTCCCACACGCAGGCCCAGCAGTTCGCCAGGACGCAGGCCGGTCAGGACCGCAAAGCGGTAAGCATGGATATTGGCATCCTGTTCAACCTTGCCACGGACGATGCGTGTATCCGTGGCAAGCAGGACCCGCAATGCGTCCGGCTGAAGGATCTTTCGGCCCTTTGGACGCGCTCCCCTGGGTACTGTGAGACCCTCGTCCTCTGGCCGCAGGGCGGTGTATTTGTGCTGCCTTGCCCATTTCACAAAGCTGACTTCAACCGCCCGGATTCCCTGCAATGTTTTCCTCGAAAGGTTTCCCCTGCTCTTTCGGATGGCCTGCGGATTCATGCTGCCTTCCTTGTATGCCCGATTCAGCACATCCTGCAGCATTCCCGTATTCAGGTCACCGATCCGGCGGTCGCCCACCACTGGCAGGATGTAGTTCTGTCCGAACTTCTCCACCTGCTGGGCATAGCTTGTGCCGGCGGTGGCCCGCACCGAGATCAGATACTCGTTCCAGACCTCCAAGCAGCGCTTGGTGGTGCTGCAAATGCCCTCATCCAGCCAGGCATCCGCTTTTGCATTTGCTTCCCGCTGGCCGGTACGGCCCGGCTTTGCACTGGTGAACGTCTTGCGCACCCCGTCCTTCTGCACCTTGATCTGCCAGCGGTTCTGGTTCGGCAGCCACTGGGCGGTGTTGGTTCGCATTCCCATAAAAAATACCTCCTTTGGGGTACACTTTGACAAGCCCGCCCAAAAGAGGTATAATCGCAGTGTCGAGTGTGCGATGCCCTCTTCTGGGTGAGCCGCTTCTTTTAACTCCTTCGGTGTTCCAGCACCGGGGGAGTTTTTTCTTTTGTGACGGTTGAAACGAAAAATAAGGGCTGGTGCATGCACCAGCCCTCTAAAAACAGCTCCACTCACGTGGCGTTTTTGTTCGTCTGTATTATTTTACAGAAAAGCAAGGCAGTGCGCAATGCACTATTGTTTTACAAAAATGTGTTATTGTTGCATTATTCCAGCGGATACAACTGGTTGATGGCTTTTATCACAAACGAATACGAGGACAACAGAACCTCATTTTTTTGGAAATACTCTTTCCGTTTCACCATCCGCTCATCAAAAAGCTGGTGGAGTTCATCGGCAAAGTGCTCCCGTGTTCGGGGAGAAGTTACGATTTTGTCGTAAACGAAAAGCAGCCCCACGAAGTCGTGAATAACAGGGTTCGACATCTTTTTTTCACGAGACGTTGCCTTGATGCCCGGAATCGTGCTTGCAAAATGGTTCAAGAACATGGAGGGCTTTATTTTCCTGGTGTAAGGTGCTCGCATACTGTTCAGCAGGCAGTTATTGTGGGCGGCTGCATTTCGCAAACAGCGAACCGCAAACAGACAACGGAATAGATCCTCGTTCTTTCCGCCTGTATTCTGATCGTATACCTCACACAGCATTACAAGGTCACCAAAAGAAAGAACCTCAATCAGGTTCCAGACTGCATAACCCTCTTTTTCCAATTTCCGAATCAGGTCACAACACATAGAATTTTCTGATTTAGCGCTGATAGAGGCTTTGACCTCTGGATATACGCTGAAAAATCTATCTACGATTTCGTAGCCGTCCTCATCTGGATTCTCGCTGATTTCCCGAATCAGCATGACCTTAAGGTAATGCTCGAGATCCAAGGTGGCATGTAGGATCAGTCTGCGGAGGTGCATATCCAGGGTAGACAATTCCATTAGGTATGCAAAATCCAGGTTCAGATACTTTCCGGTCTTTGGATTGATCTCATAGTCCTTATCAAATGCCTTGACCTTGAAAAAGAAAGTACTGTACGCCAAAAAGGATGCCGCCTGTTCTTCTGTGCACAGGGTAAAGGCGACACCTTTATTTTTGAGGTGTTCTACCTGCTGTTCGATTGTGAGCTTTGGCCTGCGAGGCAAAACCATTGCATCCGATAACTTGTTTCCTTGTACGTCCATATAAATTCACTTCCTCCGGTTCCTAATCACCCCACCCAGTACGTCCAACCCACGGCGCGGCCCTCGATCTGCACGTCTTTCAGCTGGGGCCGGGGCAAATTATCCTTGGGTGCCCTGCTTTGCCTTCTGCGCCTCTTCTCTTAACTTAATGGATTCGCGGTACTGTTCTGCCGGAGCAAGTTCCACAAACTCCACAGAACGGTCATAGTTTTCCTTGACAACCTTTTTGATTTCGTCCAGGGAAACACGGAAGAACTCTCGCCGCTGGTTTACAAAGTTGAGCTTGCGATCCGCAAAGGCATTGTGCAGTGCAGCTTCCAACCGAGGAGCATCATCCGAAAAAATCATAGCATGTACATCAAAGTCAAACGGAACCGAGGCATCGCCCAGCTCGTCCACACGATCCTGTGGATCAAGGCGACGTGTCATACCGATTTTGTAAACGTTCTCGCCAAATGCGCCAATATTCGAGATCACATAAACATAACCGGCACGCTGATTAGCCTCACGATAATCAACATCTTTGAACTCTTTGTCAATCTTATCCAGCTGGGCCAACAGCTCAGCTTTCTTTTCTTCGATTGCTGCACGGTCGACCTCAGAAGCAGAAACCAACTGCGCATTGATACGATCCAGCGCATTCTGATAATGCTGCTGCTCTTTTTCCAATTTCTTGCGTTCCTCTTCGATTTCCTTGGCAAGCTTTGCCTCTTCACGCATTCTTGCTCGAGCTTCCTTCTGCTCTTCCTTCTCCTGCTGCTTTTTCTGGGCATATTCAAAAGCAAGATGAAGTTCCTCGATTTTTAAGCGGTAGTATTTCGGCTGGATGCTGACTTCCATAATGGTTCCCAGCTTGGAAATCGCTTCCCTAGAGGTAGTAATACGCTTTTCACTGGCTTCGATATTATTGTATTTGACGTGTTCAATTACGTCATCGCATTCAGAATTGAATGCACGAAGGAGAAGTTTCTGCATATCAGAGACCATCTTCTTGCCTTTGGACGCATTTCCATTGACTGTCCAGTTCATATTTCCGCTGACAGCCGTTTTCGCTTTAATCATATCTTTCTGTTTGGTACGAATTTCCAAAAGATGTGCCTTGTACTCGTCTGCATTCATAAAAGAGTACCGAGGAGTATAAAGCCCAAAACTCTGCATCAGAATTTCTTCATTCGTTTCAATAATCTGGTCTTTTGCCTGTTGAAGTTCTTCCAAGGCATCTTTCAACTCGCGGTTGCGGCTTTCAAGGTTTTCTTGGACACGAGCGAGTTCTTCACGTGAAGCTTTGATTTCTCGATTGATGTCGTCCAGTGTGCGGCTTTCTGACGGCATAGCTTCCCGAAGGCTCTGCATTTCAGCATTCAGTCGTGCAATTTCTTCTTTTTCTTTCTTGCCAAACAGTGACATCTTAACTTCCTCCAACATCAGATATCCCGGCAGAGCCCAACGGCCTTGCCTTCAATGACAACGGCATTCATATCTTCCCGGCTGAGGATGATGCTGCTGAAAGCCGGATTCTCCGGCCGCAGTTCAATGAAGTTCTCGTGCAGATAGACATGCTTCAGGGTAGCCTCTTCCCCGATCCGCACAGCAGCGATCTCGCCGTTCTCCACCTCAGGCTGGCTGCGAATCGCCACCAGATCGCCATCGTGGATGCGGGGTTCCATGCTGTCGCCCTTGCAGGTCAGTGTAAAGGTGGAGTGCCAGCGGGAAGGCACGCACACCATTTGTTCGATGTTCTCTTCTGCCGTGATGGGCGTACCGCAAGCGATCCGTCCCACCAGCGGTACCACGTCCATGGCTGGCATCGGCTCAAAGCCCGGCGGAACAGTGGGCTCTTTGGATGCAGCCGGGGCAGGCTGCTCCTCCCAGCCCATCAGATAGGCGGGAGACACTCTCAGCCGTTTTGCAATGGCATCTACTTTATCTGTCGGTATGTTTGTTACAATGTTATTCTCATACTTATATACAGCTTGCTTTGATACGCCAATGTAGTCAGCAAGCTCCTGCTGGGTTACGTCTTGCTCCTGACGCACTTGTCGAATGCGATCACCTACAGTCACCATGAGCACCTCCTTTAATATCTATAGTATAGCAGATAAACTGACGGTTTACAATATTTTTAATTGAATTGCCAAAAATAACTTGACAGGTTACAGATATGGTGTTATTATACTCGTAACCTCACAAGTTACATCGAGGTCGTTTGGAGGTGAAAACGTGGTAAATGTCAATTTACTCAAGTCGTACATGGTCAGAGCGGGTTACACCCAGAAAAAATTGGCTCAAGAGCTCGGGATTTCGGAGCAAACCTTAACTCGCAAGCTCAAGAAACGTGTCTTTGGCACGGACGAAGCCTCAAAGATTGTAGAGCTTTTAAGTATCGACAATCCGCAGGCTGTATTTTTCGGCCACTGAGTAACCTGTGAAGTTACATCAAAGGAGGTGAACAACGTGAATGACAACAAAAAGCCCAGCGAACCTGTGAAAGAGGAACGCTGGGGGATCATTCATTATATGCGTAGCCATCGGCCGCCCTGGTGGCTGTATTGGACGCCAGCCATTCTGTGGGGTATTACGACTGCAATTGCAGCCACAGCGATATGGCTGAGATAATGAGCGCCGCAAGGGCCATTAAATTTGACAAAATGATGCCCGTCCACTCTCTGAAGTTTTCTTGCCGGTAGCGAGAATCTTCTTTTTCTTTCAAAAGGCGTTCTGCATTTTTCTTCTTGTCAATGTAGTCTGCATAAAGCATTCCATCTTCTGTAACCACGAATTCGTCATCTGACTTTGAAAGCGCATACGGCACCAGAAAACCGAGTTTTACCAAATGTCCTGCAACGACTGGGTGTAAACGCAGAACAGCTCCGTATCGTGCCGATTCAAGATACTGCAAGTCATTGTCGGATAGTACGATTTTGTCAAAGTCTGTCATATTTTATCACCTCCCTTCCCGCCCAAGTATACCGCAGAAGGGAGCCGCCAACAAGGAGGTGAGCAACGTGAAAAAGCCTTATCTCAAAATCAGTCGTCTGGCAGAAGACCAGGATCTCAATCAGGGCGCACTTGCGGCCCTGATTGGGGTAAGCTCCAACACGATGACTGCACGGCTCAAGGGGACACAACCTTGGAGGAGTGACGAGATCGTCATCATCTGCAGAGCACTACACATCCCGCAAGAAAAAATCGGGGAGTATTTCTTCCCGGCAATCGCAAAGGAGGAAAAGACCGCATGAAACCTTACACCCTTGCATCCGAGCGGGCCGCAGCGCCCACTGGATGCGCGTACATCGCACCGCTGTTTTGGAACAAGTGGTTCCGTTGGGGCGGTAGTCAGGCATCTGGCTGCTACCAGTTGGGCGGACAAATCAAGGATGAAAGCCACACCGGGCTGCAGATTTTTGCTGATGGCGAATGGCACCCGGTCATCGGATGGGCATTGGACGACTGCAGACCCGCAGTCAATTGTCTTCAGGAGGTAGGAGCATGAATATCAGCCCGAACGCTCAGTTAAAAATCCAGCTGGGGAAGGATGGGAACCCCAAGATTTATGCCTGCGGTACAGAGATGGAACAGAAAGCCCTTTGCGCCGCTCTGATTGCCGGGATTTGCATAGATCAAAGAAATCCGGAAGCATTGCTCAGCATAGTGACTACTGCCGCAGACCTCATGGACAGAATGGAGGAATCCCCCAATGAAGATTAAATCCCGCGTCTGGTACTGGCTGGCTGCTGCCAGTGGTTCCGCAAGTCTGCTGTACGGCATGGGCATCGAGGGCGGTGCACAGCTTTGCAGCTCCATCTCTGACAGCCAGTTCGTCACGGCCCTGTGCCTGGTTCTGGCAGCGGTAGCGTTCCTGCGGCTGGGCTTTGCCGCCCAGGATCGTGAACAGAACGCCCGCCGCTATGGCCGCGTTGACCGCACCCACGCCCGCACCGAAGAGCCGGACTACCGGCAGAACCGGAGGGGCGCATGAAAAGCAAACGAGCCCGCCCGTGCTGGTAACACGGACGAGCCCAAAGGGTGATGGAATTGTGAAGACCCATCCCCTTGATGATATCACATCAGAAAGGATTTTACAAATGAAGGGTATTTTAGCCGAACCGGGCAAAGATCCGGTGATCGCGTCCCTGCCCGACAGCCTGTGGGCCATTGAGAACCGGCTGGGCACTCCCTGCGAGATGATCGTGCTGCCCCGCACCCCGGCGGTGCTGTTCGTGGGCCGGTACGATGGTCCCATCCAGCCCGCCAGTCTGCTCAACCGGAAGTACCGAGGCCGCCAGCTTTACGGGCCCATCCTCTGCTACGGATGGAAGGGTAACAACATCCAGCCCATGAACAAGGATGTACAGACCGAGATGCTAGACCGCCTGAAGGGCACGGAGGTGAAAGTGTGACCACCTATATCTGCAAATGCGGACGGCGAGTGAAGAAATCCACCGATGCCAGTACCACTGGAAACCGCCTATCTGGTTACGCACCCAGCCATGAGTGCTGGGGATGCCCCTATGCCATGCCATACGGAGACTTTCAATGGGATGAAAGTGCTAGAACTGTCAGCCGGGAGACTCGGGGCTACGAGTGCCGGATGAGCAAGACCCTCACTTATGCGTCAGAGTTCGCTGGCTCTATCAAGGATAAATGCACCTGTCGAGTGCATAGTCTGGACTTCGACTTTCTGTCTCAGGTCTCCGCATGGATCAAAGACACTTATCCAGACAGAGAGATTTTCGGCTCATTTTCCAAAGATATTCGTGCATCGGACTATGGATCTGACGGGCGCTATTGCCTGACAATCACATGCACTCAGAATCTGAAAGGTGTTGCCGCAAAAAGAGAGCTGTTTGGTCAGTTTTTCAATCCGGATGGAAGCCGCAAGGACATGACACCGCAGCAGGAAATGGAAAAGATTCTTGCCGACATCAAAAAAGCAAAGGAGATTTTCTCATGTGCACCTGCCCAGAATGCGGATGCTGCTGTGACTACGGCAGAGAATGCTGTCCCGACTGCCACAGCGGCAACGCCGACCATCTCGGAGAGCGGGGCGGATGCAAGCGCATCGACCCCCGCGACATCCCTGCAGAACTGCGAATCGGCCCCTGCCGCATCGGCGGGCGGTTCTTCTGTATCAACAGCTGGTGCCATGCAGGACAAGCCCCTAACCACCGTGCCGGATGCGATGCGCCCGGCGTTTGACTATTCCGGCCTGACCGACCAGACCGTGGAAGACTTGCATTTTGCGGAGAACGAATACCGCCACGGCAAGCAGATGGCCGAGCGCGGCCTTGTCCACATGGGCAATGCCATTGCCGCCGCCCATGATGCGCTGTGCGGAGTTGTCCAATTGTTGGACAACTCAAAGCATGGCAATCGCGGGGATGATTCTTTTCGGGCATGGTGCTGCTCTATCGGCATCACCAAGTCAACCGCCTACAATCTGCTGCAGGTCTCCGCCCTGATGGACGGCAGCAGCCCACGCCAGCGGGCCATTTTGGAAGCCCTGCCGCCCACCCTGCTGTACGCCGTGGCCAAACCCAGCGCCCCGCAGGAGCTAGTGGAGAAGGTCAAGAACGGTGAGGTCACCACGAACAAAGCCTATCAGGAAGCCATGGCCCAGATCAAGGCCGAGAAGGACCGTGCCGCTGCTGCCGAAGCCCGGGAGGAAGAGGCGTGGAACATGGTAAGCAAAGCGCAGGATGAAGCCCAGACTGCCAAAAACGACTTGGATGCCGCCCTTGCGGATGTGCAGGGGCTGGACGAGGAAAATGCCCGGCTGAAAGCCGAGAAAGAAAAGGCAGAACGGAGCTATAACGAAATGTACGAAAGCCGCATTGCGGCCAACCTCCAGCGCCAGAAGGCCGAAGCCGAGCGCGACAGGGCCGAAGAGAGAGCCAAAAATGCCGAAGACGCTTTGAAAAAGCAACCCATCACGGCGGTCATCGACGAGGAAGAGATTGACCGCCGGGCCGCAGAAAAAGCCTGGGGCCTTGCCGATGCCCGGAACGCCGAACTGGCCAAAGACAATGCCAACCTGAAGAAACAGGTTGCGGCACTCCGTTCCCGCATCAACGATGATGCCCAGGCAGATTTTGAGCAGGCCAACTACTGCGCTAGCCTGATGCGGGCGGCGTGGGATAACAGCAAGGCCAGCTATTCCCGGCTGGTGGGCGAAGATCTGGAAAGCACCTTTCAGACCATCTGCAGTACCCTGAACAGCATCATGGAGGAGGCCTCCCTGCTCTGCCGCCAGCCGCCGGATTATGACGGAGGTGACAAGGATGAATGAGATGTACAGTCTCGATCTTGACCGTTACGGCCCGCCCATGGAGCCGCCCGATGACTACTACTTTGCCCCCGACCGGGAGCCAAAAGAGGAGGAACTGACCGATGACGAATGAATTGACCGTCCGGGTAGAGCGCCCGGTGATCCCGGCTATGAACTGGAACAAGGATGAGGTGCAGAAGAACCTTGACGAACTTCTGGCCTCCTATACAGGCCGTGTGTACACGCCTGAATCCATCAAGGATGCCAAAGCCGACCGTGCTGCCGTCAACAAGTGGGACAAGCAGCTAGCTGCTGCTTTGACCGCCGCCAAGCGGCTTTACACTGACCCGCTGGAGGACTTTCAGAAGAGCATCCGGGAGATGCAGGCCCAGTGCAAGAGGATCTCCGGTGCCATTGATCAGCAGGTAAAAGCAGTAGAACAGGTCCAGCGGGAAGAAAAGGCATCCACCCTGCGGCTGATCTACCGGGACTGCATCGGGGAGCTGGAACCGCTGATTTCTTTTGACCGTCTGCTTGTGCCCCAGTGGCTCAACAAAACCTTTGACCTCGCCCAGGCCGAAAAGGAACTGCGTAAGGCTGTGGAGACCCGGCGGGAGGAACTGCGCCTCATCCGGGAGACCTGCGGCGAAGACGCTGAACCCTGTATTACCGAATACCTGCGGGCCTTGAGCGTCAACGATGCACTGCATGAACACAGCCGCCGGGAGCACGCTCGTGCGGCTCAGGCTGAGGCAGAGGCCCAGCGACAGGCCGCAGAACGGGCCAGAGCCGCTGCACCGGTCATCATCCCGCCCACCGAGGAAGAGCGTCAGCTGAAAGAAGAGGCCGCACAGGAAGCCCGGAGCAACGCCTTTGTGACAGCTTCCGGGCGGCTGGACTGCGAGGTATTGCAGCAGTTCGCCGCCCCTGCCACATCTCAGCCGCCTGCCCGGCGGCGGTATCGCTTCTGGGTGGACTTTACCCCGGAAGACATCGAATGGTTCAAAGCCGAAGCACAAAAGCGCGGCTTCGCATATGGCTCTGTAAAATAATTGGAGGATTTTACTTATGGCTTTTTCTCGTCCCGGCGCACCTGCGCCCACCATGTCCGCATCTGTTTCTTCTTCCGCTGCCCCGGCCACCGGCACCGCCGCCCGGATGACTGCAATGCAGCAGCGTGCCGCCCAAAGCAGCGCTCTGCAGGCTGCCAGCCCGGCCAAGCCCGTGGAGATCACTTCTGCCGACGGCCAGCACATGACCGTCAGCTTCTCGGATGTCCGCAACTTCATCTGTCAGAAAGCCACCGATGCCGAATGCAAGATTTTCCTCGAGACCTGCAAGCAGTACCGCCTGAATCCCTTTACCAAGGAAGCCTGCCTCATCCACTACGATAACAACAGCGAGGACACCCCCAGCACCATCGTTCTGGGCAAGAACTGCTACCTGCAAATGGCAGAGCGTCACCCCAGCTATGACGGCTTCGAGGCCGGGGTCATCATCTTCGATAAGGTGGCCGGGGAGTGCCAGAAGCGGGAGGGTTCCATCGTCTACGAGGACGAGGAACTTCTGGGCGGCTGGGCCAAAGTCTACCGCAAGGACCGCACCCGCCCCAGTTACGAGGAAGTGAAGCTGACCGAATACGACACCGGCAAATCTCTGTGGAAGGGCAAAAAAGCCACCATGATCCGCAAGGTTGCCCTTGTCCATGCCCTGCGGGAAGCATTCCCCTCCACCTTCGGCTCTCTCTATGACGAGAGCGAAGTCCATGTGGATGCCGAGTCCACCGCCGTGGAACTGGACGAAGCTGGACAGGCTTCAGCTCCCCGCTGGACCCGCATCAAGGAAGCTGTTGAACAGGCCGATGCCCTGACCGTGGAGGATGCTGACAGCGCAGACGACCCCTTTGCCGGGGGTGATGAATCGTGATCCTGACCCACAAGACCGGCGTTCTGCTCCACGGGACCCTTGCCAAAGACCCTGTGCTCAAGGACGTGGGCCAGAAGCGGGTCCTGAAGTTTGACGTGAAGGCGCACAGCGTCAAGACCGACACCGGCAGCTGGGAGAGCCTGTATGTTCAGGTCAATGTCTGGCACGGGCTGGACAAATGGGACGGGCTGCTGCTGAAGGGCGATGCCGTCACTGTCTTTGCCCGGGAGCTCAAGAGCCGGGAGTACAATGGCAAGACCTATTACAATGTGGATGCCGACGACATTCAGCCCGGCGGCATGGTGATTTTCCGGTGGATGCAGAATCTCATTGACCTTTGCACAGAGGCCCCGGCACCGCCCGAACCAGCGCTCACTCAGGAGCCAACGCCCTCTGATGAGCCTGCCCCGGTGCAGACCAGCCTTTCCGGCGGGCAGATGTATCCCGGCGAAGACCTGGCCGACTATGCTCCCCGCGCCTCTCGGGCGGCAGCGCCTGCCGGGCCAGCCGCAGGCACCCCGGAAGCAGATGCCCTCATCGACGATGATGCGGATGACCTTCCGTTTTAACCACACCAGAAAGGAGTTCAGACCGTGGGCATTGACCCATCCCGTGGCTTTGTTGCCTTTCCCCGCGGTCTGACTGACTGGGAATGGTATTCAGAGCCCAACACTGCCCGCCTGTTTTTCCACCTGCTACTCACCGCCAACTGGCAGGAAAAGCAGTGGCAGGGCATTACCATCAGGCCCGGGCAGCTGGTTACAAGCCAATCTCAACTGGCAAAACAGCTTGATTTGAGTGTTCGGAACATCCGGACGAGCTTAGAACATTTACAGGCGACAGGCTATCTGACAGTCAAAACAGGCTCAAAATACAGCATTGTCACGATAGAAAACTATGCTTCGCTTGTTGGCAGTGACAGGCAAAGTGACAGGCAAGCGACAGGCAACCGACAGGCTGCCGACAACAACTTAACAAGTCTAACAAACCAACAAGCTAACAAGTCGTCGTCTGCGGCTGCGCCGGAGCCGACCGGACGACCGACGACCTCACCCTTGGTATCAGAGTTTGAACAGGATATCGGCAAGCTGAGTGCCTCCGGGAAAAGAGAGCTGACAGGATACGCTGACCGACTGGGCGAGGAACTGGCGCGGGTAATCCTGCGCAAGTGCATTGATGCCGGGGCACATAGCTGGGCCTATGTGCGGAAGGCTCTGATCGAGGCCGAAACCCAGGGCTGTAGGTCTGCCGAGGAGTACCGCATGACGAACCCCATTGGAGCAGGACGCAATAGGCGGGTGGACAGGCCGGAGCCCAGCGGGAATGATTTTCTAAAAAACGCAGCCCGTCGCCGTCCGCTCACCAAGAAAAAGGAGGATTCCAATGTACCGGAACCATGAGCACTACCCCGACCCGACAGCTGGCCGGGCATTGGGCAGCCTCCGACGAAAGGAGAACCAATTGAACACCGGAAAACAGTTCGAGGCAGACTGGAAAAGCTCCATGCCGAAGGATGCTTGGTGCTATCGACTGAAAGACAGCGCGGCCACCTATTACGGCGGCAACGAGAACCTGAGCTTCTCCATTGATAACATCTGCGACTTCGACGTGTACCGCTACCCCATGCACCATTACTTCGAGCTCAAGACCATCGAAACGCCCAGCATCCCACTGGAAAAGATCCTGGGCCGATTCGACCGGGAGCGGCAGAAGTACCACAAGCTCAAACACATCACCGATATGGCCCATGCAGCATCCTTCAAAGGCCAGACCGCCCATGTGGTCATCAATTACCGGGGCAAGGTCAACCGCACCTTTGCCGTACCGGCCAGCGCTGTGCTGGAGTACATGAGCACCCAGACCCGCAAGAGCATTCCATGGCAGTGGGCCGCCCTCAATGGCATTGAGGTGGAGCAGCACCTGCTGCGCGTTCACTGGCGGTATGACGTGGAAGGGCTACTGAGGGTGCTGGAAGGAGGGAGTACAGAATGACCTATATCCAGAAATGTGAGTGGCTGAAGCTGTATCAGGTATCACTTCGCCGCCAGAAAATTCTTGTCCGGCGTATCCGCGAAGCGAAAGACCAGGCCGAAAGCGTCACCCAGGCACTCAGCCCTATTGTCAGTTCTGGATGTTCTGGCGATAAGACTGGCCGCGCCATTGAAATGATGGATGCCTACCAGCACCAGCTATGCCATGAAATTCAGCGCAGTCAGGAGTTGTGTTACACCATCCGTAAGGTCATCGCAGAACTCGAAGACCCTCTTCTGGTAGACCTTTTGGAACTGTGCTACATTGATGGCCTGCATCGTGGACAGGCTGCTGACAAACTCCGCGTCAGTGACCGGCATTTTCGTCGTCTACATCGGCAGGCTGTGGAGGCCCTGAACATTCCAATGAATGCCATTCCTCCGCAATTATGGCCGCGCATGTCCGCTTAACTGTGTTATAACGATACCATCGGCAAAGCCGAAAGGCAGACCGATGCCATAGCAGCTTCCAGAATGTGCCCGTCCGACATCACGTTCTGCGAGCTGCTTCTATTATGCCGCCTGAGCGCAATGTGGTGCGCGTTCACGAGTGTAGTCGTGGAAGGTTCGATTCCAAGGGCGGTTCCAATTCGCCGCCGACCCCGTAGGCGGTACAGCCTGACGCATGGGGCTACATACTCCCCACCGGAAGCTCATGTGGTGGGTGGCGGGATCTCCTTGCCCGCCCTCTGACCTCCCCACATACGCCGGAGGCACCGGAATCCACAGGCGGGTTTCAGGTATTTTCCCGCTGGATGTGCGTCAATTGCCCTGCATGGAAACATGCAGGGATTTTTTATGCTATTTTCTGCCGTCCTGAGGGGCGGCTTTTTTGTACCCTGACGACGAGAGAGGTGGTGAGGATGACCGACAAGCAGGCGCGGTTCTGTGAAGAATATATGATCGACCTGAACGCGACCCAGGCGGCCATCCGTGCCGGATACTCCCCAAAGACGGCCAACGAGCAGGCGGCACGGCTGTTAGCGAATGTTAGTATCCAGAACCGCATCGCACAGCTTCAGGCCGAGCAGAGCCGCCGCACCGGCGTGTCCGCTGACCGGGTGGTGCGAGAGCTGGCCAAGGTGGCGTTCGTCAACGCTGGCGACCTCATCGATGCTAGGACGGCTTCCCTGAAAAGCGATGCCGCACCGGACGATCTGGCTGCTGTGCAGTCAGTCAAGGTCAAGACCTTCGGAGAGGACGGTCTGGAGCAGGAGGTCAAGCTGGCCGACAAGCTGAAAGCCCTGGATCTGTTGGGGCGGCACCTGGGAATGTTCAACGGCGTGTCCGGCGATGCCTCCGATCAGCTGGCCGAGGCCCGCAAGATCCTGGGAGGAGTAGACAGTGCCATTGACTGAGTTTCAGCAGGAGTACCTGCGCAACTGTTCCCACCGGTGGAACGTCAAGACCGGGGCCACACGAAGCGGCAAGACCTACCTGGACTGCGCTGTGACCATCCCGAAGCGGATCTGCGCGGCCCGGGGCGAGGGTCTGCTGGTGCTCATGGGAAACACCCTGGGCACGCTGGAGCGCAACGTGCTGTCCCTGATGCGGGAGCTCTGGGGCCCCGACCTTGTAGGCGTGATCCGCACCTCGGCAGCAGGCAACGTGGTACAGCTGTTCGGCAAGAAGGTCTATGTCCTCGGCGCTGACAACAAGAAACACATCGCCCGCATCCAGGGCGCTGCCTTTGAGTATGTCTACGGTGACGAGATCATCACATGGGACGAAGGCGTGTTCCAGATGCTGAAAAGCCGCCTTTCCTGCCCCCACTCCCATTTTGACGGCACCTGCAACCCGGAAAGCCCCACTCACTGGTTCAAGAAGTTTCTGGACAGTGACGCTGACATCTACTGTCAGGCGTATACCATCGACGATAACCCTACACTTCCGGCCCAGTTCGTGGCCGATCTGAAAAAAGAATACACCGGCACGGTCTACTATAACCGCTTTATCTTGGGGCAGTGGATGGCCGCCAACGGCGTGATCTACCGCCTGCTGGCCGACAGCCTTGCCGCCGGGGATGGGCGTTTTTTCTGGCCTGTGGACAAGCCGCTGCACCCGTGGCGGGTGCGCATCGGCGTAGACTTTGGCGGCAACGGGTCCAAACATGCCTTTGTGGCAACGGCTATCCTACCGGGCTGGTCCGGCGTGGTGGGGCTGGCATCCCAGCGCATCGACCCTGTGGCGCAGGATGCCGACTTTCTGGCCGACCGACTGCTGGAGTTCTGCATGACTGTCTTTGCCCGCTGGGGCGAGATCCAATTTATCTTCTGCGACAGTGCGGAGCAGACCCTCATCAATCACATCCGGGCAAGGCTCCGGCGCTGCAAACTCAGCTGGCTGGCCGACCGGGTGGAGAACAGTGCCAAGATCCGCATCAATGACCGCATCCGCCTGACCTGCATCCTGATGGGCGGCGGGCGGTTCTGGCTGCTGCCGGAAGCTGCCACCCTCCGGGATGCCCTTGCCACGGCCCTGTACAGTGGCAAGCACCCCGGCGTGGACGAGCGGCTGGATGACGGCAGCACCGATATCGACACATTGGACGCTTACGAGTACACCATCGAGCGCGATTTCAAGAGGTTGACCAACACATGAACATCACCGCATTTCTGAACTACCTGAACAAGACGCGCGGGTGGGCCATCGATGCCGACTACTACGGCCACATCGAGACCTGGCGGCAGTGGTGGCAGGGCAGCGTGCCCAAGGTGCACACCCGTGCCGCTGAATACGCAAGCGGCATCAAAAAGCGCCCCATTGCCTCCCTGCGGATGCCGAAACGGGTCTGTGAGGACTGGGCGAACCTGCTGCTGAACGACCGCACCACCTTCCAGATCAAGGACGCTGACACCGCGGCCTACCTGCTGGGCGACGATGAGCAGCAGGTGGGCGGACTGCTCCGGGAGCTGCACTTCTGGCGCAATGCCAACGCTCTGGTGGAACAGGCCTACTGGTCCGGCACCGGTGCTTTTGTGCTGAGTGCCGAAAACCTGACTGTCGTGAAAGGGAAAGCTGTCCCCGGCCCGGATACCCGCCTGAAGCTGGACTATGACCCGGCTTCCTGCATCCTGCCCCTGCGGGTGGAACGGGGCATCGTGACCGAAGCGGCCTTTGTCTCCGAGTGCATGATGGAGGGCAAGCCTGCGGTCTATCTGCAGACCCACACCGGCAATGAGACCCGGCGCACCATCCGCAACGAATGGTTCCGGGTAACGGATGGAGTTTTGGGCGCTCCGGTGTTTGAAGCGCTGCAGGCCCCGCCGGGTACGGCAGAAAGCATCACGGTGGAGAGTTCCCCGCCCTGGTTTGCCCTGTTCAGCCCGGCAGCAGTCAAGAACCTTGACGGCGGCACAGGGCTGGGCATGAGCGTCTTTGCCGAAGCGTTGGCCGAAGCCCAGGGCATCGACCTTGCCTTTGACAACTACCGGGAGGACATCCGGCTGGGCCACAAGAAGATCTTCTACTCTGCGGACATCTGCCGCAAGGTGGTGGATCAGGAGGGCGTGGAGCACTCTATTCCGCCCGATGACGATGTGCAGAGCCAGTTCGTCACCCTGCCCCAAAAGGAGGGAAGCCTCGACCAGTCCAGCGAATACCACGAATACAACCCTGACCTGCGGGTGGAACAGAACCACAAGGCTGTGCAGGATATGCTGAACCTGTTCAGCTTCAAGTGCGGCCTGGGCTGTCATCGGTACAACTTCGAGCTGGGCAATGTCACCACGGCCACCGAGTACAACGGCAGCCGTCAGGATCTGGTGGCCAGCGCCAATAAGAACCAGATCCCTATCGAGGGGGCGCTGGTGGGCATCGTGCGGGCCATCCTGTGGGCAGCAAAGAACCTGCAGGGAGCGGCGGTGGACCCCGAAACGCCCATCTCTGTGGACTGGGACGACAGCTACATCACCGATGCCGAGACCCGGATGAGTCAGATGCGGGACGATGCCTTGAGCGGCCTTTTGCCCCGGTACAAGTATCTGTCTGCCCGGTACGGGGTCAGTGAAGAGGATGCCCGCAAGCTGGCACAGGAAGCCGCTGACGAAAACAAGCAGCCTGAGCTGAGCTTCGGCGGGGGCGGCTGATGCTGGCCCCGGACTATCTCGACCACGCACCCGACCGGCTTGTGCTGCTCTGGCAGCAGGTCGAGGACGATATCCTGCGGGACGTGGCCCGGCGCATCTCCAAAATGGACACCATGACCCCCACGGCCCACTGGCAGCTGTGGCGATACCAGCAGGTGGAAGCTGTCCGGCAGGACGTGGTAAAGAAGCTGGCCCGCTACACCGGCAAGAGTGAAGCCGAGATCCGGCGGCTCATGCAGGAAGCGGCCACCCGGGCCATGGAAGCCGAGGACGAGATCTACTACCACTACGGCAAGGAACCCACGCCCTTTGCCTATAATGCCACCCTGCAGGCCCTACTCAATGCGGGTTACCAGCAGACGGCGGGGACCTTCCACAACTTGACTGCCACCACGGCCAACACCGTCAGCGGCCAGTTTGAAGCCGCCCTCGACCGCGCCCATCTCAAGGTGAGCAGCGGTGCGTTCGACTACAAGAGCGCCATCAAGGGCGCGGTGGACAGTCTGGCCGACACCATGAAGTACGTCACCTACCCCACCGGCCACACCGACACGCTGGAAGTTGCCGCCCGCCGGGCGGTGCTGACTGGTGTGAATCAGACCGGCGCAAAGCTGCAAGTGGCCCGGGCCGACGAGATGGGGGTTGAGTTCTTCGAGACCACGGCCCACGGCGGGGCCCGGCCTTCCCACGCTGAGTGGCAGGGCAGGCAGTTCCACCGGGGCGGCGCTGTGGACTACATGGGCAAGCATTACCCGGACTTCGAGGCCGCCACCGGCTACGGCACCGGAGCAGGGCTGTGCGGCTGGAACTGCCGTCACACCTTCTTTTCCATCTTCCCGGAGCTGGGTGCACCGCCTGCATGGACGCAGGAGAGCTTGGAAGCCCTGAACGCCCGGGACATCGAGTACAACGGTGGCAAGTACACCCGGTACGAGATCAGCCAGATGCAGCGGGCCCGGGAGCGCACCGTGCGCAAGTACAAGCGCCGGTATCTGGCTGAGGATGCCGCCGGGGCCGATACCACCGCCAGCGCGGTAAAGCTCCGGCAGGCCCGTCAGGAGCTGTCTGACTTTATCAGCGCCACCGGTGGCAGGGCCGACAGCGCCCGCACCAGCGTGGCAGGCTTTGGCAGGAGCGAGGCGGGCAAGGCCAGTTATACAGCCCGAAAGCAGGAACGTTTTGATTCTGCAAATGTGGAATTGCAACAGATGCGTGAAGCTGGTACAATAAAGGCGAAAGGCAAGTTGATTGAATCGCCGCCTGCACCCAATGAAATCAACTTTGCGAACGAACACGTTCTGCAGCGCTGGGCAGAACGTGGCATGGGGCCGATGGATGCCGAACGCATTATCCGCTCTTCCAAAGTCGCAATGTCCCAGCGTAACGGAACACAGACCTGTTACTATTCCGAGTATGGTTTTGTTGCCATTGGGCAGAATGGCAATGTTTCCAGTATCGGGCCGCTGGATGAGGGCGGTCAAAAATTGATGGAGGTGGTTAAGAAGCATGGTATTCCGCACTAACGATACAGCAAAGCCGGAAGAATGGTTTTGCCCTATCTATAACCGCAAAATCGACTGCGGTTTGTGCTTTGAGGTCTCCAATATTGGCGATGATACTCTTTGCCTGAAGGGTGACGATAAGCCACCTTGCAATTGGGCAGAAGCCCATAAAACCTGCCTTAATTGTTCCCGTTATGCCGACTGGGACTGACCAAACCTAATACCGCAAGCGTCTTTGCCCAGCCGGGCAGGGGCGCTTTTTTCATGCCGTTTTAGCTCATATTGGCAGAGCACTGGACTTTTAATCCGGGGGTGGCGGGTTCAACTCCCGCAAACGGCACCATGCGGCGGGCGGCGCGTACCCCGCCCACAACCGAACACGGACGGAGAACCGTGTCACCAAACCGAGGTTTTCCCCACAGAAAGGAGCTTTTCCACCATGAAACGTGAAGATGTGAAGAACAAGATCCCCGGCATCACCGAGGAACAGCTGAACTGGATCATGCAGGAGAACGGCAACGACGTCAACCGTGAGAAGTCCGCCGCCACTGCCCTGCAGGCCCAGCTGGACAACGCCCAGGACGGCCTGAAAGCCTTTGAAGGTAAGAAGAAGCCCGAGGAATACGAGGCCGAGTTGACCAAGCTGCAGGCCGACATGAAAGCCCAGGCGGACGGCTTTGCCTTTGACAGTGCCCTGAACACTGCCATCCTGGGCAAGAAGGGCCGCAGCGTCAAGGCGGTGCGTGCCCTGCTGGATCTGGACGCCCTGAAGGGCTCCAAGGACCGCACCACTGACATCGACAAGGCTCTGGACGATGCCGCCAAGGCCAACCCCTGGGCCTTTGGTGAGGACGGTGCCGCCGGCGTGGCCGTGGTTTCTACCGGCGCTGAGCATGGCGCACCGCCCGCCAACGAATCCAATGGTGTGGAAGCCGCCTTTAAGTCCCTGAATCCCGAACTGAACCTGTAAAACGAAAGGAGTTCAACATGGCACATGCAAATCAGGAGCGGTATTCCGCTCTGGTAGACGCAAAGCTGCGGGCCACTCTGGTCACCCGTGACGGTGCGATCTTCAACACCCGCTACGAGGGCAGCCCCAAGGCCGGCAAGGTCAAGATCCCGGTGCGTGACACCGAGGTGGCCGTCAAGGCATACGACAAGGCAAACGGCGTGGATGCCGATGCCGGCACCACCACCTATCTGGATCTGGACATCGACAACGACGAGGCTGTCAATGAGATCATCGACGGCTTTGACGCTGCATCCGTGCCCGACGGCATCACCGCCGAGCGTCTGGACAGCGCCGCCTACTCCATGGCCCTGTCCATCGACAAGAAGTCCATCGAGGCGCTGCAGAGTGCAACCGGTGCTGCCATCAGCGCCACCAAGACCGCCTGCACCGCTTCCACCGCCTACAAAGAGGCTCTGGCCGCCAAGCGCACCCTGAGCCGCAACGGCGTGCCCCAGACCGGCCGCTTTATGATCGTCAGCCCTGAGTATCTGGAGATCCTCATGCAGGATGACAAGTTCATCAAGCAGGGTGACCTGTCCCAGCAGCTGGTGCAGACCGGTGCGGTGGGTCAGATCGCCGGCTTTGCGGTGTACGAATCCAACAACATGGACTTCGAGAACACCACCCGTGTCAGCACCAAGAAAACTACCACCGAGTTCATCTGCGGCCACCCCAACTGGTGCCACCGTGTGATGGAGTGGCAGACCCCCGTGCACCTGCAGGATCTGGGCGGCTCCGGCAAGTACATCGGCGCATCCGCTGTGCAGGGGCGCAAGGTGTACGGCATCAAGGTGTCCAAGCCCAAGACCCTGTACATCAAGCGCATCGAGGCGTAAGGAGGGCCCCGCCCATGAACTACTGCACCTACCCGGAGTACCAGGCGGCGGGCGGCACGGTGAGTGAGCTGGCGTTCGGTGTGCTGTGCAGCCGGGCGTCCCGCCTCATCGACAGCGCTACCTTTGGCAAGGCGGAACCCCATGCCGCCGTGTGCGAGAGCTGCCGCCAGATGCTGGCGGATGCCTGCGCCCAGATCGTGGATCTGCTGGCTGCCCAGCTGGCTGTGGGTGCTGCACCGGGCGCACAGAGCGTCTCCAATGACGGCTATGCTGTGACCTTTGCGGCCAACACAAGCCTGTCCGCTGCCGTGCGTTTTGAAGCCTGGCATGTGCTGGAAGCCGCCCTCGGGTCTGACCCCCACGGCCTGCTGTACAGGGGGATCATGTGAGATGAACACGTCTGTTACCGTGGTGAACCTCATCCACGACCCCAAGGCCGACACTGATACGCCCAAGTGCTGGGTGTTCCCGGCCTGCAGCTGGCGGGAAAAGCTGGACACCTCCGGCACCGGCACCAGCAAGGACCCCGAGCGCACCATCCAAATCCGCATCCCGGCCAGCGTTTGCACCCTGGGCTACCTGCCCTATGTGCAGTGGGCAGCCCTGCCCGCCGCCGAAAAGCGCAGGCACTGGACGCTCAAGCGGGGCTGGAAGGTGGTGCAGGGTGCGGTGCAGAGCCTGACCGCCGAGGAATACGCCCGGCTGGAAAAGACGCACACCTGCTGCACGGTGGCGGCTGTCTCGGACAACCGGGAGCCGCTGCTGCCGCACTGGCATATGGAAGGGAGATGACGGCATGAGCAAGCCCGTTTTTGAGCAGCCCTACGGTCTGAAGTTCCGCGCAGACGGCGTAAACATGGAGCTCAGCTGGCGTACAGACTTCGGTGCAGAAAAAACTGCCGCCCTGCAAAAGGCGCAGTATGCAGTTGCGCAGAAGGCCGCCTCCCTAATCGACCCGTATGTGCCGTTTGACACCGGCGTGCTGAAAAACAGTGTGAATCTGGCCAGCAAGTTTGACGAAGGTTTGCTGGTCTACAACACGCCCTATGCCCGCAAGCAGTACTATCTGCATTCGCAGGGGGAATGCCTGCACGGCGATACCGGCCTGCGGGGCTCCTATTGGGGGCAGCGGGCGTTTGCGGACTACGGCGAAGCTATCGCTTATATGGCTGCACAGGCCGTCACCACATTCTGGGGAGGTTGACCATGTCCGAAGCAAAACCCACCATCGCCGCCCTGCGGACATGGCTCAAGACCTGCCCGCTGATCGCCGAGGAGCAGGACGCCACCGGCGCGGCCTTCCGCATTGCGGGGCTGGACGAGGAGGCCACCGCCTTTTCCATTGAGGACAGCCCCGGTGATCCCATCATCACCGAGTACATCTCCGGCTGGGAAATGGCGAAGAATTACCTCTTCCTCAGCCGCCGGGAGTACAGCGAGGTGGATGCCGTCAGCATCCAGAATAGCGGCTTTTTCGAGCAGCTCACCGAGTGGGTCATGCAGCAGGATGCCCGGCACCAGCTGCCGGACCTCTCGGCCTGCGGTAGCGGCAAAACGCCAACCGGCATTGCTGTGACCAACAGCGGCTACATCGTCACCAACAGCGCGGGCAGCTGTAAAATGCAGCTGCAGATGCGCCTGACCTACTACATGCCTAAATGAAAGGAGTTTTGATATGACCGTATCCGAAGCCATTTCCAAGTCCGGCATCACGCCCAGTGCGTCCTATACCGGCATTGAAGCGGCAAACGATTTCGTGCTGGCGTTCCAGACTGACAAGTCCAAGCAGTCCAAGGTGTCTGACTGGATCGTCTGCGCCGACCACGTCAAGGAGCATTCCGGCTCCCTGAACGCCACCACTGAGGACACCCAGTATATCCGCACCGGCAACGTGACCGACAAGACCGGCACCCAGCGCACCCTCGCCGTCAACGGCGACCGCTGCGTGGGCGACGCTTTCCAGGACTTTGCCCTGAGCCACAAGATCAAGTACGGCACTGGCGGTGATGTGATCGTGCCCTACATCTATTTCAGCCTGCGCACCGGCAAGGGCGAGAAGGGCGAGGCTTCCGTCATCGTCACCAGCGACGTGGGCGGTGCTGCCGGTTCCAAGGCCACCTTTGCCTGCGACGTCAAAGCAACGGGCATCCCGGACGAGTTCGACTACACCACCGCAACCCAGTCCGCTGCGCCCGCAAAGTCCGTCAAGGCGTAAGTTTCCGCCTTTCCCCGCTCCGCACTCGGAACGGGGATTTTTTATGCCCTGAAAGCAATTGCCGGGTCGGTTCCGGCACAGGGCCCAAGAAAGGAGTCCGAAATGGTTATTTGTGGACAGGAATTCAATTTTTCGGTGCTGAACGCCAACGATCTTGACCGCTTCGAGGATGCACAGGAGAAGATGCAGGCTCGGAACGCAGCACAGACCGAGCGTTTCCGGCAGGGCGGTATGCGTCTGGGCGACCATGTGCGTGCGCAGACCCGCATTGCCATGGACTGCATTGACGACATCCTCGGGGCTGGCGCGTCCGCCCGTCTGGGTCTGGACGAAAACAACATGGCACCTGTGTATGACGTGATCGAGGAGCTGGGCAACGCCTTTGAGGCTGAGAAGCAGCGCTATGCAGCCAAGGTTTCCCAGCCCATGAACCGTGCCCAGCGCCGTGCCCAGAAAAAGAAGCACAAGCCGCCCGTGTCCTATCCGACACAGCCCGCTGACATCCCTTATGAGCAGCGGCCCCACA
>OLSB01001430.1_pt1 | contig 23075 bp, 27 predicted proteins | sample 1672071 | NCBI WGS metagenome assembly OLSB01 (sample SAMEA3136642, study PRJEB25190) | human gut metagenome | biome: human gut; feature: human-associated habitat; material: faeces | place: Austria | collected 2013 | reverse complement strand
TACTGTATCATCATATATCTGGTTAACATGCTCTTTAAGATAATTTACATCGTAACACACAATATACCTCATACCTCCTCAAATTGCTCTTGCGGCGAATATAGTTATAATATATATGCTGCCTGATAGGAATAATGATAATAATGAGCCTTTATCAGGCAATAAAAGCAGGAGAAGATAGCGGACATGAGATATCCTGAAAAATTAAAACAAGGAGACACCGTAGGCATTATCTGTCCAAGTTCTCCCATTTCCGGGGAGAGAAGGGCGCAGTGCATTGATGCGGTAGAAAAGCTGGGTTACAAAGTTAAGGCTGCAGACAATCTGACAGAGAATTACGGCGGTTACATGGCCGGAAGCGGACGCGTCCGTGCCGAGTGGATAAACAAGATGTTTGCCGATTCTGAAATAAAGGCCATATTCTGTATCAGAGGAGGAGACGGCAGCAGCCGGATGATGGAATATCTGAACTTTGATGTCATAAAGAACAACCCCAAAATTTTTGTGGGATACAGTGATGTTACCAACCTTCATCTGGCAATTACGCAGAACTGTGATCTGGTCACTTTCCATGGGCCTATGGTATCCTCCAATATGGTTGATTCTTTTGATACGGAAACAAGAAATGCTTTCTTTAATGCCATAAATTCCCGGGAAAATTTTGAATTCAGAAACCCGGAAGGTGTTGAATTAAAAACTCTTAAAGAGGGAAAGGCAGAAGGAATTCTCACAGGAGGAAATCTTTCGCTGCTTTCAGCCAGCATAGGAACTCCTTATGAAGTGGAGACGGAAGGAAGAATTCTCTTCATGGAAGAGGTTTGCGAATCAATAACCAAAATTGAGAAGTGGATATATCACCTGCGTAATGCGGGAAAACTCAAACAGTGCAGCGGAATACTTCTGGGTCAGTTTACAAAAATAAAAAATGATTCAGAAGATTATGACTACACCTGTTGCATAAAAGATGCTCTTGAGGGACTGAATATACCCGTAATGTACGATATACAGTCAGGGCACGGTCAGAAGATAATGACTCTTCCTATGGGGGCTGTATGCAAGATGGATACAGCTGCCGGCACCATAAAGTTTGAAGGATAGATTAATCATACTTATACAAATACCATAGCGGAGCTGCAGCGCGGCGGCTTGAAAGCATTGCCGGGCTGCAGTTCCGTTTTTGTTGCAAAAAGCAGCAATAGAACATTTTACGCGTTTTATAGTGACTATGAACTGAAAAACGGGTATAATAATTCAAAAGAGAAGAACCAGATGATGACAGAAAGACGTCAGAAATCAGATTAGGAGAAAAAATGGCAGGAGAATACACCAGGGAAGAGGGAGCAATGTGCAATATCCCTCAGGATTTTGCGGATAAAAAAATAGGAAGTTGTCCTTTCTGTGGAGAGGAGCATCCGAGATGGCTTGTGAAAGAAGAATGGAAAGTGATAGGAAGTAACAATTACTATTTTAAATGCCCTGAATGTGAAAGCGAACTGATGGTACCCAAAGACGATGTGACGGGTATGTCTTTTACAAAAAATACATACAGCGGCAAGCAGAAAATGAAGGCGGGGAAAATAATGAACATGCCTTACGTAACCATAATCAAGATAGGACTCAGTGCAAAAACTTCTGAAAATATGCTTCTCAAGGATGAGGAAATCCCCCTTGACCAGCTGAAAAAAGTATGCAGAAAGGAATAGAGGACCACAAAACATTGAAAAGAATCATGATTGCCGGATGGATAACGCCGGATGAAAAGTACGAGACATACATGGAGGCTCTTAAGAAACTTGACGCCAAGCCCTTCCTTTCGCTGAATGAAAAAGATTTCGCCTGTGCCGACGGTCTTATATTGCCCGGAAGCAGTCAGGATATGAATCCAAAACTGTGGGGAGAGCAGGACATATGTTCAAATGATATCAATGACAGTCTTGACAGCATTCAATGGAGGCTGATGGAAATGGCAGCTGAAAGAAAAACCCCCGTTCTAGGAATATGCCGGGGTATGCAGTTTATAAACGTTTTTTTCGGCGGTACGCTGATTCAGGAACTGGAAACCTCGGAGTTTCACAAAGCGCCTGAAGATCAGGAAAGTGATAATTTTCATGATGTGTGTATAAAAAAAGAAAGCTTTCTGTACCGGCTCTACGGCAGTAATGCAGAAGTCAACACAAGGCATCACCAGGGAGTGGGGACAATAGGATCGGGACTGAAAGTTTCTGCTTTATGGAAAAACGGCAGGATGCAGGTTGTTGAAGCTCTGGAACATGAGACGCTGCCGATGATAGGCCTCCAGTGGCATCCTGAAAGGATGTACATTATGAGTGATGGAAAAAGGAAGCGAGATGGAGAAATTTTTTTGAGAAACTGGCTTGAAACAGTTGACTCCCGTAAGGTGCAGATACATTCGTCGGAAACCCCGGATAACGCATATATAACATATTCAGAAGAAGGAGAAAAAAATGTGCACATGTATTGAAATGAGAAATAAAGACTTTTATTTCGGACGCAATCTGGATCTTCAATACAGATTCGGACAGAAAGTAGCTGTTACACCGAGGAATTATCCTTTCAGATTAAAAAACGGAAGCGAGATAAAGACATCTTTTGCGCTGATAGGAATGGCTTCAGTGGCCGGAGAATATCCCCTTTATGCAGAAGCTTCAAACGAAAAGGGCTTGTCCATGGCAGGATTGTATTTCCCGGGCACAGGAGTTTACATGGATTCTGAAGAAGGAAAACTCAACCTTGCATCTTTTGAACTCATCCCTTACTTTCTGGGGCAATATGAGTCCATCGATCAGATAAGAGGGCAGCTTGAAAACCTTAATATCACCAATATTCCTTTTGCAGAAGGCATGTATCCTACGGAACTTCACTGGATGATAAGTGATGGAAAGAAATGCGTTGTGCTGGAGCAAATGGCAGACGGGCTTAAAATATACGAAAACTCTATAGGAGTTCTGACCAATAATCCTCCGTTCTATTATCATCTGTGGAACATAAAGAATTACATGGCAGTAAAACCGGGCGCAGCCGACAACAGATTTTCCGACAGGCTTGATCTTCAATGTTACGGCAACGGTATGGGGTCCATCGGCTTGCCGGGAGATACGGGACCTGCTTCCAGATTTATAAGAGCGGCTTTTAACAAGTGGAATTCACCTGAAGAAGAAAGTGAGGAAGAGGCCGTCGGCCAGTTCTTCCATGTGCTGGATTCTGTTGCCATGACCAAGGGAAGCACTGTCACTGATGCAGGGGAAGATGACTTTACGTTATACTCCTGCTGCATAAATACCGACAAGAGAATATACTACTACAAAACCTATACCAACAATCGTATAATTGCAGTCAAGATGACAGAGGCCAACATGAATGCGAATACTCTGGATATATACGAACTGGAAGAAAAACAGCAGATAAAATATGTCAACAGCTGAGCCATAAAGGCTCAGCTGCTTTGATAATAAAGTCATTAGACGGCGAGAATTGTATATGCCTTTTTTTGCAAACTGTAACCTCTGTTTCATAATCGACCCGGGTTTACCGGTATAAATGCATAACTGTATATATAAAATAAAAAAATACTGCATATTTAAATAAGTACAGATTTGAGATATAATAGCCATGCAAAAGACAAACGGAGGGACATAATAATGACAAACAACAGAACAAAAGAAATAGCTACCACAGCTCTGATGGCAGCTCTGGTATTTGTGGCAACATATCTGATAAAGTTTCCAAATCCGGCAACAAGCGGATACAGCCACATGGGAGACTGCATGATATTTCTGGCAGTGGTTATGATAGGAAGAAAAAACGGTGCCATAGCGGCAGCCATCGGAGGTGCGCTTTCTGACCTGCTGGCCGGCGCTGCGGTATGGATATTGCCTACACTGGTGATAAAATTTATAATGGCAATGATTATGGGCACTGTTATCAAAACTGCTCCGGACAGTCGCAAGCTTCAGCTTGCAGGGTCGGTTCTGGGCGGAATTTTCCAGATAATAGCCTATACTCTGGTAAAAGTGGTTATGATAGACTCTAAAGTAGCTATTGCTTCCCTGCCTAATGTAACCATCCAGACGACAGTGGGAATAGCTCTCTTTATGATACTGGTAAGCGTGTTATCCAGATATGCCAAAGGCCTGTTCAAATTAAGAGGAGAAGAATAATGAAAATAATAGATGCACATGCCCACATCGGATACATAGGAGGTTGGGCAGATGTAGGAATCACAGAGGAAGGTCTTATTGACCAGATGAATACATATGACATTGAAAAAACCGTTCTCTGCTGTGAGGATAATGACTTTACTCTTGATGTGATGAAAAGAAATCCCGGAAGAATAGTAGGATGCGTATATGTAAACCCTCTTAACCGGAGCACTGTGGACCCCATGGAAAGTTACGTGGAAAAAGGGCTCACTGCAGTCAAACTTAATCCGTTAAGACATGCTTACTGTGCCGATGCGGAGATCATCGACCCTGTTATGGAAAAGGCTGCGGCACTGGATATACCGGTATGTATTCACAGCGGACATCCGCCGTATTCCCTGCCATGGCAGATAGGACTGCTGGCAGAGCGTCATCCGGATGTTCAAATAATGATGATTCATATGGGTCACGGCCATGGTGTGTATATAGATGCCGCCATTAAAATGGCAAGAAAATATTCCAACATATATCTTGAAATGTCCGGAATGCCCATGCCTTCTAAAATAAAAGAGGCTTACGAGACCGTAGGACATGACCGCATAATGTTCGGTACGGATACACCGTTCCACCATCCTACCGTAGAAATGCAGAAAGTTATTGTAAGCGGAGTGGGCGAAGAAGGCCTCCAGAAGATATTTTACGATAATGCATCAGCATTTTTTAAAATAGAAAAGTAAATAAACAGCAGCCGTATTTTACAACAGCCCTGCACCCTGATTCTGATTGGCATTTCATGATACAGTCCGGAAGTGGGTGCAGTTTTTTGCGCATTTTCAAGCTATGGGGGCTCAGGATGCCGTCAAATATAGTTGCAAAAAAAAGAGCAAAGTGCTAATATAGACCCATATAAAAGGAAAGAAAGGGTAAGGAGGGATTTTATGACTAAAATTGCAATAAACGGATTCGGAAGAATAGGAAGACTGGCTTTCAGACAGATTTTTGCCGATGATTCCATGGAAGTTGTAGCTATCAATGATCTGACCGCTCCTAAGATGCTGGCACATCTTTTGAAATATGACAGCGTTCAGGGAGGATATAAGGGCCATACTGTAGAAAGTGACGATGAGTCAATTACTGTTGACGGAAAGAGAATAAAGGTTCTGTCCGAAAAAGATCCGGCAGCCCTTCCGTGGAAGGAACTGGGTATAGATATCGTTCTGGAATGCACGGGATTCTTTACTTCAAAGGCAAAGTCCCAGGCTCATATAGATGCGGGAGCAAAAAAAGTTCTGATTTCAGCACCTGCCGGAAATGATCTTCCTACGATAGTATACGGAACAAACCACGAGACGCTGACTGCCGATGATAATATTATTTCAGCGGCTTCATGCACCACCAACTGCCTGGCTCCTATGGCAAAAGTTCTGAACCAGTATCGTGAAATACGTACAGGTTTTATGACAACCATACACGCATATACGGGAGACCAGATGCTGCTGGACGGACCGCACAGAAAAGGTGACCTGAGAAGAGCAAGAGCAGGGGCAATAAACATTGTTCCTAACAGCACCGGTGCAGCCAAGGCAATAGGGCTTGTAATTCCTGAACTTGATGGAAAGCTTATCGGATCGGCGCAGCGAGTTCCTGTTCCTACAGGTTCCATAACCATACTGGATGCCACTTTAAAAGATGAGACCGAAAGCGTAAGCGTTGAAGGCATCAATGCGGCTATGAAGGCGGCAGCTAATGAATCCTTCGGATACACAGAAGAAGAACTGGTATCCAGCGATATCATCGGTATGGAATACGGCTCACTTTTTGACGCAACTCAGACGCTGGCACAGAGATGCGGAACAAAGATATATGAAGTAAGAATCGTTGCATGGTACGATAACGAAAACAGCTACGTATCACAAATGGTGAGAACCTTAAAATATCTTAAGAAATTTTTATAGACCGGAAGTAGAAATCAATGAAAAAAATATTGAATGCTGAGTATGGCGGAATTCATGCGACATACTGGATGGCTTATGCCGTCATTACGAGTTTTGCCTCAGCGTTTCTGCTGGATCGAGGCTATTCCAATTCGGAAATAGGACTTATCTTGGCAGTTGGGAGCGTGGTTGCCGTGTTTATGCAGCCATTTATGGCAGATATTGCCGACAGATCAAAAAGAATATCCCTTATAGGTGTAACACAGATAGTAACTGCGCTGATAGCAGTGCTTATGATTTTCTGTTTCATAATGCAGAAGGCTTCTATAGCATTGTCTGTTGTCTTCGTGATGATGATAGCATGGCATACAGCACTTCAGCCGCTGTTTAATTCCCTGGCTTTCAAACTGGAGGAGAGCGGATATACCATTAACTTCGGAGTGACAAGAGCCATGGGTTCACTGGCTTACTCCATATTGTGTTCTTTTTTGGGAACACTTGCTGAAAAGTACGGTACGCAGGTGCTGCCTATAACAGGAGAACTGGTACTAGTAATGCTTTTTATCACTCTCTGCCTTGTGAGTGTTCATTTTAAGAAAGCGTGCGCCGAGAATAAAGGCTCACAGCTTAGAGGCGCAGAGTCTGCTGACGGATGCACAGCGCCGGAAGAAGCCGTAATACCTGAAGAAGATATAAATCTGCTGCAGTTTATCAAGAGAAACAAACTGTTTCTTGTGGTTAATGTAGGCGTGGCAGGCATCTTTTTCAGCAATGCCATATTCAACAGCTTTATGCTGCAGATAGTTGAGAATGTAGGAGGAAACGGTGAAGATATGGGAAGAATCCTTTCCATTATGGCCTTCCTTGAGATACCTCCGATGTTCCTCTTTGCAAAGGTGAACAAGAAGTTTTCCTGCAAGACGCTTCTTCAGTTCGGTGCTGTATGCTTTACCCTGAAGATATTGTTTGCATATCTTGCAAAAAGTGTTGCAATGGTATACTTTGCTCAACTGTTCCAGCTGGGAGCCTTTGGAATCTTCCTGCCTGCCATGGTAAACTTTATAGATGAGATAATGGATAAAGGCGAAGCCGTAAAGGGACAGGCGCTGTATACCATCGTCACAACGGTGGCGTCAATATTCTCAAGTCTGGTAGGCGGAATGATCCTGGATATAAGGGGAGCTGCGGTAATGCTGCTGGTATCTACTGTCATTACTGCTGTGGGCGCACTGATCTTTATCTGTGTGATAGGAAAAGTAAAGAGCAAAAAAACCACTGCGCAGGCGGCATAAAACAGCCTGAAAAGAAAAGACGAACATGTAATAAATCACCTCACAGCCGCATAGGCTGGCATGAGGTGATTTTTTATGAGCAGAAAAGTGTTGATAAGAACAGCAGCGGCTGCAGCTGCGGGAATAGGCATGTGGATTCTGGTTTTTGCAGTTATAGGCGGCAGCGGAAGGCCCATGCTTCCTCAGCAGGGCGACGGGCAGATTACAGAGACATCTGCCGAGTGTAACTGGGGGCTTTCTTTTCAGCAGGAAAAGGCTCCCCCGATAGGAAACGCGGAAGCAGAATATCTCAAGCAGTACAATGCATATTATATAGATAAAAATGCAGGAAAGGAAAAAAATATTTATCTCACTTTTGATGCGGGATACGAAAACGGATATACTGAAGCCATTCTCGATGTACTGAAAGAAGAAAAAGTGCCGGCAGCATTTTTCCTGGTAGGAAACTATATAGAAGAGAATCCGGAACTTGTAAAGAGAATGGTAAAAGAAGGACATACGGTGGGAAATCATACCATGCATCATCCTGATATGGCAGCAATTTCTGAAAAATCCCGGTTTGAAAAAGAACTTAAGGACCTGGAAGAGAGTTATAAGGCAGCAACCGGAGAAGAAATGAAGAAAGCATACCGCCCTCCCCAGGGAAAATACAGCGAAGAAAATCTGAAACAGGCAAAGGAACTGGGATACACCACATTCTTCTGGAGCCTTGCATATGTGGACTGGTACGAAAACAATCAGCCTGATGAGCAGGAGGCAATAAATCTTCTTAACAAGAGAATACATCCGGGGGCCATAGTACTGCTTCACAGCACTTCCAAAACCAACAGCCGCATACTAAAAGAACTGATTCAGGGATGGAAGAATGAGGGATATACATTTTCATCTATTGACAATTTTATAACTTGATAAGTATGGGCTGCAGTTGTATAATGGTATTGCACTCAATTTATAGTAAGATTGAAAGCCGAGATAGTAATAAGACAAGTAATTAAACTTTTTTACATAAATAAAAGAGCGCAGTGTGTGATTAAAAATATATACACAAAAATAGAGGCAGATGCCTCTATTTTGTTTTTTAAAAAATACATACAAAGGGGTTGAATTTTTATACAATAAGATGTATAATTTTCATGTTGTATGACAGACGACGATAGTGATTGAATATTACATCAAGGAAAGAGAGAAAAAAATGAATCCATATTTGCAGGGAATAATCGTTGCTCTTAAAGGCGCACCGATGACAATAGGCGTAAGCCTTTTCGCCGTGGCAGTAGGAGCTCTGGTGGGATTGTGCTTCGCGCTGATGAAAAAATCAGAGAAAAAGATAGTGCAGATAATTGCAAAAATATATATTGAAGTGGTGAGAGGAACTCCGATGATAGTACAGGCTCTTATAATGGCGTACGGAATTCCTTATCTGCTTCAGCAGAGCGGCATAGCTTTCAAGTGGCCGCACCTGATAATTCCGGCTATGATAGTTTGCGGCCTCAACAGCGCTGCCTACATGGCAGAGGTAATAAGAGGCGGAATTCAGGCTGTTGATCCCGGTCAGGTTGAGGCAGCTCAGTCACTGGGCATGAGCAAAAGACAGATAAACAGACTTATTGTACTTCCTCAGGCTTTTAAAATCGTAATTCCTTCTTTCGGAAACGAGTTCGTGACCCTTATAAAGGAGACCTCGGTGCTTTCCTTCGTTGGAGTTGTGGAAATACTCAGGAGCGCTCAGCTTTGGAATGCTTCCAGCTTTGAGACATTCCCGGCATACATAGGCGCCGCAATAGTATATCTGATGTTGACATATCCGCTTTCCAAGGGAGTTTCAGCTCTGGAAAAGCGTATGGCAAAGGAGGCGGAATAAGATGATAAAAGCAACCGGTATACATAAGCATTTTAATGGTCTGCATGCCGTAAAAGGCGTTGACATAACAGTTCAGGACGGTGAAGTTCTGTGCATAATAGGACCTTCAGGGTCCGGCAAAAGCACCTTGCTCAGATGTCTCAATATGCTAGAGACTCCTGACGAGGGAATCGTAGAAGTTGACGGAGTGCAGGTTACACAGGAAAACCTCAGAGAAATGCGTACCAAAATGGCCATGGTTTTCCAGAACTTCAATCTTTTCAGCCATTTAAGCGTGCTTGAAAACATAACGGTGGCTCCTGTTCATGTAAAAGGCGTGTCAAAGGAAGAAGCAGAGGAGAAAGCGCTGAAGCTTCTTAAACTTGTAGGTCTTGAAGAAAAAGCAGGGGTTTATCCGAGAAATCTTTCAGGCGGACAGAAACAGAGGGTTGCCATAGCCAGAGCCCTGGCAATGGAACCGGAAATCCTTCTTTTTGACGAACCTACATCGGCACTGGACCCTGAGATGGTAGGAGAAGTTCTTGATGTTATGAAGGATCTGGCAGAAGAAGGAATGACCATGGTAGTGGTTACACACGAGATGGGATTTGCAAGAGAGGTTGCTGATGATGTCATTTTCATGGCAGACGGATGCATAGTTGAAAGCGGTACAGCACAGCAGATTTTCGACCATCCGCAACAGGAACGCACTCAGAACTTTCTCAAGAAGGTTCTTTAAAAACTGAAGTCCTCTTAACATTTGCAATATATCAATCACACATGCAAAAGGCATCCCCATAAATTTCGGGATGCTTTTTGCATTGAATGTGATGTATAATGCTTGTTGAAGCATTTATGAGAGAGGCAGAAGAATGAGAAATAAAACTGTGAGAAAACTTGCAGCAGCAGCTGCAGTGCTTATTATAGCGCTGGGTCTTGGAAAGGTTGTTTCGGGAGGGCAGCGCTATGATGACAGATATATGGATATAGAGGATATACCCGCCTATTCCGGGCAGCCTTATGTGATTCTCAACGGTAACATGCCGGAGTTTGATGATGAGGATATGGAAAAAGATGTTTTCGAGGAATACAGCCCTCTTGACAGCCTTGGGAGGTGCGGTCAGGCATACGCCATGCTATGCCGGCAGCTGATGCCTGATAAAGAAAGAGAAAGTATCAGGGAAGTGAAGCCGTCGGGATGGCATACTGTCAGATATGATAATCTCATTCAGGATAAGTACCTTTATAACAGATGCCACCTTATCGGATATCAGCTGGCAGGAGAAAATGCCAATGAGAGAAACCTGATTACGGGAACGCGATATATGAACACTGAAGGTATGTTGCCCTTCGAAATCCAGGTTGCAGATTACGTGAGATATACCGGTAATCATGTGCTGTATCGCGTATCACCTATATATGAAGGCAGAGATCTTGTGGCTCGGGGGGTAAAGATGGAAGCTTACTCCATAGAAGATTCGGGAGAGGGCATCTGCTTTAATGTGTTTGTTTATAATGTGCAGCCGGGAATAGAGATAGATTATGCCACGGGAGAAAGCCGGAGAGCTTGAAGAAAGAAGAAATAAACGTGAGAAGAGAAGACATCAGAAAAGCATTTATAGCTTCCATACCTGTAATGGCCGGATATATTGTTCTGGGAGCCGGGTTTGGTATAGTACTTGAGACAAAAGGTCTGGGCCTGATATGGGCTGTGGCCATGAGTGTATTCATATATGCGGGCTCTATGCAGTATGTGGCCATAGAACTCATTACCGGAGGTGCATCACTTATCACCACTGCGCTTACCACTCTGATGGTAAACGCAAGACACCTTTTTTATGGAATATCAATGGTAGACAAATATAAAGGAGCGGGAAAGAAAAAACCTTACCTCATATTTGCCCTTACCGACGAGACATATTCCCTTGTATGCAGCGATGAATCAGTCAAAGATGTGAACAATAAATATCTGTATTATTTCACGGTATCCCTCCTTAATCAGATTTACTGGATAACAGGCACGGTAATAGGATCGCTGTCGGGCAGAATGATAAATTTCAGCACCGAGGGAATTGACTTTGCCCTCACAGCGCTGTTTGTCACTATTTTTACGGAACAGTGGATAAGCGAGAAAAATCACGGACCTGCAATCGCGGGACTTGAATCTTCCATATTATGCCTGGTTGTTTTCGGAAAAGACAACTTTCTTATTCCAGCAATGTGCTGCATTGTCGCAGTACTTGGATTTATGAGAAAAATGCAGGGAAAAGCAGGATGTGACGGAAAGGAGCTGCAGGATGAATAGTACACACACAATAATGATAATAGCAGTGGCCGCAGCAGTGACTGTCCTCTTGAGATTTGCGCCGTTTCTCATATTCGGAGGAAACAGAGAAACTCCGGCCTTTGTCTCTTATCTGGGAAAAGTGCTTCCTTATGCAATTATGGCCATGCTTGTGATATACTGCCTCAGGGGGACTTCCTTACTCCGGTTCCCTTATGGAGCACCTGAACTGATTTCATGTGCTGCAGTGGTTGTTCTTCATCTCTGGCGAAGAAACACTCTCATAAGCATAGCGGGCGGAACTTTGTGCTATATGTTGCTGGTGCAGCTGGTATTTTAAAAGCCGAGTAACCGGACATCCGTCCGGCTGCTCGGCTTTTTGCCTTATATTATCTATTCAATATTCTCATCTTCAATCATTCTGTAACCTATTCCCAGTTCGGTGAATATATATACAGGCTCGCCGGGATTTTTTTCCAGTTTGCGGCGTATATTGGCCATGTTTACACGCAAGATCCTGTTGTTATCATCTGCGTAAGGTCCCCATACCTGATCTATCAGTGATGAGTAAGTTATCACCTTTCCGGAATTTTTTGCCAGCATGGATACTATTTTGTATTCTACTCTGGTAAGATGAATTTCATTGCCGTCTACGGTAACCAGCCTTTTATCAAAATCTACGGTGAGCCCTTTTGCCGAGTACGGTCTGTTATTATTCATGCTGTCGGTCATAATTTTGTTGCTGTGACGGATTGCCGTCCTGATGCGTGCCAGAAGCTCATCCGTTCCGAAAGGCTTTGTTATGTAATCATCTGCGCCTGCATCCAGGGCTGCCACCTTTTCGCGTTCCTGTGTTCTTGCCGATATAACGATTATAGGAAGGCTGGACCATCGGCGTGTCTGCTGTATTATGTCAAGACCATCCATGTCAGGAAGACCTAAATCCAGGAGAACCAGATCCGGCAGCGCTGATGTGAGAATTGCAAGGCCGTCTTTGCCTGTGTGTGCGGAAGTTGTCTTATAATTCTGTGCATTAAGGGTTTTTGTTATAAAATCGCAGATGCTTTTTTCGTCTTCAATGACGAGAATTGATAATTTCTGTAACATACCGGTTATTCCTCCGTTTCTTTAGGAAGGTAGAAGAGAAACTCACTTCCTTCTCCATGATTTCTGGCAACGATGTCGCCGCCGTGAGCCATTACGATGGTTTTGCATATGGAAAGGCCTATGCCCATGCCTTTATAGCCATCAACTTTAACGTCCTCACTGCTTCGATACCCTTCACCATCAAAAATGGTATCTATTTTCTTTTCGTCTATCCCTACACCGTAATCTTTGATGGAGAACCAGACGTGCTCTTTGTCTTCATATGCTCTGAGTTCGATAGGAAGAGCACTATGAGAGTGAACCTGGGCATTTTGAAGAATGTTGATGATAACCTGTTCGATGAGAGTAGGGTCCATCATAACCATTATAAGGTCCTCCGGCAGAAATACGTTGATGAGTGCCTCAGGAAATCTTTTTCTGAACCTTACAACTGCGGAAGACATAACTTCATCCACAGGCTCAAGAGATTTGTTTACTGATGCCGTCTCGTTATTTATACGTGTAACGGACAGAAGGTTTTCAACCATGTTTAGAAGCCAGTTGGCGTCGCTTTCGATATTCTGAACAATTCCTCTTTTTTCTTCATCTGTGAGGCTGTCCTCCATTTTAAGGTATGAACCACTGTTTCCTATTATACCCGTCAGAGGAGTCCGGAGATCGTGAGAGACCGCCCGCAGCAGGTTAGCACGCATCTTCTCCTTCTGTGCCTCCATGAGTTCTTTTTCCTGTCTTGCCAGAACGCTGGCCTGACGCTTCATATCCGTAGTCATTGCAGATGTTACCATATAGATAAGGAACATCGCAGCGAAGGTAATAGGATATCCTTCCAGTGTAAGATTGAATGTGCTATATGGGTATGTAAAGAAAAAGTTAACGCTGAGCACGCTTAGTATGGCAAAAAGCAGTCCCCACACATATCCGCTGGTGTAACGTGCAACCAGAAATATTCCCAGAGTGTAGAACATGGTTATATTTACATCAGGATTAGCAACCATTCCGCGGAAGATAAAAGCAGCAGCTGTGGTGCTTACCAGTGTCAGGAAAAAGATGAGACAGTCACGCTGGTGCATCTTACGTAATTCTTCCCCTGAAGCAGGAAAAATCTGAGGGCTTTCTTTTTCTTTGCTGTTTAATCCTTTCAAGTCACATACCTCCAAATCTATGATATATCTTTTACATGCAGCCGTGGTGCTAAAATGACGCTAAAATTAGATAGATATATAATAAAGAAAATATATTTTTTTTGCAAGCGCCGGCATAGCATGCTTTCACATGGATGGCAAGGAGTTCATATTATGAAATATACCTTTAACGAAAGGAGTATTACTTTGATTAAGGATCCGTATATAGGTATGCCCATAACGCTGGGAGGCGATTTTGACAAGCCACAGGGTGAATGCTGCCAGCTCTCCGATAAACCTGTTACTTTTGACAGGACGTTTCTGGAAGATTTGCCGCTGGCTATGGCATATGTGCCTTTTCAGCAGTGGCGAAGCATATATCCGCAGGACGAAGCGCTTGAAAGAGGTACACTCTTTCAGGAACTGGATTTACCTTTTAGAGGAGGTATGGAAAGATGAACAGGCAGGAACTTATGCATCGCATCCAGGAGACAGGATTTGCCCTTACAGATCTCAACCTGTTCCTGGATTCTCACCCGACAAATGCGCCGGCGCTTGAATACTTCAGGGATGTCAAGATGCAGCATGCGGAGCTGGTCGCTCAGTATGAGATGATGTTCGGGCCGCTGACGGCCTTTGATGTTGATACAAAGCAGGGCTGGACCTGGATAAGAGATCCGTGGCCTTGGGAACTGGAGGATTAGTTTATGTGGACCTATGAAAGAAGACTTGAATACCCTGTCAAGATAAAAAATCCCAACCCGGCTCTGGCTAAGTTTATAATTTCGCAATATGGAGGTCCGCACGGGGAATTGGGCGCATCCCTCAGATACCTGTCGCAGAGATGCACAATGCCATACCGGGAAGTTGCCGGAATTCTGACGGACATAGGAACCGAGGAGATCGGTCATCTTGAAATGGTGACTGCTATTGTTCATCAGCTGACAAGAGGAATGACCATGGAACAGATAAAAGAAGCAGGCTTCTCAGAATATTTTGTAGATCATACGGCAGGGGTGTATCCTCAGGCCGCATCCGGGACACCGGCCAGTGCGGCAACGCTGGCTGTGACAGGTGATGCCATTGCCGATATAAGTGAAGACATGGCGGCAGAGCAAAAAGCTCGTCTGACCTACGACAATATTCTGCGCCTGGCAGATGATCCAGATGTAAAGGATCCTATACGATTTCTACGCGCAAGAGAGATCGTTCACTACCAGCGATTCGGCGAAGGCCTGAGAATAATACAGGATAATCTGGATAAAAAGAATTTTTACGCCATCAATCCGGAATTTGATCTTAGATAGAAATCATAAACAGGAGCCCTGCTCATTAAAGGGCTCCTGTTTTATGGGTAGGAGTGTTGTTATTTTTTATATTTTGACATATTTGTACTATGTTATCAGATGCTTTTATGATAGAATTAAATAACTTAATAAAATGAAAGGGGAAAATAAAAAGAGGTATTTAGGTAATGGTATTCAGCAGTTTACAATTTATTTTTGTTTTTCTGCCTCTGTTTCTGACAATCTATTTTATACTTCCGCAGCAATGGCGAAATTTTGCAATTCTGACGGGGAGTATAATTTTTTATGCGGCAGGGACATGGGACAAGCCTCAGTATACGGCACTTCTGGTGCTGTCTGCGGCAGTCAATTTCCTTGCAGGCAAGGCCGTCGAAAAAGGGGTGAAGAAGGGGCGCGGCAGAGGAATCCTTGTTCTGGGGATAATATATAATCTGGCGTGGCTGTGCGTATTTAAATATGCAGATTTTATTTTTGAAAACATCAACGCTCTGGCGGCTCTGGGGGGAACCGAAGGGGAGCTGATTCACCCGTGGAATCTGCTGCTTCCTGTGGGAATCAGTTTTTACACATTCCAGAGCATATCGTATCTGATAGACATATACCGCTGCGATATTGAAGCAGAAAGGTCTTTTGCGGATTTCGGAGCTTATCTGACCATGTTTCCGCAGCTTATTGCAGGACCTATTGTCAAATACAGGGAAATCAGAGGTGAAATCAAAAAAAGAAAAGCTTCCTGGGCAAACCTTGATGAAGGACTAAGGATATTTACTCTGGGGCTGGGGATGAAAGTGCTTCTGGCCAACAGAATAGGAAGCCTGTGGAGCGATCTGCAGATGGTGGGATTCGAAAGTATTTCGGCGCCTGCCGCATGGATGGGAATTTTTGCGTATAGTTTCCAGCTGTATTTTGACTTTTACGGGTATTCACTGATGGCTATAGGACTGGGCAGAATAATGGGCTTCACGATTCCCGTGAATTTTGACCATCCTTATGAGTCACTGTCCATGACCGAGTTCTGGAGGAAGTGGCACATGACACTGGGAAGCTGGTTCAGAGAATATGTGTATATTCCTCTGGGCGGAAACCGCAGATCGTCAGGCAGAGTCTATTTCAACCTGTTTGCAGTATGGCTGCTTACAGGGTTCTGGCACGGTGCCGGATGGAACTTTATCTTGTGGGGAGTGGTTCTGTTTGTGATAATAGCCCTTGAAAAGGCAGGCCTGAAAAAGGTTCTGGACAGGTTCAGGATTATGGGGCATCTGTACATGGTGATTCTCATTCCTCTTACGTGGATGATCTTTGCAATAACCGATATAGAGCAGCTTGGTATCTATGCCCAAAGGCTCGTTGATTTTGCAGGAAAAGAAAGCGATACGGTTTTCAGCGGCGACGCCGGCAAATACTGGGATATGTACGGATGGCTCCTTATGGTATGTGCGGTACTGAGCGTATCGGGGCCTGCCAGACTTTTTGAACGCATACGTAGAACCATGGCAGGAAGCATAATTCTTTTTGCGATATTCTGGGGGTCTGTATACTGTCTGTATATAGGACTAAATGACCCGTTTCTTTATTTCAGGTTTTAGGGGGAATTATGAAAAATATAATAAAATATTCTTTTTCCGTTATGATAATGATATCAAGCGTAATTGTTCTGACATTGTTTGCGTACAAGACTCTTATAATCGACGGCGCACAAGACGATATTTCTTCAGAGGAGCAGCAGACACAGCAGCAGACTCCTCCGGAGGACAAGCCCGAAGCTCCGGCTAAAAAAGAGGCAAATTTCGTAAACGCGGATATGAGCTATTTTGGAGATGCATTGTTTATAGGCGATTCAAGAACCATGGGCATGTGGGAATATGGCCGGTTTGAAGGGGCAGACTTCTTTGCAAATACCGGAATGTCGGTGTATAATGTACATGATAAAGTTGTCGATGTTAACGGAGTAGGAAGCACCGGACTTGACAATTTGCTCACTTCAAAAAAATATGGCAAAATATATCTTATGCTGGGTATAAATGAGCTGGGGTATAACAAGGATCAGACGGTAAGGACATATGGCGAACTGGTTAAATGGCTTAAAGAAAAACAGCCGGATGCGATAATATTTATCGAGGCCAATATGCATGTGTCCGCAGAGAGACATAACACTGACAATATTTTCAACAATACCCGCATAAATGATTTCAACAGGAGAATATCAGAACTGGCTGACAACAAAAAAGTGTTTTACATAGATGTAAATGAGATTTTTGATGATGAAGCCGGAAATTTAGGGGAAGAATACACCAGTGACAATACTCACGTATTGGGGAAATATTATGTTACATGGAGAGACTGGATTCTTACCAAGGCCATAGTGCCAGAGCAGGAGTCCTGAAACAGCAGGAGGAAAAAATGAAAAAACTTCTTATAGTCGTCGACTATCAAAATGATTTTGTTACAGGTTCCTTAGGATTTGAAAAAGCTGTAGAGCTTGAAGAACCCATTGCAGCCAGAATAAGGGAATACAGAGAAATGGGAGAAGACGGACAGATAATTTTCACCATGGATACTCACGACCGCCATTATATGGAAAGCCAGGAGGGAAAGCATCTCCCGGTGGCACACTGCATAGAAGGCGAAGACGGATGGCAGCTGTACGGAAAGATTGCAGACCTTAAGGATGATAATGATCTTGTGTTTTCAAAGCATACCTTCGGATCTTATGAGCTTGGAGAGTACCTTCATAAGCACTCAGATGAATTTGAAAGTGTTGAGTTTGCAGGCGTCGTAACAAATATCTGCGTGATTTCGAATATAGCCGTGACCAAGGCGGCAATGCCGGAAGTTCCCATAATTGTAGATGCATCATGTGTCGCAAGCAACGACCTGTCTCTTAACGATGCGGCACTGGAAGTAATGGAATCCATCCATGTGGATGTAAGGAGGTAAGAAATGGCATATTTAAACAATGCAGCCACTACTGTTTTAAAACCGGACAGTGTAAAGAACGCTTTGCCGGCAGACAGCCGCCAGGCGGCAGCGGCAATTGCAAAGCTCCTGGGATGCAGAAACCCCGAAAATGTGATACTTACTCAGAGCGGGGATGAGGCTGTGCATGCGGCAGTTGAAAGCTTCATCAGACCGGGAGATCATGTCATTTCCACAGACATGGAATATGCCTCTGTGCTTGATGCGCTGAAGCAGGCCGAAGAAAAGGGATGCAGTGTTACTTATATTCCACTCAACGAATACGGAACACTGAGGTATGATCTCATAGAAGAAGCCATTAGACCGGAAACAAGAGCCATAGTATGCTGTCATGGATCCAATGTTACAGGAAATATAATAGACCTGGAAAAGGTATGCACCATTGCAAGACGCAATAAAATAATGGTGATTGCAGACGGAGCCCAGACCATAGGTGCCACACCTGTAAATGTAGAGGACCTGCAGCTGGATGTGTTCTGCTTTGCAGGCCATAAGAAACTTATGGGACCATATGGCACGGGCGGTATATGTCTGAGGGATGGACTCAGCCTTTCTGAAGAAGCAATGGCGAAAATACATACCCCGTCAGAAGAAAAACTGGGACAGCTGTGTGCGGCAGTGGACTTCATATTCGAGAAAGGAATTTACGGAATTTCCATGTTTCCGCACAGACTGGCGAAGAGATTCTTTGAGTCTGTAAAATCAATGAAAAACGTAACGGTGTATGGGGACTTCGGAACTACCACAAGAATTCCTACCGTAGCTATAAACGTAAAGGGATTTACACCTGAAGAAGTAAAAGTGTTTATGCGTAAGAACAACATAGCCATCAGATCCGGAGACTGCGGATGCCCTAAACTTATGGAGTCTTTGGGCGCAGGACAAGAAGGCGTGGCTCGCTTCAGTTTTGGATACTTTAATACCAGAATGGAAGTCAATGATGCAATATGGACACTGATGAAACTTCAGGATCTGGACGACCTTTATCTTCTGGCATAATGGAAAGATAAACAACGCATATATAAAAATCTTCATGGCACCTTCGAAAGAAGGTGCCTTTGCTTTGTCTGATGCATATTACGCAAAACTCCAGGAAAAACTTACATCAGGACAGGATTAAAATATCGTTGCGATAAGGAGTGGGAAAATGAGATACAGGACAGATCTGGCCATAGAGAATCAGGAACTTCTGGAGGAAGCCAGGGCACAGGCCGTGGGATACGTAAAAAAACAGAGACAGATTGACGAGGATATAAGCGTTACGGAGATAATCATTACTTCTGAGGAAGGGGAAAAAGCCTTTGGAAAACCCAGGGGAAATTACATTACCATAGAAGCCAGGGGAATATCAGAGCAGAAGGAGGGGATAAAAAAGAGAACCTCATCAGTTCTGGCAGAGGAACTTAAGAAAATGATAAAATTCGACTATTATCTAAAAACTCTGGTAGTGGGATTGGGGAACGAAAAGGTCACACCTGACAGTCTTGGACCTCACACAGTGGATAAGGTCAAGATAACCGCTCATCTTTTTGAGATGTTCAATGCTGATGGTGACTGGGAGATGTCAAATGTCAGCGGATTTAACCCTTCAGTGACCGGCGTTACGGGAATGGAGACGGCAGATCTTATTCAAAAGGTGGTTTCTCTGGCAAAACCTGATGTCACTGTTATTATAGATTCTCTGGCAGCGAGAAATATTGAGAGAATGAGCACTACAATCCAGCTTTGTGACACAGGGATAGAGCCGGGAGCGGGAATGGGGAACAGGAGGAAGCCCCTCAACGAAAAAAACCTGGGATGTAAAGTGGTTTCCGTAGGAGTTCCCACAGTGATTGATTCCAGGACACTTATTCTGGAGGCTTCGGAAAGTATAGACGGCTGGAAGCCTGAAGATGCAGGAAAATATTTCGAAGAAAAAGACCTGGACATGATAGTCACCTCCACAGACATTGATGAGATAATAAAAGATTTTTCGGACATTATTGCAGATGCCATAAATATAACGCTCCATCCCGGCATATATTCATAAGGTAAGTCTTATGACAAGGAGCCGGTAAGCATGAAAAAGATTATTTCAAAAGCAGCAGTTTTTGCCTATATACTAAGCACCGTCTGCTTCGTCGGAATGTACTCCGGAGAAGCAGCAGAAGTGACCGGACGTCAACAGGCCCGGGAAGAGAAAAAAGTTTCGGCTACAGACCTGGGCGTAATGTGCATAAGCACGGTGTATCCGTCAATGGGAATAGAAATGGCCGACTCGAGGGATAACGAAGAAGCTTCGGCATCCGGAGAAGACAGAGGGAAAACCGAAAGCCTGGTGGTCAGTGATGAAGGAGAGGATGGAATTACCATTACAGGAGATGATCCGACGGTTCTCATTATTCATACCCATGCTACGGAGTCATACCTGCCGGAAGCAGGAAGCAACTACCATTCCAAAGGTGAGGTAAACACCGTTCGAGATGTGGGGAACACCCTGACGGCATCTCTGGAAAAAGAAGGAATTCATGTGGTCCACGATAAAACGCTCCATGATGATCCGTCGTACAACAATTCATACTACAGATCTTATGATACGGTGGAAAAACTTCTTGCAAAATACCCTACAATACAATGTGTCATAGACCTTCATCGCGACGCCGTTTCGTCAGACCAGGCAGCGGCAACGGTTTCCGTAAAGGGTAAAACATGTGCAAGATACTCTTATGTGGTTGGAACTGCAGCGTCAACATATAGCTCAAACACTGCCTTCATAAGCAGTCTCAATGCCCGGGCGCAAGAGGAATATCAGGGATTTACCGGAAAGGTTCTGGAAAGAGGATACAGGTACAACCAGGATCTGTCCTCCAGATATCTTTTGCTGGAGGTGGGGTATAACAGGAATCAGATAGAGGACGCCAGAAATACTGCCGAAATTTTCGGAAAAATTCTGGCTGACACGCTGAAGGAAGGATGAAATGAAAAATTATAAAGTATATTTTATCATTACAGTGGTGTTCTTTGCGGGAACACTGCTTCTTTTAAGAGTGGACAGGCAATGCGGCATGCTATATGCAAGAGAAGATACAATAAGCGCAACTCTGCAACTTTTCATTGAAAACATCACTGATTTACATTAAAATATAAATTAGATAAGTATGTTTTTAAGTGAGGAAAGAATGTCAAAGAAAGATTATCAGCAGTATATAAGAAACTTCAGCATTATAGCGCATATTGACCACGGCAAGTCCACTCTGGCTGACAGAATCATTGAGAAGACAGGTCTTGTAGAAAGCCGTGACATGAAGGAACAGTTCCTTGACAATATGGAGCTGGAGAGAGAAAGAGGAATCACAATAAAACTTCAGACAACCAGGCTCATGTATCACAGCCAGGATGGAAATGACTATATATTCAATCTTATAGACACCCCGGGCCATGTTGATTTCAACTATGAGGTTTCAAGAAGCCTTGCGGCATGCGAAGGCGCAGTCCTTGTGGTGGATGCCACTCAGGGAGTTGAAGCTCAGACCTTGGCCAATGTGTACCTTGCTCTGGATGAGGATCTGGAAATTCTGCCGGTTCTCAACAAAATTGATCTTGCATCTGCAAGGCCTGATGAAACCAGAGAGGAGATAGAGGAAGTAATTGGCCTTGACGCGTCTGAGGCACCGCTGATCTCTGCCAAAGAGGGCATAGGCATAGAAGAACTTCTGGAAGATGTCGTTAAAAATATACCTGCACCCTCAGGAAACCCTGAGGGCAAGCTGAAGGCGCTTATTTTTGACTCGAAATATGACAACTATAAGGGTGTGATAATCTATACACGTATTTTTGACGGAGAAGTGACTAAAGGCGATATAATACGCCTGATGAATACAGGCAAGAAATATGAAGTCACAGAAGTCGGAATTTGCGCTCCGGGGCCTGTTCCTACAGATGTTTTAAAGGCCGGAGAAGTGGGATATATATGCGGAAGCATAAAGCAGGTTTCCGATGCCAGAGTGGGCGATACCATAACCCTGGACAGGGATCCGGCTGATGAGATGCTGCCGGGATACAAAAAAGCCCAGTCCATGGTGTATTGCGGAATTTATCCTGCCGAAGGCGAAAAGTACGAAAATGTTAAGGACGCGCTGGAAAAACTTCAGGTAAATGACGCTGCATTTAACTTTGAACCGGAGACATCCACAGCTCTGGGATTTGGTTTCAGATGCGGTTTCCTGGGTCTTTTGCACATGGAAATAATCGTTGAGAGACTGGAAAGAGAATTTGATCTTGCAGTTATAACCACATCACCAAGTGTAATTTACAGGGTAGTTAAGACAGACGGGACTGTTGAGATGATACAGAACCCTACAAATCTGCCGCCTCAGCAGGAGATAAGCTACATAGAAGAACCTATGGTAAAAGCTGATATCATGATTCCAAAGGAATACGTAGGCGGTATTATGGAGCTGTGTCAGGAACGGCGCGGCAAAATGATTCATATGGAATACATTACGGAAACACGGGTTCAGCTTCACTACGAAATGCCGCTTAATGAGGTAATATACGATTTCTTCGACGCTCTCAAGTCAAAGACTAGAGGCTACGGCTCTCTCGATTATGAGTTTATAAGATATGAGAGATCTAATGTAGTAAAGATGGATATTCTTCTCAACAAAGAACTGGTGGATGCATTTTCCATGATAGTCCATGAATCAAAGGCATATGCAAGAGGTCGATTTGTATGCGAAAAACTCAAAGAGATAATACCTATGCATCAGTTTGAGGTGCCTATCCAGGCAGCCATAGGACAGAAAGTAATAGCCAGAGAGACTGTAAAGGCATACAGAAAAGACGTAATCGCCAAGTGCTACGGAGGAGACATCTCAAGAAAGAAAAAGCTTCTTGAAAAGCAGAAAGAAGGTAAAAAGAGGATGCGCCAGTTCGGAACTGTGGAAGTGCCTCAGGAAGCCTTCACGGCAGTGCTCAAGTACGATGAAAACAAATAAAGCAGATAAAGCAGGACTCTATGTCCATATACCCTTCTGCCTCCGAAAGTGTCTGTACTGCGATTTCTTTTCCAAAAG
>OLSB01001429.1_pt1 | contig 23092 bp, 24 predicted proteins | sample 1672071 | NCBI WGS metagenome assembly OLSB01 (sample SAMEA3136642, study PRJEB25190) | human gut metagenome | biome: human gut; feature: human-associated habitat; material: faeces | place: Austria | collected 2013 | reverse complement strand
TTACCAACTTCATAAGTGACGCTGTTGTATTTGCGCATAACTCTTGACAGTACCGGCTGTTCCGCGCGATGTACGACGAACTGCCGGAGCCGGGCGGGAAGCGGAGAAAGGCATAGCAAACGGAAGCATCCTTCCAAAATCCGTTTGGATTTCGGAAGGATGCTTCCGTTTCAGCGGGATTCAGCTTTCCTCTTCCTCCGGCTTGGGCGTTACCGTCACGCGGAGCTTATTCACGCGCTTGGGCTGCGCCTCGAGCACGGTCACGTGCAGGCGGTCATAGTCGAATTCGTCGCCGGGGCTGGGGAAGCGGTCGAGCATTTCGGTCGTCCAGCCGCCCATGGTGGTGTATTCGGTTTCGAAATCTTTGGGCGGTTCATAGTCCACCGCGTCGAAGAAATCGTAGATGTTCATGCCGCCGTCCACCTGATAGGCGTTTTCGCCGACTTCTACGAAGTCCTCTTCAACCTCGTCGCGCTCGTCGAAGATTTCGCCGACGATTTCCTCCATGATGTCCTCCATCGTGAGGATGCCCATCGTGCCGCCGAATTCGTCCAGAACGACGGCCATCTGCAGATGGTTGCGGCGGAACTCGCGGATGATCGAGGAGATCATGCGGGTCTTGTGCACGTAAATCGCGGGCACGAGCAGCGATTCCAGATCGACATGCTCCTGCGTGAGCTTCGCCTTCATGTAGAGCTTGGTGGGCAGGATGCCGATGATGTTGTCGATGGTGTCGCGATACACCGGAATGCGCGAGTGGCGCAGCATGTCGTTTGTGAGCGTCAGGTCCTCGTCGTCGATGTCGATGGCGACCACGTCCACGCGGGGCGTGAGAATCTCCATGGCCATGATGTCGGAAAACTCGATGGCGTCCTTGATCAGTTCGCCCTCTTCCTCGGTGAACACGCCCTGCTCTTCCGCGTCCTCAAGGATGATGCGCAGCTCGTCCGTGGTGGTCTGCGGCGCTTTCTCGCGCGGCGTCCACAGCGGGGAAATGCGCTTTACCAGCGCGGTTACGGCGCTTACGATGGGCGTGAAGACCCACATCATCGTGCGCAGGGGGACGGCGAACGCGCGCACAAGCGAATCGGGCCGGTCGGCCGCGATAATCTTGGGCAGCGTTTCGCCGAAGGTGATCAGAAGCAGCGTGGTGACGACGGTCGCGACGGCCTCGCCGTTTTTCAGGTTCAGCATCTTCACGAAGAACATGGTCGCCGTGGAGGAGGCCGCGATGTTCACCAGATTGTTGCCCACCAGAATGGTGGAAAGCGACCGGGTGTAGTTGTCGTTGATGAAAACGGCCTTGGCGGCGCGCTTGTCGCCCGCGTCGGCGGCGTCCTTCAGGCGCTTATGGTTGGCGCGCGCGAAGGTGATTTCACACGAGGAGAAGAAGGCCGAGAGGAATATGAACACGGCGTACAGGCATACGACGGCGATTTTCAGGATCATGCCTTCGCGCCTCCCTTCCGGGGCGCTGCGGGCGCGACGGTCACATCGTCCTCGTCGTAGATTTCGCCGACGATTTCCTCCAGAATGTCTTCCATTGTAATCACGCCGCGGGTCACGCCGTTGTCGGCCACGATGGCCATATGCGTGTGGCGGCCGCTCATGCCCTCGAACACCTTGCTCACGGGCAGGTCGCTGCGGATGATGTAAGGCCGCGTGATGTTGTCAAGAGTGTCCACCGGCTGATCGTTCATCAGCTTCCAGAGCACGGCGGGGGAGCGGAGCACGCCCTCGATGTGGTCGATGTCTCCGTCGTAGACCGGGAAGCGGGAATACTTCTCGTCCAGAAGGATTCGCTTCAGCTCGTCCCGGCTGGCGCTCAGCGGAATGGCGACGATCTTCTCGCGCGGGGTCATGACGTCTCCGGCCATGATGTCAGAGAAGTGGATGGTGGATTTGATGATTTCCTTTTCCACCGGCTCGATCAGGCCGTCCTCTTCAACGTTGTCCACCATTTCCTCAAATTCGTCCTCGGTCACGTCCGGCTGCGCGGGCTTCTTGGGAAGCGCCTTCTTGACCGAATCGCCCAGATACGTGAACAGCATCGCCAAAGGCTTTAAGATGATTCGGAAGAACGTGATCGGGTAGGCGACAAACAGCGCGTATGCGTCGCTGTTCGTGCGGGCGATGTTTTTCGGAATCGTTTCCGCGAACAGGAAAACGCAAAGCGTGGTCACCACCGTGGCTACTACGGAGCCGACGTTGCCCATTTTCGAAACCGCGGCCGTCGTTGCGATGGAGGCGGCGAGGATATAGATGGTGTTGATGGCAATGAGAAGCGTGACGACGGTTCGGTCGAAATCGTCCAGAATTCGAACCACGCGCCTGGCGCGGCGATTGCCGTCGTCCGCCAGCGTGCGCATGCGAACCTCGTTGCAGAACGAGAAAGCGGTCTCGCTTCCCGCGAAGAAACCGCCTGTCAGGATAAGGGCGAATACCAGCAGAATACTTCGTGGAATACTGTCGTCCATGGGGGAATGAATCTCTCCTTTTCTGTCGTTTACACATTATTATGCCATAGCGGCGATAAAATTGCAAGATGCCGCGGCGCAGTTTTCGGCCTTCCGGACAAAAACTTTTTCGGCTTGGACAGAAAAGAACCGCGCGATTCCGGGCTTTTTATGGATTTAGATTTTTCGTGCTTCCGTGTTTCTGTATGCGTGAATCGTCCGCCCCGTCCACGCGGTGAACGCGCGGAGAAAGGAGCCGATCTCCTGATACCCCAGCAGGAAGACGATATCCTCGGCGGTCATATCGGTGTTGGCAAGGTAGGACTTCGCCAGCAGCTCCCGCGTGTGGTTGAGCTGTTTCTGGAAGCTCGTGTCCTCCTCCTGCAGCCTGCGCTGCAGCCCAGCTTCTTCGCCACGTCGTCGACGGTACATTCGCCGCTGGGCAGCAGCTCCATCAGGGCGCTGCGGACGCGGGCGGCATAGCTGTCGTCTGTTTCCATCATCGACAGGCGGCGCTTCAGCTCCGGCTCGAAGAATTCCCACATCGACTCGTTGCGGCTGATGAACGGCACAAGCGCATCCTCTTTTGAGAACACGAGGCGGTTTTTGCTGCCGACGGTGACGGGCTTGCCGATAAAATCCGCGAGAGCGCGGTTCTTCATCGGCCGCTTTACCGTTGCGGACAGCGGCGTAACCGGCTCCTTTGTCGCCTTGCGGATCAGCCCCACAAGGAAAGCAAACTCGATTCCGATAAGAATTTCCGGCAGCTCCAATTCCGGATCTGCGGACAGGATTTCGACGCTGATTTCTGTTTCGGTTTCCTCGACCTGATAGAGCAGCGCGCCGGTCAGCGGCTTATATTGCGCCAGCCGCTTCAGGCACACAAGGGCGTTGCGGCTGCAATACGCCGCGAAAATGGGCGGCAAGAACGCTTCGATGCCATCGGAGGCCGCCAGATGGACAGGCGTCTGCTCGTCCGGCGAGAGCGCGTCAATCGCCTCCATAAAGCGGAAATATTCCTCCGCCGTCAGGCTCGGCGTCTGTCGCGCGAATAAGTCCTCCGGCAGCGCCGCCTTCTTCAGAACCTCGTCCAGCGAAAAGCCCATGCCCGAAAGATACCCTTTGCCACTCATACCGAAGCCCTCCCGTTATAACCATCCTTTTTGCTTCATTCGCCGCGACAACCGTGCGGCTGTGTTTCGACGTTTCTCTCTGCAGTTCCTGCAGTGGCAAGGCACCCGATAGTCTTTATGCCTGTAATAGTATCCCTCTACAACGGAAAATCTGAACAGATCACCGCAATCAAGGCACAGCAGGAAACGATCTTTCATAAATGCCCCTCCTTATTCCGCGACCTGCTTTGCCAGTTGGAGATACTCGGGAAGATCCATGCCAAAGAAATCGGCGATTTCTTGAATGGTTACGATTTTTCCAATTCCCGTGGTGACATATCGGTTGACCGTACGGAGTTCAACGCCAAAATCGTCCGCAAATTCCTGCTGCGAAGAATAGTTCCAATTTCCTGTACAACAGTCCTCTCCGCTATTCCTGCTCCGGCGAAATCCGTTCCATGTCGTGCAGTCGGAACAAACCGTGGCGGCGTATTCGCAAACGTCGTTCGGCGGAAACGCTCGGCTGGAACAAATTGGACACGGTATGCGTCTATAATATTGATTCCAAATGAGGGTTTTGCCATGCAAGGCGAAACGAAGGAAGTGCGCGAAAAGGAGGGACAAAAATGAGAATTGGAATGCGCGTGGGAACCCTTGTGCTTGCGCTGATACTGGCGCTTGGCGTCTGCCTGACGGCGGGCGCGGAGACCTATCCCGTATACAAGGTGACGGTCAGACCGGCGTGGCTGTTTTCGAAGGCGGACTATTCGGCGGAGGACATCATTCGCACGGTTCCGATGGATTCGCTGGTTCTCGTGGCGGAGAAGTCCGAAAGGGTAAGCCTCGTTTACACAAAGGAAGGCCTGTTTGGATACATGAACAGCGACTATATTCAGCCGACCGGCAAGGAGTATACCGTCGATTTTGCCATCACTCCGGACAAAATCTCCGAAAATGAAGACCGGATGCGGGAAATGCGGTTGATTTCCACAGACCCGTACGCCGTCTTGCCGGACACAGAGACGCTGCAAAGGACGTATCCGGCGACGCTTGTACAGGGACGGCAAGCGTATGATCTGGATGGTTTGCTGAACACGCTTCTGGGCGAGGGGTATATCCGGCAGGAACGGACGAGCGGCTTCGCAGAAGACGCATATGAAAGCCGAGACAGCGAAAAACCTTATCGGTATATACATGTATACGACGATACGGGGGAGCTGTCGTACTACGACTCCATGGTGAGCGGCGAGCGCGACGGCGAATATCAGCCGCCGAGGATGAACATGCTGAAAAGCGAAAGCGAAGAGATATGCAGGGCGCTTTTGAAGGACGTGCTTCCCTCGGACTGGCTTGCGCATCGCGGCGTCGCGTGGGATACCCGGGAGCGCTGGGGCGGCGAGGATCGTTGGCTGACGGACGCGGAGTATAAGAAATCCATTCTGAATACCGATGTTCACATGTTTGAATTCGAGCACTGGACGGAGGATGGAATCGCCATTTACGGCGATCGGATTCTGGCGGCGGTTGGCGTAAACGGGCTGGATAGGATTATGATGAACTGGCATGAATATCGAATTGAGACGGAAACGCAAATCGAGCTCATGCCGCTTGACGAAGCCCTATCCATGGCGAACCGCACGCGCAAGTCGGAAGCCGTGCTTCTGTATGCCGCGCCCGTATACAGCAACTGGCTGACGGGAGATGATCGCTTCAATCTGTCGTGGCTTCTGGTAACGAATAAGGGAGATTATATCGTCGACTGCGTTCTCAAAGAGCATAAATGTGATTCGTATGAGTTCTATTGAAGGATTCAAACGCCCGTCGCTTTTCGCGGCGGGCGTTTTGCGTCTTACGGCTGACCGGGCGAAATCCGCTCCACGTCGTGCAATCGGAATAAACCGTGGCGGCGCTCGACCCACTTCATGCCGTCGGCGGTTTCGAGGTTCTGGGTGATGGCGAAGCGGAAGGCGTTGGGAACCACATCATAGGAGATCATGCGGCCGAGGGGGTCGATGAAGTAAATCCACAGCTTCGCGTCGTACTCGCCGGGCGCAAGGCCATCCAGCGGCAGGCAATAGTCCTGCGCAACGGTCTCTCCGGCGCGCAGGGTGACGAACGGCTCGCTGAGCGCGGACGCGATTACGTCGGTACCCGCCCGGCTCAGCTGCACGGACACGCGCAGGTTATTCACGTCCTCGTGCGCGTGCGTCTTCAGGCGGAAGAAAATGCGCCCGCCCATTTCGTATTCGCAGCTGGTGACGTTCAGAAGATCCAGCTCTTCCATCCGCGCGAGCCGGCCCATATTGCCCTCGTGCTTCACGTTCGAGAAGTCGTAATGCGTATCCTGCAGCGCGGACGAACCGGCGTACAGCGAAATGGCGTGCTCCAGATCGCCGGCGTAGGTCATGCGCCCCTGATCGAGGTACACGGCATAGTTGCACAGCTGCCGCAGCGTGCGCATGTTGTGGGAAACGTAGATAACCGTGTGCTCGTTGGCGAGCTGGCTCATCTTCTGAATGCATTTGTCCTGAAAGCGCATGTCGCCCACGGCGAGCACCTCGTCGCAGATGAGGATGTCGGGATCGAGGTGCGCGGCCACGGCGAAGCCCAGCTTCACATACATGCCCGACGAATAGCGCTTGACCGGCGTGTCGATGAAGGGGCCGATTTCGGAGAAATCGATGATCTCGTCCAGCCGCTTGGTAATGTCCGCGCGCGTCATGCCCAGAATCGCGCCGTTCAGATAGATGTTCTCGCGACCGGTCAGAAGCTGGTTGAAGCCCGTGCCGACCTCCAGCAGGCTGGCGACGTGCCCCTTGTAGCGAATCACGCCCTCCGTGGGCGCGGTGATGCGGGAAATCAGCTTGAGCAGCGTGCTCTTTCCCGCGCCGTTGCGGCCGATCAGCGCGATGGCCTGCCCGCGCTTCACCTCAAAGCTCACGTCGCGCAGGGCGTAGAACGCCTCGCCGCTGCGGCCGCTGCCGGACATCGAGCCGATTTTCCCCAGCGTGTTTTCCTTATGATGCAGCTTGGCATGCAGAATTTCCAGATCCGTGCGCAGGGAGCTGCTGTTCAGCTGCCCGTAACGGTATTGCTTGGATACGTTTTCCACCTGCAGTACAACGTCGCTCATATCGATTCCTCGCTTGTCAGATCGTGTCCATAAAGGTCTTTTCCACGCGGTTGAAGAAGATCGTTCCCAGGAACAGGAACAGCAGCGTCACGCCCGCGCTCAGCAGCAGGTACCACGCGTTGAACGTGGTCGTGCCCAGAAACGCCGCGCGGAAGTATTCGATGATCGGCGTCATCGGGTTCAGCATGAACACGGTTTTGAGACCAGGGAAGTTCTGAATCATCAAAGACGTCGGGTACGCCACCGGGGAAATGTACATCCACAGCGACACGCCGAAGGAAACCAGCAGCGCCAGATCGCGATAGCGCACCGTGAGCGCGCTCACCGAAATGCCCACGCCCAGCCCCAGCAAACCCATCTGCAGGAGCACCAGCGGGAACATCGACGCCAGCGCCCAGTTCACGTGCACCACGGGATTGGGCTTCAGGGCGTAGATCGTGAGGAAAATCAGGAAGAACGTAAACTGAATGAAGAAATTCAGCATTGTGACCAGAATGGTGGAAATCGGCGCGCAAAGGCGCGGGAAATACACCTTGCCGAACACCTTCTCGTTTTCAAGGAAGGTCTGCGAGGTTTTTTCCAGACAGCGCGCGAAGTAGTTCCACGGCACGCTTCCGCACATATAAAACAGGAACTGGGGCATGCCGTCGGTGGAAATCTGCGCGATTTTGCCGAAGACCACGGTGAAGATGGATGTGGTAAGCAGCGGCTGGATGATCGCCCACGCGGGGCCGAGAATCGTCTGCTTGTACATGGCGACGAACGTGCGCCGCGCGAGCAGATAAATCAGATCGCGATACTGCCACAGCTCCTTCAGGTTGACGTTCAGCCAGCCCTTCTGCGGACGAATTTCAACCGACCATTCCGAGTGATGTCGTGCCATCGTTTTCTCTCCTTAGAATCCGGCCTTTTTGAAGATCAGCGGCCAGCCCATCGTGGCGAACAGACCCACGAGCAGGTAGCGCACAAAGCTGCCGACGGAAAGCCCGAGTGCGGCGTTCAGAAGCGGCTTCAGACCCTTCATAATCGCCAGCAGCACGACCATGCCGCCTAAGAAGCGGATGAGCTTTTTGACGGTGGTGTCCGGCGTGTGGAAGCGAATGCAATGCCGCTCGACCAGCCAGCCCGCGAACACGCCCACCGCGCCGCCCGCGAGCTTCAGCGCGTCGATGCTGTAATCGACGGTTTCGCCGGCCGGATAGGGCTTAAAGCGCGCGTACAGCGCAAGGCCGACGGACAGCGCGATGCCGATGCCGGCAACCCACACGTCCATGCCCGGCGTGCGCTCAAGGCGCTCCGAAAGCCGATCCATCAGAAGCACGGTAGCCACGCCCAGCACCAGCGAAACGAGCACGTCCTGAATCGTGTGAACGCCCACATACAGGCGCGAAAAACCAATCAGCACCGGAAGCACCCAGAACAGCCAGCGAAAGCGCTTCAGCGTCTTTTCGCGCGTCAGCGAGCCATAGCCGCACATCGAGTTGGCCGTGTGGCCGCTGGGGAAGGAATAACCGGTCGCCCCCGAGATGGCGGATTCCACAGGCACCACGCGCGCGTCGCGCACCCACGGGCGGCGCACGCAGCAGGTGATCTTGAGAAGCTGGTTGGTCAGAATGCCCACAAACAGCGTGAGCAGCATGCGGTTTCCGGCGCGCTTGTTCAGGCACCAGTAGGTCAGACAGGCAATGCCGATGATCAGAACCTCGCTGCCCAGATAGGTAATGGCGGACATCAGCGCCGTAAGGAACCCCGTCCTGTGCTCGCCCAGCCAGATCAGAATGTCAATATCCATGGTAGCTCTCCGTAATTAAGGATTTATAGCCAGTCGCAAAATCCATCAATCGCCGCGTCACATACTGCCAACACGCACCAGCACAGTGCTCATGCCTGTCGCCAAGCAGTCTGCATCCAATATCCTCGAACACCACGCACTCCGCCGGTTCCACGCCCGGCCGATATGTGTTCACAGCCAGTCACCGAACCCATCAATCGCCGCGTCGCATACCGTCAGCGCGCGTTCCCGCTCTCCGGCTGCCGCCGGATCGCGTACCAGCACGGCCTTCATACCCGCCGCCTTCGCGCCGAGCAGCCCGTCCAGAATATCCTCGAATACCACGCACTCCGCCGGTTCCACGCCCAGACGACGCGCCGCCAGCCGGTATACGTCTCCGCTTCGCTTGCTCTCTCCGGCTTCGTCGGTGGAAGCAAACGCGTCAAACAGGGACAAAACACCCGTACGCAACAGCACCGGCCGATATAACCGCTCCGGCAGCGCCGTAGCGACCGCCAGACGTACGCCCTCGCCGCGCAGCTTCTTCAGATACTCCGCGGCATGCGGCTTCAGCGGCACATCGTTCACATACGCGCTTTCGCACAGCTCATGCCATTCGCGCAGAATGTCGTCCACCGATTCCGGCAGCTGAAAGCGCGCCTTCGTGTATTCGCCGGTCTGCCGAAAAGACAGCCCCGCAATGGAACGCGCGTAATCCTCCGGAAGCGGAATCCCGCGCCGCATAAAGAAGACCTCGTCCACATGCGCCCACACACCCATGGAATCAATGAGCGTACCATCCATGTCAAAAAGCGCCGCACGGAACCGCATGTCTCCAAGCCCTCCTTTTTATATCTCCCCTATCATACCACATTTTCCGCCCCCATGCAACGTACAAACGCCGCATTTGCACACCAATTGTCAGAGTCCGACTGCGATCGTCTTCCAAAAAGAAAGTAGCATGATGATGCGGTTCGCATGGGCTTCCGCACAAAATTCTCTCTCCGATGGCTTTCTCTGGCGCAAACGTAACCGGCAATGTGTTTAGCCAGATCAGAAAGTTCTCCGCGCCCGGCCGGAAATTCAAGCTTCCCTCCGCGCAATGGCAGAATAAACGCCGGTTCAGCCACTGTGCACGACCTCCTTTTCTGAGGTCACAACCCGTCTGAACCGGCCGCCGCGTCAATCAAAAAAGAATACATTTTTGAGGAAAGCTGTTTCAAATAAGGGAAGGCTCTCCGCACGAAGCAATGAAGCGGGCGATCAGGTCGGCGAAGCGGGGGTCTGGGTGGGGTTTGGGGCTGACGTAGCTGCAGTGGGTGGCGTGGAGGATGGAGAGGGCGTATCTGGATTCATCGTAGCGGAAATGGCGCAGGGTTGAGAGGAGCAGGTTCGTCTGCTCGAGACGGTTTTCCATATCGTTATCGGCCGCTATGAAGAGCATCGGCGTGTATTCCTTTTCAAGGCCAACGTAGTACAGCGGCGCGGCGTCATCCACGATCAGTCTGCGGCCGTCGAGGTTTCTTTCTTTTAATACACGGAAATGCGTCGTGGGCTGACCCGCGTTATGGACGTATCCGCGGATGGACGCGGGGTTCACGCCCGCGTCGCGGAGATAGCTCGTGTCGAAGCACAGCATCATGGTGATATACGCTCCGGCGGAGCTTCCGCCGAGGAACAGGCCCGCGTTCGGGATTTGCTCGAGCGCGAACGAGGCCGCCCGCGCGCCGTCGTGCAGGTAGTCCGGAAATTTCGCGTCGGGGTACATGCGATATTCCACGGACGCGACGTTGATTCCCCGCGCGTTCAGGCGGGGCGCAAACGCGTCCGCTTCCTCTCGGCTTCCCGTTTCCAGCCCGCCGCCGTGAAAGTACAGAAATAGCGGCCGACCAGCGTCCTCCTCGCCGTGAAAGTCCATGAGGTGCACCGTCGGGTTCTGGCCGTAAACAATGTCTCTTCGAATCATACTCCGTTATCCTTTCGCTCTCAGTTGGAACGCAAAAAGGAGCCGTCTCGCGGAATCAGAGACAGCCCCTCGAAAAAAGTTTATTCCCACTCGATCGTCGCCACGGGCTTGGGCGAGAGGTCGTAGAGGACGCGGCACACGCCGGGCACCTCGGCGAGGATGCGGTCGGTGACCTTATGCATCAGCGGCCATGAGAGCTCCTCGATGGTGGCGGTCATCGCGTCCACGGTGTTGACGGCGCGCAGGATGACCGGATACTCGAACGCGCGGGCATGGTTGCGTACGCCGGTGGATTTGAAATCCGGCACGACGGTGAAATACTGCCACACCTTGCCCTGCAGACCGGCGTTTTTGAATTCCTCGCGCAGGATGGCGTCGCTCTCGCGCACCATTTCAAGACGGTCGCGCGTGATCGCGCCTAAGCAGCGCACGCCCAGACCGGGGCCGGGGAAGGGCTGGCGGTCGACCATCGACTCGGGTAGACCCAGCGCGCGGCCGCAGGCGCGAACCTCGTCCTTGAACAGCATCTTCAGGGGCTCGACGAGTTCAAACTTCAGATCCTCCGGCAGGCCGCCCACGTTGTGGTGGCTCTTGACCATCTTGGCCGTCTTGGTGCCGGATTCGAGAATGTCGGGATAGATGGTGCCCTGACCCAGCAGCTCGATGCCCTCCAGCTTGCGTGCTTCCTCCTCGAACACGCGGATGAACTCCGCGCCGATGATCTTGCGCTTCTGCTCGGGATCGCTCACGCCCGCCAGCTTATCGAGAAAGCGGTCGACCGCGTCCACATAGATGAGGTTCGCGCCCATCTGCTCGCGGAATACGCGGATGACCTGCTCCGGCTCGCCCTTTCTGAGCAGGCCGTGGTTCACGTGCACGCAGGTCAGTCGGTCGCCGACGGCCTTCAGAAGCAGCGCCGCGACGACGGAGGAATCCACGCCGCCGGACAGCGCCAGCAGCACCTTGCGGCTGCCGATCTGCCTGCGAAGCAGCTCAACCTCCGCGTCGATGAAGTTCTGCATGTTCCAGTTGCGCTCGCAGCCGGTGGACGCGATGAACTTGTCCAGCACGGGCTTGGAGTCGTCCGGCCACGCCGGAAGATCGGAGGGATGCGCGCCCTCGTGCGCCACGGTCAGCACGGGCAGACCCAGCTCGTACACGCCGGGGCGAACGTCGATCTTCTCGCCGTCCACAATATTGTTTTCGCCGCCGTTCACGATGATTCCCGCGAGTCCCTGCACCTGCTTCAGCGCGGCGGGGTCGGTATCGTGCGCGAAAATTTCGCTGTAAACGCCTAGCGCGCGAACCTCGCGGGCGATGCGGGCGTTCTGCGTGCTTCCCAAATCCAGAATGGCGATCATGCTTCGAGTCATAGCGTTTCCTCCGTACATCCAAATTGCGTTTCGGTGAAAAAAGTATACCATATCGGCCGCGGTTTGTAAATCTTCACGCCGCCCGTCGTTCGTTACGAATGGTTTAGGTTTTTCCGAAGCCCGTTCCCGTCGAAACGGTTGAATATATCCCAAAAAGTTGAGGGCACGTCTATCAATTCTTTCTGAACCGCACCGCCGGACCTTGATGGATACGATTGTTACAGGAGGAATTAGACGCGTACGATCTTGACAGCATGGTATCCAGAGAAGAAGATGAGGATCCGACCTACATCATCTCCGAACCCATTTTGATTGATAAGACCGACAGCGAGCTCTCGCAGACAGATCGTCTGATTGCCGAGCACGGAAAAATGCTGGTCAAGTCGGTACATTGCGGAGGCATCGCTCCAGACCCGAACCGGGAACATTCGAACCCTCTCGTCCGCATGATGAAGCGTATGGGACACGATCTGGAATTGCCGGAGCATTCCGACACCCCGCTGCCCTCGCCTGACGATACTCGCTGCGATGAATTCCGTGAAGAAGGTGACCGCAATGAAGAATATTGATTATTCCATTGCGGCCGGGATCGCTTTGAAATATCTGATAAAAAGAAGAATGAAACCGAGTCGAAGGGTGAAGCGCCGACTCGGTTTTTTTCATGGTTTGAAGCTGCGTGTGTCTGTTCAGAAACGCTCGTAAATTGCCTGATACGCCGCGGGGATGGTATCTGTTACTACGAACAGCGGTTGTTTTTCGAAGTCGATTTCGCCGATTACGGTGGTTCCGAGATTGCCCGCGGCGATGAACAGAGCGGCTTGTTCCTTTGTTGTTCCGACGGCCTGCGGAATCAGGCACAGCTCGTCCGCGTTTCCGGCCGCGCCGATGATGGTGTCGTCTACTCCGTTGCCGTCCGGGTCGCCGGTCTTCATATGGAAGATGGACAAGCCGCAGGCTACCGCATATGGCAAAGGAAATGCCGATGGATACTGGGGGCATAACTGCAAGAGTAGCAAGTAATATATTCGTTTAGCTTGATGGCTTGGGGATGTGCTTCCTCGCATAGAAGCACATCCCCTATAAGAGGAGCGGCCGACATGAAGAAAGCAATCAAACGATACAATCGGATTTTCGTGGAATATTTCCTTGTGGCGCTGGTAGCGATGGTGCTTAGTGGCATCATTCAAAGCTCCATGGCTGCACAGGGAGAATTTCGCGGCGAGATTTCCAAGAATGCATTGGCAATTCGCGTTCAGGATTATCACGAGAGCATCCATTCCCTGTACGACGTTTTGGCAATGGAAAGTGAGTGCACGGCAATTTATAAGGCGTTTCCTTACGCAAATGCCTATGCCATATGGAGAAGAGGCTCGAGTGCGGGGCACAGGATGATGGAGGGTTCCTTTTTCTCAACAGAGCAGCTGCAATCAGCGGAGAGATATGCGGTGGTTGGAAAGAACGTATACGAGGGTCAGGTTGAGATTGTAGACCAAATGCCGGTTATCTATTTCGATACGCTTCCCTATACAGTGATTGGCGTATTGGGATATGCCGACCGTGGAAGCGATTATGATAACGCATTCTATATAAACCTGAGCTCGTTGCTTGCAAACGATAAATATGCGGCGGATGGAGAGTACATTCTCGATTACGAGAGTCGTTCAGAAGAACGATATGAAAGGCTTGTCAATCAACTGAAGCCATACATGGATGAAGAAACGTTGATTACGCAAATTGATCTTAGCAAGTACATACCATCTGTAACCGATGTGCTTCGTGATGATGCAGTTATTGAGTTTCTTCTTCTTTCGATGCTTATGATTCTCGTTTCATCCTTCAGTGTAACGCTTGAATGGATTGAAAAGCGGAAATCTGAGGTTGCAATACGGAAGCAATTGGGCGCGACAACACGCGAAATACTGGCATATATTTTTGCTCGAATGATTCTGATCAGTATGGCAGCCTACGCCTTGGCGCTTCCGCTGTATACGGCGGAGCATTCGAGGATTATGAGATGGCTGAACTATAATGACTGCGCATTCAATGTCTTCTACTCGATGGCAACCTATGGAATTTGCGCGATTGTCAGCTTCGCGGGCTGCGTTCCGGCGGTGTCGGCCATCAAAAGGATTTTGCCGCAGGCAGCAATGAGGTGAACGATATGGGAATGTATGTAATTCGAAGCCTGAAACGAAACCGAATTCTGTCGGTAATCATAATCATTCAGCTTGCGTTGACATTTGTTCTTTTGAATAAATCGCTTTCTGTCAACGCGAGCTATACGGTCAGCAGGTCACAGATTGAGAAAATATATGGGCAGACAAATCTATGCAGGATGAAGGATAAAAGCGATGAAGCAACGCTGATCCACAGCACAGCAACGGAAGAGAATGTGGTTGAACGGCAGGCGGAGCTTTACGGTTGGCTGAAAAGCAGTTCGGATTTTACATTCATGTCCTATCAGGAGTATGAAATCAACTTCTATGACCGAATTCCGGATGGAGATTCCTTTCTCCACTCCTATGATGCGTCAAACGGTGCATGGATGAAGGCATTTCGCGCGGACGAGGATTTTCTGGAGGAATATCCGGTTGATGTTGCCGAAGGACGCGGCTTTCAACACGCGGATTTTATGGAGGAGAGCGCACTTCCCGTAATCCTTGGAAGTAATTATCGTGCGTATTATTCGGTCGGGGACAGGATTGACGTGCCGAGCAATCCATTTCAAAGGGCAACTACGCTTCACGTAATCGGTATTGCAAAAGCGAATACCTATGTGGCATACCCAAATCGACCGGAGGGAGCGATCTTGGTAGATGATTACATACTGTATCCGTATCTGACACCCAATGAGCAAACATCCTTTGCGGAGTATGATATGCTTATCTTCCAATCTGTAATTTTACCAAAGAACTTTGAAGCGGCTCGAACGACAATCAAGGAAGTCGCGAGAAGACTGCAGCTCTATGAGATTGAGTTGACCAATCCGGTTAGCAAAAGTCAAAGATATGCGAAGATGGTGAACAGTAACAGCAGCTTTGTTTGGATTGCATCCGTTGCCGTGATTGGATTTACGCTGATAACGATCAGCTCCGCTTTGCGCTATCGCTTCCATTTGCACAAAAGGGATTATGGAAGGTTTATGCTGTGCGGCGGAACAAGAACGCGGATGGCGTTGGAATTTACCGCGGAAGTGGTTGTTCTGCTGTTGATAAGCAATCTGATCACCATGATAGTATGTAGCGCGGACGGAAATTTGAACGTCACGCGACTGCTTGCCTGTGACGCGTTTCTTGTATGCGCCATATATGCGCTGACGTTTCTTGCACTTCATAAACTCGACATCGCAAAGTTGATGCAGGAGGAGAATGTACGGGGTCGCTGGACTCTGCGACGGGAAACGATGTGATGACGCTGCTGTCCGAGCTGCACGCGGGAGGGCAGACCATTCTTATGGTTACGCACGATGAGAGGCTGCTGCCATACTTCACTCGAGTGATTCGTATGCGGGACGGAGGAATTGACGCGCAGTAGCCCTCTCGGGTTCTGCCGGCTGCAAAGGCTTCTTCCGGAACCACAGTACACCTATATTGCCGCAATATCGAAAGTGGAACGGCGGTGCGCTCTGGCTCTGGTCGAGGCCTGTGTGCTGGGGAAACCGCGGCTTTGCGAGGTACAGCGTACGGATCAGAATGGTTTTCTATGAAGTGCGGCACGGAAGAGGCATGCCGCACGGGGAGCTCATGGAATTCGGTGGCATATTGGCGGAGGTATTTGGACAGGAGGCTTGACTTGGTTATGAGATTTTGCTTGGAAAAATACAAATTCTTGCTGAGTATATACTTCAAATACCTGTTTGCGAAAAAGCAGCTTGTGGTATGCGCATGGCTTTCTGGTTTGTGCTGTTTAAGCATTCTTTTTGGTGCTGCCGTTGCGTTCAGTCCAGACAACCAGTATCAGCATTTTACCAACGAGCTGTATTGCCAGTGGTTGTTCGATAAGCCGATCGATTATGCACGGTTGGCGGAGAAAATGGAGCGAGACATGGAGGATAGGGGTGTCTTATCATCTGAACCGTTTGTATGACGTACGAACACTGATTTGAAATTATGAGTAAATAAACATATCAGATTAAAATCCTGATGGTGGATGAACTATTTTTTCCAATGCTTCAGCTCGGGCACGACGGCTTCCATATGGGCGCGAACCTGTTCGGCGGGCCAGGCTTCTGTGGCCATATGGGTTACGCAGAAGTCGATCAGCTGTTCCTTGCTGGTATAGGTGAACTGGCCGCCGGTATAGCACCACTTACAGTAGTCCTCGTTGAAGGAACCGTCGGGGTCCTTGCTGGTGGTGGAATCGTCGAGCGGCATGCCGCAGCACTGGCAGATCAGCTGCCTGGGCGCGCCCAGCAGCGTGTTGATGGAAACGTCGAAGAGCCTTGAAAGCAGCTTCAGCGTTTCCACGTTCGGGGTCGTCTCGCCGTTTTCCCAGCGGGACACCGCCTGTCTGGTGACGAAAACCTTTTCCGCCAGCTCGTCCTGCGAAAGCCCCTTTTGCGTCCTCAGATGATACAGAATTTCCTTTGTATCCATGTCAACCGCCTCCCTGATGGAGACACTATAGCACAGAACGCGCCCGCGCACAAGCAACTGCCTGTTGCTGTCGGATTCAATGAAATTGCCGCCGGGCTCAGAAGAACCCGACGGCAGTCGAAGGGAGGAATCAGCGGGTTTCCGGCGCGTTCAGAATGCGCATGAATTCCTCGCCGGTGATCGTTTCCTTATCCAGCAGGTAGGCGGCCAGCTCGTGCAGCTTCGGCTCGTTTTCCTTCAGGATGGCGTCGGCCTTTTCGCGGCCCTTCTTCACGAGGGCGATGACCTGACGGTCGATGCGCTCGGCCGTGGCCTGCGCGCAGGCCAGAGAGGTATCCTGCCCGAGGTACATGTTGTTCGTGGTTTCCAGCGCCACCATGCCGAACTCCTCGCTCATGCCGTAGCGGGCAACCATGCCGCGGGCGAGCTTCGTCGCCTGCTCGATGTCGTTGGACGCGCCGGTGGTGATGCGACCGAAGACCAGCTTTTCGGCGGCCTGTCCGCCGGTGAGCGTGGCGATTTTGTTTTCCATTTCCTCCTGATTCATCAGGAAGTGCTCGCCCTCGTCCACCTGCATCGTGTAGCCCAGCGCGCCGGACGTGCGCGGGATGATGGTGATCTTGGTGACGGGCGCGGAATTGGTCTGCTTCGCGGCGACGAGCGCGTGGCCGATTTCGTGGTAGGACACGATGCGGCGCTCCTCGGGGTTCATGACGGCGTTCTTGCGCTGATAGCCGGCGATGACGGTTTCGACGCTTTCCTCCAGATCCTCCTGCGAAACGGTGGAGCGCCCCATGCGCACGGCGCGCAGCGCGGCTTCGTTGATGATGTTGGCCAGCTCCGCGCCGGACGCGCCGGACGTGGCGCGCGCGATGGCGGAGAAGTCCACGTTCGAATCCAGATGCACGTCCTTCGCGTGCACCTTCAGGATGGCGATGCGGCCGTTCAGGTCGGGCAGCTGCACGGGAATGCGGCGGTCAAACCGGCCGGGGCGCAGAAGCGCCGGGTCGAGCGATTCGGGGCGGTTGGTGGCGGCGAGGATGACCACGCCCTTTTTGCCGTCGAATCCGTCCATTTCGGTGAGCAGCTGGTTGAGTGTCTGCTCGCGCTCGTCGTTTCCGCCGTAGCCGCCGGCGTCGCGCTTTTTGCCGATGGTGTCGATTTCGTCGATGAACACGATGCAGGGCGCTTTTTCATTGGCCTGCTGGAACAGGTCGCGCACCTTCGCCGCGCCCATGCCCACGAACATTTCCACGAATTCGGAACCGGAGATGGAGAAGAACGGCACCTTCGCTTCACCCGCGACGGCTCTTGCCAGCAGCGTTTTGCCCGTGCCCGGAGGGCCTACGAGCAGCGCGCCGGTGGGCAGCTTCGCGCCGATGTCGGCGTACTTCTTCGGCTCGTGCAGGAAGTCGACGATTTCCACCAGCGCTTCCTTGGCTTCGTCCTGACCGGCGACGTTTGCGAACGTCACGCCGGTTTCGTTTTCGGCGACGATCTTCGCGCCCGATTTTCCGATGCTCATGGCGTTCGCGCCGGGCATCATGCCGCTCTTCTGAAGGCGCTTCATGAGCAGCTGGCCGACGAGGCTGAACAGCGCGATCGGCAGAATCCAGGTGATGATGAAGTTGAGCAGCGGAGAATCCTGCGTGGGAATGACGGACTCAAATTTCACGCCCGCGTTTTCCAGCCGCTCCCGCAGACCCGTGTCCGGGAACGCGCCGGTCTTGTAGATGTTTTCGTTATTTTCATCGTTCACGGCGATAAAGACGATCTGCTCCGCGTCCTCCTCCAGAGAGACCTCCTTCACCTTGCCCTCGTCCACCATTTTCAGGAAGTCGCTGTAGCCAACCTCCTGCACCCGGCGGGACAGAAGCGAGGGGAAGAGCACCGCGTTCAGGATCATCAAAACGATCATGGCGATGACGTAATAGTAAATGAGCGGTTTCTTGCTTGGCTTATCGGATTGAATCATACCCGGCACCTCTCCTTTTTGTGTCGATGGGATTCGCGTATAAGATAGTATAGCAGATTCCCTTTAAAAAACAAATAGATGTTTTCCGGCAAATGCTCAAACCGTGTGACCTTTTCGTGTTATAAATTGGAAAAAGGACGAACCGGCTTCCATTTTCGGAAACCGGCTCGCTTCTCATAAAAATTTTCCGTCGGACTTATTTGGCCATGCTCTTCATTGCGTGCGCCTTGATGGCTTCGTAGGTCACCTCGCTCAGGTCGTGCTCCACCTTGCAGGCGTCCTCGCGCGCGGTTTCCTCATCCACGCCCAGATAGACGAAAAAAGAGGTCAGCGTTCTATGCCGCTCATAAATCCTCGACGCAATCGCCATGCCCGCGTCCGTCAGGGTGATCAGGCCTTCGTCGTCCATGGTGATGTATCCATTCTGGCGCAGGCGCTTTGTGGCATAGCTCACGCTGGGCTTGGTAACATTCAGCTCATTGGCAATGTCGATCGACCGGACATAGCCGTATCGCTCCTTCATCATGAGCATCGCTTCTAAGTAGTCCTCCGAGGATTCGAGAATTCGCATCGTGCGGCACCTTCTTTCGCACAGTATATTAACAGATTTTCCATCAAAAATCAAGGGAACAGCGGTGAAAAAACGTTGACAAACACGGGGCGGCGCGTTATACTTCCGCCATGAGTTAAAGACATTTAACCGAATGGAATTCTTCGCCGGGCGGAGGTTCGGATTCCCGAAGAATTAACCGGAAAATCCGGAAAACAGGGGTTGACAGCGACGGTTAGAGATGCTAAACTGTTTGCCGGTTAGAGGGGATTAACCCTCTGACCTTTCAAAGCCCCGTGAGTTAGACTGGTCTAATTGGAGGGAGTGCGAGAAGAATGATGCCTTTGGGAATGGCAAGCGTCGGAGATGTGAACATCATCAAGAAAATCTCCGGGCGGGATGAGGTACGTCAGCATCTGGAGGAGATGGGGTTCGTCGTCGGTGCGGAGGTAACCGTGGTAAGCGAGCTGGGCGGAAACCTGATTTTGAACGTCAAGGAAAGCCGCGTTGCACTAGATAAGACCATGGCCATGAGGATCATGGTGTGATAGAGAGGAGAGGGAATATGAAAACCCTGAAGGATGTCAAGGTGGGCGAAACCGTAGTCATCGAAAAGCTGCACGGCGAGGGCGCGCTCAAGCGCCGAGTCATGGACATGGGACTTACGAAGGGCACCGAGGTGTACGTTCGCAAGGTCGCGCCGCTGGGCGACCCCATGGAGCTGACGGTACGCGGCTACGAGCTGAGCGTGCGCCGCGCGGACGCCGAGCTAATCGAGGTTCGGTAATCCTTTTTATTCGCCATATTGTGTGTGATTGCAAAAGAGGAGGAAATCAGTCATGGCCATCAAAATTGCGCTGGCAGGCAACCCGAACTGCGGCAAAACGACGCTGTTCAACGCGCTGACCGGTTCCAACCAGTTCGTAGGCAACTGGCCGGGCGTCACGGTCGAGAAAAAGGAAGGCAAGCTCAAGAAGCATGACGACGTCGTCATCATGGACCTTCCCGGTATTTACAGCCTGTCTCCGTACTCGCTGGAAGAAGTTGTTTCCCGTAATTACCTGGTCACCGAGCGTCCGGACGCCATCCTGAACATCATCGACGGCACGAACCTCGAACGCAACCTGTACCTCACCACGCAGCTGACCGAGCTGGGCATCCCGGTGGTCATCGCCGTGAACATGATGGATGTTGTGCGCAAGAACGGCGACAAGATCAACTGCGCGGAACTTTCCCGCCAGCTGGGATGCAAGGTCGTCGAGATTTCCGCTCTGAAGGGCGACGGCATTATGGAAGCGGCGGAAGCGGCCGTGGAAGCTGCGAAGGGCAGCATCAAGACCGTTCCGATGCACGCCTTCTCCGGCCCCGTGGAGCACGCCATCGCGCACATCGAGGAAGCCGCCCTGCACACCATGCCCGAAGAGCAGCAGCGCTGGTTCGCCATCAAGATTTTTGAGCGCGACAGCAAGGTGCTTGAGCAGCTGAACATCCCCTCCGACGTGATGAAGCACATCGAGGTGGACATCAAGGCCGCCGAGACCGAGCTGGAGGACGACGCGGAGTCCATCATCACCAACGAGCGCTACGTTTACATCGCGCAGGTGATCAAGGCCTGCTACAAGAAGAAGAACGCCGGAAAGCTCTCCGCTTCCGATAAGATCGACCGCGTGGTCACCAACCGCTGGCTGGGACTGCCGATCTTCGCGCTGGTCATGTTCCTGGTGTATTACATCTCCATGGTCACCGTCGGAAGCGCCGCGACCGACTGGGCGAACGACGGCCTGTTCGGAGACGGATGGCACCTGTTCGGCATCGGCTCCAAGCAGTATGAAGAGGTTTCCGAGAACTACACCAATGCCACCAAAGCAATCGGCGCGTTCGTGGAGCTGGACGAGGAAGCCGAGGACGACGCGAAACTGGCGACTCTGAAGGAGTACGCCCCCACCGAGGAAGACGGCGAGAACCCCGTCAAGACCGTTGAGGTTGAGGACGAGGAAACGCTGGCCGTTTCCGACATGAACGTTTACTACAAGGAAATCCCGAAAAACGCCGACAAAAAAACCACCATTCCGATGACCTACCTTGAGGCCGTCGAATATCTGGAAAAGAACGGCTTTGAAGAACCCGACCCCGCCGATTACGGCGTGTGGGTACGCGGTATCCCGGTGCTGGCGGAAAGCGGCCTTGACGCAATTCAGTGCGCTGACTGGCTCAAGGGTCTGATCCTTGACGGCGTTATCGCGGGCGTTGGCGCGGTGCTCGGTTTTGTACCCCAGATGCTGGTTCTGTTCCTGCTGCTCGCCTTCCTGGAAGCCTGCGGCTACATGGCTCGTATCGCCTTCGTTCTGGACCGTGTGTTCAGAAAGTTCGGTCTGTCCGGTAAGAGCTTCATCCCGATTCTGATCGGCACCGGCTGCGGCGTGCCTGGCATCATGGCGAGCCGTACGATCGAAAACGAACGCGACCGTCGTATGACGATCATGACCACCACGTTTATCCCCTGCGGCGCGAAGATTCCCTTCATCGCCATGATCGCCGGCGCGCTGTTTGGCAACTCCGCGTGGGTTTCCACGTCCGCTTACTTCATCGGTATGGCCGCCATCATCATCAGCGGCATCATGCTGAAGAAGTCCAGGGCTTTCTCCGGCGACCCCGCTCCGTTCGTCATGGAGCTGCCCGCCTATCACTGGCCGACCGTTGGCAACGTGCTGCGCAGCATGTGGGAGCGCGGCTGGAGCTTCATTAAGAAGGCCGGCACGATCATCCTGCTGTCCACCATCCTCGTGTGGTTCACCACGTACTTCGGCGTTGTGGACGGAACGTTCCGCATGCTGAGCGAAGAAGAAATCGACTACTCGCTGCTGGCCTATGTTGGCAACGCCATCGCCTGGATCTTCAAGCCCCTGGGCTGGGGCACCTGGCAGGCGGCCGTCGCCTCCATTACCGGACTCGTGGCCAAGGAAAACATCGTCGGCACGATGGGTATCCTCTACGCCGCGGGCGAAGGCACCGTGTATGCGCACATCGCTTCGCACTTCACCGCGCTGGCTGGCTTCTCCTTCCTGACGTTCAACCTGCTGTGCGCGCCCTGCTTCGCGGCTATCGGCGCCATCAAGCGCGAGATGAACAACGCCAGGTGGACCTGGTTCGCCATCGGCTATCAGTGCGGCTTCGCCTACGTGATCTCCCTGCTCGTCTATCAGCTGGGTCTCATGTTTGAAGGCACATTCGGCATTGCGACCGTGATTGCGCTGGCGCTGCTGGTTGCGCTCGTGTACCTGGTCGTTCGCAAAAACCCCTACGAGAATAAGCAGAAAGTGAGAGGCTAAGAATGGGCACTGTAATCGTTGGCGCTGTATTGGTCGTAATCGTTATCGCGATTATCTGCGGCATGCGCAAGTCCAGGAAAAACGGAAAGCATGCTTGCGGCGGAACCTGCGGAAATACTGTGGCTTGAGAACTAAACTGTTAAAAAGGGGGCGAACGGAAAATAAATTCATACCACGGCTTTTTGGCGCTGCCGGCAGCCGCACGGACAGCGCTCGGTCTTGCTCTTATAATATACGGCGGCAGAATGGAGAATATAATATGTTTGTAAAAATAAGCAACAAAGGGTTTTTCAAAAAAGCAATTTCTGTTTTAACTGCGGTTGCCGCGGTGCTTATCGCGGCGGTATCTATCCCGGCGGTAAGCGCGGAAGATGAGAACGCTCTGTATATTGCCGCTGAGGCATCCGGTGAATGGTTTGGTCAGCAGGTTGCGCTTGAAGAAGGCAAAGAATATGAATTTTCTTTTTATCAAACCCCGGATAACAACTGTTCCGCAGTTATTTATAAGAATTTAAGCGAAAATTCAATCAGTTCCGTTAAATTTTACGATGATAATTATTTCAAAATTACCGCACGATTTACAGTTCCGTCTGACGCACTGGAAGGTGAAAACGGCAAAAAGCTTGTTTGGGTGGGAATCAGAACAGGCGGCGCACGTTCAAAGGTTGAGTATTGTGCAAGATTAAAGCTTTGTGCAACCGATTCGCCTGAGACCAATTTATTTAAAGACAGTAATTTTACTGCCGGCGGGGATTTGTGGTCGGACACCGGCGCAACCGTTTGGAAAAATGCTTATGGTAATAATCTCAGTTTATATCGTTGGTATGTTACA
>OLSB01001428.1_pt1 | contig 23104 bp, 20 predicted proteins | sample 1672071 | NCBI WGS metagenome assembly OLSB01 (sample SAMEA3136642, study PRJEB25190) | human gut metagenome | biome: human gut; feature: human-associated habitat; material: faeces | place: Austria | collected 2013 | reverse complement strand
AATTTGGGACATTATTGCTTTTAATTACTTAAGACATTATCACTTTTAATTAATACATATTTTAATATTTTAATCATATACTATTGACAATGATGTATAATTGTTATATACTTATTTATGTTGATGCATATCGCGGGGTGGAGCAGTTGGCAGCTCGTTGGGCTCATAACCCAAAGGTCGGTAGTTCGAGTCTATCCCCCGCAACCATATTTTATATCAAGGAATTAAATATTCCTTGATTTTTTTATTTCTAAAAAATGTATATAATATTCACAATATTATATATTATTGGTTTATTTAATTGTTATCATTTCTTTTATGTTGTTGTATTTACTGTCTCCTATCCCTGGAACATCTTTTATTTCTTCTATATTCTTAAATTTTCCATTCTCTATTCTATATGCAATTATTTTATTTGCTATAGATTCTCCTACTCCAGGAAGTTTAGTTAATTCTTCTGTTGTAGCTGTATTAATATTTATTAATTTGATTTTATTTGAATTCTCATCTCCTGAATTTTGGCTTGATATATAATCCATATCTTCCTTATCATCGTTTTTATTTGGTACATAAATTTTTTCTCCATCATTTAATATGTATGCTAAATTTAATTTGTTTAAATCTGCTTCTTCCTTTTCTCCTCCAGCAGCCTCTATTGCATCAATTAATCTAGCACCTTCGTTTAATACTACTACGCCAGGGTATTCTACTTCTCCTGTTATATGAACAGTAATGGTCTCGTTTTTTTCCTCTATATCTTTTTCTTCTAATATATTCTCTTCAGAATATACAATATCATCTTCTTTATTATTAATTCTTTTAAACATGTATACTCCAATTGTCACTATGCAAATAACTGCAATTGCAATTATTGCAATCTTTATTTTTGTATTAATATTTTCCATTTCATTATATTTCTATATTTGTAGTAAATATATTTTCCTCCTTTTCTTATTTTTTCTCTATTTATTTTATTTGTATATAAAAGTCATAACTAGCTTTAACTTTTATCGAATTCTTTTATAAAGATTTTATTATAAATAGACTCATGATAAATTTGACTCTATACTTTTAGATATTTTTTAATTTATGATTGAAATTTTATACATTTTAAGATATCATATACATACATCTTACAAAGGAGTTTTTAATGTGAATCGTTTTAAATTAAATATATTTAATAAATTAATATTTATTTCAATCTTATGCTTATTTTTTTGTAGTAGATTTATTTTGCCGGTATTTGCAAGTACCACTAATTTAAGTGTGTATGCTCCATCTTGTATTTTAATAGACGCCAACTCTGGCAAAATTTTATATAATAAAAATGCTAATGAAAAAATGTTTCCAGCCAGTACAACAAAAATTATGACTGCCATTTTAACTTTAGAACATTGCAATCTTAACGATGTTGTTACAATTAGCCATAATGCAGTATTCTCTATTCCTTCTGGATACAGTATCGCTAGTCTTCAAGAAGGAGAACAGTTTTCTGTTGAACAATTGTTAAACGTTTTATTAATTCCATCAGCTAATGATGCGGCTGTCGCTCTTGCAGAACATATAGCAGGTTCTGTAGAAGCCTTCTCAGATATGATGAATCAAAAAGCTTCGGCTATTGGTTGTTTAAATACACATTTTGTAAATCCTAACGGTATTCATAATGAAAATCATTATTCAACAGCTTATGATTTATCTTTAATTGGCAAGTATGCAATGCAATTTGATACATTTAGAAGTATTGTTAGTAAAACTTATTATGAGCTTCCTTCTCTATATGCTCCAGGCGATCGTGCATTTACTACTACCAATCCTTTAATTAAGAAGAATAATAGCTCTTCTAAATTTAATTATTATTACCCTTATGCAACAGGTGCAAAGACTGGTTATACTGATGCTGCTAAAAATTGTATTGTTGCAACAGCTACAAAAGATGATATTTCTCTTATTGCTGTAGTGTTGCATGACGAAACAACTGAAGATGGTTTAAGCCAAAGAGCTCTTGACTGTAAAGCTTTATTTAATTATGGTTTTAACAATTATTCTAATGTAAAACTATTTGAAAAAAATACTGTTGCTAAACAAATTCACGTTACTGGAGGAACAAAAGATTCTGCTGATTTAGATTTGCTTTACAGCAACGATGTGTATGCATTATTACCAAACAATTATGATATATCTCTTGTAGACCCTAACATAAAACTTACAGAAAATATATCTGCACCTATTGCAGAAGGAACTGTACTTGGAAGCATAACTTACAATATAGATAATTCTGACTATTCTTGTGACTTAATTTCCTCTCATACTGTACATAAATCTGATCTACCAAAAACAGCAATGGAGCTTGTTTTGCTAATACTCTTCCTTGTTATATTTGCAAATTTTTTACGATTTAAAAAGAAAAGAGAATCACAAAAATCTGCTAAACGTAAAAGAAAAAATTCAAATAGAAAACATGTAGAAAACTTCTATCCAACGTATAAATAGAATATTAATAAAAAATAGAAATCAATAAAATTGATTCCTATTTTTTATTTTAATATATATTATTCAATTATCTATTTTTGTTAATAGTATTAGTAGTATTTGTAGTATTTGAATTATCAGTTGAGGTTTCATCTTCCGCACTTGCTGGAAACAAGTCGTCTACTAGTTCTTTTGTTTCCTTTTTATCTGCTACATATATAGATACTCCATTACACATTTCTACATCTCCAGGGAGCATCCCTGTTTTTATGTTGTCTGCATTAAAATTAACCGCATATGGAACATAAGCTTTTATAGTTGACATATCAATATTTGTATTTACATTTTGCTCCATAATATCTATTATTTGTTTTATTTTAAATATGTTTTGTGGTTTCAATGTTTGTTTCAATGTTGCAATAATAAATTCTCTTTGGGTTTTCATTCTTCCTAAATCTTGTTGTCCATAGCTTGAAGGATATGTTGTTCCGTCGTTGTTGTGTCTAAATCGAAGTAATTGTTCTGCTTTTGCTCCATCTATTAATTGTTCTCCAGCTTTTAAGTCTATATGTAAGTTTTGCTCTGTGTCATCTGTATAATACATATCTATTGGAACATTAAATGTAACTCCTCCTATTGCATCAACTAATTTTATTAATGCTTTTGTATCTATTATTACATAATTTTGTAAATTCAAATTTGTTAAATCATTTATTCTATCTATTGCTTCTGGAATATTAGTTCCGCTTCTAAAAACTGTATTTATTTTATAACTTGCTAGATAATTTTGGCTTGCTTTTTTTCTGTCTTTTTTTCCTACATAGGTATCTCGTGGAATAGACATGATTGATGCTTCTTGCGTTTTAGGATTATATGAAGCTACCATTATTGTATCTGCTAATTTATAGTCATCAACTCCACTTTCTCCCATTATTAATATTTGTATTGGCTCTAGGTCTTCTAACTTTTGAGAACTTCCGCCTAATAGCGTGGCAATCATTCCAGTTAACCCTCCACCATTTTCATGTATCTTATATCCAAGTACTGACCCTGAAGCAACTATTAATAAGCACAAAAGTGTAACTATGAAACGTTTTACTTTTCTAGTCTTTTTAACTTTCTTCTTATTACTTTTAATATTTTCTTTTTTAGATTTTTTATTATCTACTTCTTCTATTTTTGAATGTTTAGCCTGTCTTTTTTCTTCAGTTTTTTTATCCCTTTTCAATTATATCACTCCTATATATTGTATATTGTCCAGTATACCAAATTTATCTTAAAATAGCAATATTATTTAAAAAGTAATTTTAATATTATGTTATTATTATATAACATATCCCCTATTGTTGATTTTGTTATAGCCTGAATAATAATATTATCATTCCATATAACACTTAATAGCGATATTATACTTAACAATATATATACTATAACCATTCCTTCTAATATTCCATAAATAATTCCACCTGTTTTATCCATTTGTTTAATTATTGGAAGTTTTGTTATCTGTTTTGCAAATATACTTATTATAAATAGTATAAATCTTACTATTATATATATAAGTATTCCAGATCCTATATTTATTATTGTTTTTGTGGTTTTCATTGCTGTATTTTCTACAATTGCATTTTTGGCTTCTGCTGTTGCTTCATCTATTTGGGTATTTATATTGTTTACTATTGTCTCTGGCATATTTGACTGCTTTTTCTCTTGCTTAATTTGATTATTCTCTTGACTTCTAAAAGTGGTTATTATTGCATTTTCCAAATTTTCATCTATTTGCGTTCTCTGTATAATTGTATTGGCCACTGGTTTATATAAAATTAACGCTAGGACTACAGCAATAGCAAAAGACAATAGTTTTATTAAACTACCTGTTAGTCCCTTTTTATATCCTACTATTATAAACAACAGTACTATAGCTATTATTATTAAATCTACAATAACTCCCATTTTTTATCTCCTTTTATATAACTTTAAAATTTTACTATCTCTATTTTGTTTCTATATACAATTCCGGCAATTTCATCTGTTAGCACAATTTTTCTTATCTCCTGGTTAGAAATATATTTCTTTATAAGCCAACCGTTTGGAGCTATAAAATGTATTTCTGAACCTAAATTTAATGCTATCTTATCTCCGCTACAATATAGTTCTTTTGTTACCCCATTAAAGTTATATTCACTTGATTTCTCTGTGTTAGTATTCACTATTTTAAGTTTTGTGTTTGTATTAAATAATCCAGATTTTTCTTCTATGTTTTCTACTATAGAATTTTCAAGATTTATACTAGCAAATGTTATTTTCTCTTTTTGTGTATTCAGATCAATAAATTTGCTATCAATATTGTCTTTTATTGTATGTATTTCATCATTATACATGCAAACCAACTTTGTTTTGTTTTGATATTCTACATTTAATATCAAACTATTTGATGGTGCATTATAAGTATACACTATGGCCTCTGAAGGAGTATCTTTTGCTTTATCTATTGAAACTATTTTAACATTTGATTGTATTAATGTTCCGCTCGGATTTACTTCTGCAATTCCTAAATATTTGTCATCTGCAGATATACTTGAATCTATCGCTATTGTATTTGATAAATATGTTTTAAATATCTCGTTTCCCTTATTATCTAATAAAACTACTACGGATTTGTATGTTGTTCCTGTTAAAATAACTGAAACATATCCATTTTCATTTACATTCACTCTAGATATATTACCCTCTAATTGTTTATCCCATTTCACAGAATTGTCCGCTACCATGTAAACTTTAGAAGCGTTTTGCTCTGCAACTACTAAATATTTTCCACTATTGTCTGAAATAGGATTTGTTATTTCTAACTTTAATTTTGTTTCTAATTTTCCCATAGAATTATAAATTTCTAATTCATTACTTTTTAATATTGCTATATATTTTGAAAAAGCAAATATATTAGAGGTATCATAATCTTCTATTTTTATAGTCTTTAATTTTTCTTCCTCGATATTTTTCTTTAGTAACTTTTCGTCTAATATTTTTCTAAAGCTTTCGTTTTGTGTATAAACTATATAGACTACAATTATAGCAATTAGCAATACGCATAATATTATTAGTCCAATTAATTTCCTTTTATTTATCTCTTTGTTTTCATCTTTGAAATATAGTAAGTTTATTCCTTCTTTTTTGCTTGTCTTTTGGTTCTCTTTTTTAGGTCTCATTGCCAAAGTCTTCCCTTCTAAAGGCATAAATTAGTTTTGATATTTTTATTTCTAACTAATATTTCTACCTAATAATTTCTATATATTTTATATCAGTTTTCTTCATTTTTTGCAATACTATTTGTAGTTTTTAGTATTAGTATTGCTTGAAAAATTCCTATAAGTCCAAATGTTGGATATAACACTTCAACAAGCTTACCAAAACCAATATATGATATTGGTATTGTTAGAATACACATTATTAATGTTACAATTTTATATTTCTTTTTGTCTTTTATATTTTCCAATATTCCATATCCTGCAGATATTATTGATGTAATAATTGCTACAACAATTGCTAGAGAATATAGTATTTTTTCATTTTTATTATAATTGTCTAATATTGTCAAAATTGGAATTTCTATGTTTTGTATGTTTATTGATATTGAAAGTAATAATTGACATAAACATAAAATAAGTACAAATACTATTGTAGAAGAAATTATTGCTACTATTACCGCTTCTTTTTTAGTATTTATATATTTTGTTAAACTCACAATTATAGGAATTAGCACTATGGTATTATAATTTGTGTATAGTAAAGACATAAAAATCGCTTTTATTATTTTTCTGTTTGTACTATATGTATTTATTATATACGATATATTAGTATTCTTTAATGTTATATAAATAATAATTATCAGCATTACTGGTATGATTATCATATTTATTTTCATAATTCCTTTTATGTTTTTCATTAATAAAAAATATACAAATATACTATTAATCGTGGCAGTTACAATAATTGGTATATTCATTTCTTGTTTAAAAAATGTACAAATTCCCGTACACATTATCCAAAATGAAATTAACAAAAAGATATTAATTATATTTTTTATTATCTCTTCACTTTTGTTACTTGTTATTACTTTTACAAATTGATTGTTATTATTTATGTTATTTTTTTTAGTTATTGCTATTGTACAATATATTATTGTTCCTGTTAATATTGAAGAAATTATTGCTCCTATTATTCCTAATTTGCCATATTCTGCAAAAAACACATATATTTCTTTTCCCGACGCAAACCCCGCACCTATAATAGTTCCTATTATTACAGCTATTATCTTTATTATCCTTTTCATAAACTTCTCCTCATTGTAATAAAAAACTTCTCCATAATATTTATGAAGAAGTCTTTTTGTTAATTACAACAATTTATTCAGTTTATTTTTTTCTTCTACGCACTTGCCATACAATAATTCCTGCTATTATTATCGCTAGTGGTAATACCGTAATTATTATTCTTATTATTTGATCTTGCTGTTTTGTTGCTGTATATGTAACTACACCTGCATCTTTTCTTATTACTAAATTATCATTTCTTTGTGTTAAATATGAAATTGAATTTATTACCAAATCTTTATTATTATAAAATCCTATTCCTGACTTCTTTTTACTAACATTTGATGTAGTACTATTTAAAGTTATTGTCATATCACTAGCAAAAAATGCATCCGAATATAATATAAGTTTTGATGATTTGTCACCTGTAACCTTTTTAGTTGCTATTGTTCCTATTACACTTTCTGGAGCATCCTGATCAGCATCTGTTTTACTTGGTATCTCTGATGTTGTATCTGCTCTTAAAAATGTTCCATTCGTTGTAGTTACTAAATCTTCTGTTTTAACTCCTAACGTTTCTAAATCTGAACTAGATTTATATATTATCTTTCCAGCATTCATAAAGGCAACTGCCCCATCACTAGATATATATCTTGTTATTTCTGAAGTTTCGCTTACATTTGGTAATATGAAGTTCGAATATCCGTTAATCATCCTACTAGATTTTGTTTCATATAATATTTCATTAGATATGCTTAAACCATATAAATCTAATATTCGTTGGAAATTTGTTAAATCCACTTTATTATTATTTGGTTCTGCTAGAACTAATACATTTCCTCCATTGTTTATATAATTTATAATTAAATCTCTTTCATATTCTGAAAAGTCTTCTTTTAAAGTTGTCAGTATTAATACATCGCAATCTTCTGGAACATTTCCCTCTACTAATAAATCTAATTGTTCTACTTCATTTGCTTCGTTTTTTAATAATTCACTAAATGTTTGATATAAATTTGCATATTTTGCGTGGTTTGTTGCAAAATACACTTTTGGTGTTTTATCTAGATTTACGTCTAATATGGCATTTGTTAAGGCTTGTTCTGTCGTATCTATACTTTCATAAGTAGTATAATCTGTTGTATATAGGTCTGTTTCCATAACAGCCTTTTTTCTGTCTTCTGTTTCAACTATTACCAAATCTTTAGTTACAGTTCCTAATCCATACTCTAATTGTAAATCGGCTCTACTTGTCGCATCAGTTAAATTTTCATAAGTTATATGTGAATTTTCTTTACTATATAACTTTGCATAATCAAATACTTCTTGATAAGAGCTCATTCCATATATTATAATTTTAGTGTCTTTTGATATATTTTTTATTTTGTCTTTGCTTTCCTGTGAAAGCGAGTTAAGTTTCTCTTCTGTTAAATCTATATCAGCAATATCAATTTTCTTAACAAGCAAGTTAATTCCAATATATGCTGAAATAACTATTAGCATCAATGCTATTGTTAATATTACATTTTCTAACCATTTACCTTTTTTTATTATCTCTTTAAAATTTGCTTTCAAAATATTTTCCTCCCTATTTTACAAGTTTCCTTCTTTTCATAACAATCATTGTTAATATAACAAACATACCTGTTAGTGCAATTAAATCAATTGTCTCTGTTATTGGAAATACTCCTGTTGCAAAAGGATAAAATTTCTCCATTAATGATATTTCTGTTAATTTTGTTGATATTGTTGGTGCTAACCATGTTGCTATAAATGTTGCTATTGTTACTATTCCTGCTATAACTTGATTTTCAGTTAGGCTTGATATGAACATTCCAAATGATATATATGCCATAGATAATAGTAAAAAACCAAGCATTGAAGTTAATACTGTCGGAACATCTGGAGTTTTAAATATGCATAAAATTGCAAAATATATGAAAGTTAATAGTTCTGCTATAAGTATAACTGCAACTGCTGCAAAGAATTTTCCAAGTGTTATTGCAATCATGCTTCTAGGTGATGTGATTAACAACTGTTCAGTACCATTTTTTCTTTCTTCAGCAAACATTCTCATTGTTAGAAGTGGTATTAGAAATACTGTTGAATATATTACTGCATAGCAAAACATAAATTGAAATGTAGTTTGTCCCTGATATATTGTTGTTAAATAAAACAATATGCTAAAAAGTGCTAAAAATATTCCTACAAATACATATCCTATAGGTGAAAAGAAATATGTTTTAAGTTCCTTCTTTAATACTGCCCACATTATTTTTTACCTCCTTTTTTGTCCGAATCACTTTTCTTTGTTTGTTTTTTGTTTTCTTTTAATTGTTTCTTTGTATCTTTTAATTGTTTTTTTACTTTTTCTTTCTCTGATTTTTCTTTTTCCTTGTTCTCTTTTTCTTGGTTATCGCTCATTTCTTTTGTATTTTTATCAATTAAAGTTATAAATGCATCTTCTAGCGATTTTTCTGCTTTCTTTAATTCAAAAATTGTTATATCATTTTTAGGTAAAATATCAAATAATTGTTTACGCAAGTCCACATCCGCATTTGACTTGATAATATATTGTTTTGTTCCATCATCATTATCTTTAACAACTTCACATTCAAGCATATCTTTTATTTTTTCTTTTACTTTATCCATATTATTATTTTTATCTTCAACCGTTAGTAAAATGACATTTTTTTCTTGAGTCTTTTTCTCTAAATTTTCTGGTGTATCTATTGCAATTATCTTTCCTTTATTTATGATTATAACTCGTTCACATATTTGGCTCACTTCAGATAAAATATGTGAGCTTAAAATTACAGTATGGTTCTTTCCTAATTTTTTTATTAATTGTCTTATCTCTGTTATTTGTTTTGGATCCAATCCTACTGTTGGTTCATCTAATATTACTACATCTGGATTGCCAATTAAAGCTCCTGCAAGGCTTACTCTTTGTTTATATCCTCTTGATAAGTTTCTTATCAATTTGTCTTCCACTTCTTTTAATCCTGTTTCTTGTAATACTTTTTCAACACTTTCTTTTCTTTGTTTTCTGTCTACCCTTTTCAATTCTGCCATATATGTTACAAATTCTTTTGCTGTCAATTCAGAATATAATGGCACACCTTCTGGCATATACCCTATTTGTTTTTTTGCTTTAATGGGTTTATCCAAAACATCATAGCCATTTACTTCTATCGTCCCTTCTGTTGGTTCAATAAATCCCGTTATCATATTCATTGTTGTACTTTTCCCTGCGCCATTTGGTCCTAAAAAGCCGACTATTTCACCATCTCTTACAGTAAAACTAATATTATCTACTGCAGTAAATTTTCCATACTTCTTTGTGACATTTTTAACTTTTATCACTTGTCCTTCCTCCAATCTATTATTTCCGTAAGTTTATTACAGATAAATATTATCACTCAAAAAATATTCCTGCAATATTTTTTATGCAATTCACATAAAATTCACAAAATGGAAATATTTTAGTTATAAAAAGCAAATCATATATATTAGCGTTTTAACGTTCTAATATATATGATTTATTAGTTTATTTAAATTTTTTATTATGTACTTTACGTTATTGATTATTGATATTTTTAACAAGATTGAATTTTCCTGTATTATCTACTATTCGCAAATTTGGAAATACTTTTTCCATTATACTATTTGAGAATACTGTATTTTGAAATTTTTCTATAAAGTTATTATTACTAATATAATTTTTTCCATTTAGAGTTTCTTTTGTTCTTATAGAATATGTAGCTATACCCCATGTTGTAAAGATGATACTTAATGATAATAATATTGTCAAAATTATATCTATTACTTTTGAAGCCTTCCCTTTCATTTTGCTTATCAATCCATCTATTGGTTTTTGTAACAAATTAATTGATATTACAGTCACTATTCCCCAAAATAAAGAACAATATAAACATATTCTTCCATTTAAATTAAACTTTATTGTTGAATAGTCCCAAAAAGTTACTCCAAAAGCTCCTTCTAATAAGAAACTTACTAGATATTGTATTAATGTTCCTAAAACAGCACCATATATAAACAGTTTTGCGACATGCCCCTTGTATTTGCTTAAGTATATAAAAATTAACAATGCGCTAATTCCATATATTGGGCATAACGTACTTAATGTTAATCCAATATTTTTTCCAATTGGAATAAAATACAACAATACTTCTATTAAAAAACATATTATACTAAATATTATTATGTACCATAAATAGTTATGGAACTTTCTTTCTTCTATTTTACTTATCTCATTCTTATCTTTTTTTATTTTTTTATTTTTTGTTTCTATTTTTTTGTTCTCTTTTTTCTTATTATCCATAAAGCGATTTCCTTGCCTTCCTTATTTTATAATTTTATTATATAATCATTGTATAATATTGTATTATAATTATAATATTTTTTCTAGATTTTTTTAGATTTTTTATATATTTTATTTTTTTTATTGACAAATGTCAATTTTGGAATTATAATAATTATTGCATTGCAAATGGGTCAGTAGCTCAGTTGGATAGAGCACAGGCCTTCTAAGCCTGGGGTCGGGGGTTCGAATCCCTTCTGGCTCACCAAAATGTATATAGTATCTATGAAAAGTAGATACTATTTTTTTATACAAAATCTATTAGGAGGCGGCTTGTCGAATCCATTCTGGCTCATCAATAATATAAGAAATTATGGTATAAACTATGATTTTTTTACTTTTTAGTAATTTATATATAATATACTGAATATTCTTTACAAAAATATTTTTTTGTAGTTTAATATAATTATATATATTAATGGAGACTATACAAATGAACAAATTAAATATTTCTAATACAGATAAAAAAATATATGATGAAAATGATTGTCAGAAAATATTACAAAATGCAGAAAATATAATTTTAGCTTCTAATAAAGCCGGAAAGCACGCAAAATCAAAAAAGTTCTTTTTGTTTTTCCTTGTGCCAGTGCTTGTATTATTAATATTAATACTGCTATTATCCACAATTTTTGCACTTATGAACATTAATAATACAAAAATTCTTAATGGCGTTTATATACATGGAATTGATGTTTCTAATTTATCTGAAGAGGAAGCTAGAAATAAAATAGCTACTGCAGTAAATAGTCATATATCAAAAGAAATAACCGCTAAATATAATAACTTTGAGACCAAATTTTCCCCAGAGCAATTTGCTGTCAATTTTGATATAAATGGCGCTGTTAGCGAAGCTTACTCTCTTGGTAGATCTAATAATATTTTTAAAAATAACTATACTATTTTAAATGTATTGCTAAAGAATATTAATATTTCACCAAGTGTTACTTATGATGAGGATCTGCTTGCTGCTATTATTGCGGAAATAAATTCTCAATTACCAAATAAGGTTATAAATTCTGATTATTATGTTGATGGTGACAATTTAATTATCACATCAGGCAAAGATGGAATAATTGTTGATGAAACTGCTTTTAAAAATAAAATGCTTTATTTCTTGAATAACATAAATATAAAAGATTCCATAATTGAGATACCCGTGGTAAACACTAAAGCTACAAAAATAGATTTAGATGCTATTTACAAAGCTATCTATAAAGATCCTGTAGACGCTTATTATACAACAAATCCATATGTTGTACATCCTTCAACAAATGGCCTTGACTTTAATATTTCAATGGAAGAAGCAAAAAAACTAATTTCTTCTCCTCAAGAAGAGTATAAAATTCCATTAAAAATTACATATCCAAAAGTTATTACAAAACAAATTGGTAGCGAAGCTTTCCCAGATTTGCTTTCTCAATTTACTACTTCTTTTACAAGCAGTGGTGCTAATAGAGCAACTAATGTGCGTTTAGCTGCGGAAAAAATAAACGGAACTGTATTAATGCCTGGCGAAACATTCTCTTATAATCAAGTAGTTGGTAAGCGTACTAGAGCCGCAGGTTTTAGAGAAGGGACTGCATATTTTAATGGTCAAGTTGTTCAGGAAGTTGGAGGTGGAATTTGCCAAGTTTCATCTACTTTATATGATGCAGTATTATACGCAAATTTAGAAATTGTTGAAAGATATAATCATGGATTTAATCCTGGTTATGTAAAAGCTGGTTTGGACGCAACTGTCTCTTGGGGTGGTCCTGACTTTAAGTTTAAAAATAACAGAAACTATCCTATCAGAATAGTTTGTGACTCTTCTGGTAAAAAGTTAAGAATTTACATTTATGGGTTAAAGACGCCTGAAGATTGTACTGTTGTTTTGGATGCTAGATATCTTTCTACAATTCCTTATAAGACTATATATCAAACAGACTCTTCATTGGCCACTGGAGAATCTAAAGTTATACAGAGTGGTTCTAATGGGTGTAAAACTGCCACATATAAATATGTTTATAATGCAAGTGGAACTTTAATATCTTCTGATTGCATATCTAGAGATACTTATAATCCACACAATAAAGTTGTTGCGGTTGGTCCTTAATTTTAACAAAAAGCATCTAAAATGATTAAAACATTTTAGATGTTTTTTACTGTTATAATTTATCTATAAACTTCTTCTTAATTTCGTAGGAGGAGTGCACATAAATTGATGAAGTTACACTAATATTGGAGTGCCCTAATATCTCACTCAAGAATTTTACATCCATTCCAACACGTACGAATCTAGTTGCAAAAGTGTGCCTCAAACAATGATAATTTTTATATGTTATAATTGTCGAAACTATTATAGTATTTGCCTTAATTATACTGGTTATAATTTTAAGCAAATAGACAATAAAAAAACACATCTGTACTTGACGGTTAGATGTGTTTTTTTACATATATAACTGGCAAACCACGTTTGTGGATTCTCCATTTCCTATTTTTATTATAATCAAATTTATTGAAAAAGTCAATAAAAATTGCAATTTATTATAAATAATTTATGATATGATCACCCTATAAAATTAATTTATGAAAAGTTCATTCTATGATATAATGGAGGTATGAGAACTGTTATGTTCTTATTATACAATAAAACTTGTGACTATTCAAGGGTGAACAAGTCACAAGTTAAAATATTATTTTTAGGGTGTCCTAATCAAAAACTATTGACATCTATTGTTTTTATTATTCATAGTTAGGCTCCTCTTAATAAATTAGAGGAATGTAATCATTAACACTCCTCTTGTTTCTTATATTCCTTTTAAATTATTATATTTACGATATATAAATATACTTACACTGATTAAAACTACTATTACAAAGCCTATACCAAATTTTGTACCTGTTTGTGGTAATTTACCAGGTGCTTGAGTATTATCTTGTGAATTGTTTGTAATTTGATTTCCTGACTGCATATTTTCCTTTTTTGCATTATTGACATATGTTTCTACATTAGTATTTGTTTCTAATTTCATTGAGTTTGATATAGCAACACTTTGATTTCCACCCTTTGTGGCAACTTCTTTTATGTATATATATAATACATCTTCACCTGCTATTTCATTGTAGTTCGAAACATTTCTTGAATCTACTGTAAACTGTAATTTATCATCAAAACTTTGTGTTTCAGAAATTTTAGTCCAATTATTTATATTTTCTTCATTTCCATTTGAAGATAAATAGTAATAATATTCAACTGTATCATTATTTAAGTTTCTTGAAATTTCCTTAATTTCTATATTAATCAATACATAATCATTTTTTGAATTATTAGTAAAATAATATGCTTGAACTTTTTTTACATCACATTTAGAATTACTTAAATTTGAGTTTTCAGCTTTTTCTTCTTCAACTATTTCTACTTCAAACTGTGTAGATTTTTCTTGATATGTAACAGTAAGTGTAATTTTACCTAATTTTGTATTATCAAATCCTGATATTGTTACTTCTTCTGAAGACATTTCAACATTTTCTGTTGTTCCATCATTATATGTTACTTTTAAACTAGCACCTGTTAAATCTAAATTTTCTTTATTTTGAATATATGATAATTTAGATGGTTTTTTGTCAACCGATATTTCAGTAATTGTTTTTTCCTCTACAGTTATTGCTTGAGTAGTTGTCTTTTTTTCATATTTTATTGTTACAGAAGTTTGTTCTTTACTTAAGTTTGTTCCGTTTTCTATTGTGTACTCTAATATATTTTGTGTTTCTCCATCTTGATAAGTTCCTGTAATTATCATTCCTGTTTTATCAAAGTTTTGTCCCACTACATATTTTGTTTTGTTTGGTTCTTTAGTTACCTTTATATCGACTAGTGGATTAGGTGTTACTGTTATAGGTTGTACTACTGTTTTTTCTCCATAGGAAATAGTAACTTGTGTTTGATTACTTTTTAAGTTATTTCCACCTTCTATTGTATAATCTGTTATTGTCTTTGTTGTACCATCTTTATAGGTTGCTTCAACAACCATACCTGTTTTATCAAAATTTTGTCCCTCTTTATATTCTGTCTTTGTAGGAGGTGTTTTTATTTTTATTGCAGTTACGTCATTTTTTATTACACTTATTGTTTGATTAACACTTTTATCTTCATAACTAATTGTTACACTTGTTTGACCTGCTTTTAAATTTGTTCCATTAGTAATACTATAACTTGAATCATCTAATATAACAGATGGATTAGTTTTACTATTATAATTTGCCTTTACTACCATACCCGTTTTGTCAAAATTTTCTCCTTCAAAGTATGATGTTTTGGTAGGTGGTGTTGTAATTTCAATATTTTTTAAAGAATTATCTAATAAGTTATTTGTCGTAAAAGCCTTTATTGTGCTATCTGCATTACTTAAAGATGAGTTTTGTTCAGATAATTTGCCTAAATCATTCCATTCGCAATTTGATAAATCATTACCAAATGCTACAAAGCACTTTCCGCTTTCTACTTTTACTGAATTAAAGGCGTCTATACCATCTATTTTTGACTCTAATTGAATATTTACTCTAGATGATCTAGTTCCTTGTACTTCTATTATTACAGCAAAACTATTTGCATTTATTTCAATAGGCTTTGAAAATTCTAATGTATGATAACCTGCATTAAAAGTTTCAGATTCTCCAGCTTTTAAGGTTACTAATTGTAAATCATTTTTTGATTTACTTGTTCCATTAGGATTTACATACACTTTACATGTATATGTTTCAGGAGCATATAAAGATACTTGTGTTAAATATTCTGTTCCGGTTGTTTTCTTGTCGAAAATATTGCATAACATAACTTTAGAATCATTAGCATATATAATATTTCCAGGATAATATTCATCGTATTGGTATATGTTATCATAATCAACACTATTTGTAGCTTTCATTATTCCATAAAGAGTTTTAGATATATTACAATCCTCATAAGATACATACATAAAACCATTATCTCCAATTGGAATATAAGCTATTTCGTTTTCAATAGTAAATCCGGCTTGTTCTATAAATTCGTTTGTAATTTCTGATGCTGAATTCCAACCTTTTGATATACATTGTTGTTTATAGGTATTAAATATTTCTTCTTTTAAATCTGATAATTTATATTCTTCTCTTTCTCCCCAAGAATTTCTTATAATCCAAGCACCATTTGATGTTGGTTTTGCACTTTCTGAAAAATTATCAATACTATAATTATCATCCCAGCCAACTATTGAAACAGCATGGTCAGCACGATGCATTATTGTACTATTACAAAATTTTGCACCAGTAGCATTGTTATAACAACTAAATGCAGATGTAGATGAAGAATTACCATGCATTGAGGCATATACTGCACCATAATTTTGTATATGTTGTTTAATTTGATTCATTATTTCGGTCTTTTTCTCATCAGTTTGAACTCTATAATCTGCAAAGTCTACTGTGTCATAAATTTGGCTTGAAATTGTTTTATTTTGTATTTCACTTATATTTATAGTATTTTCATTATTCTCAAATGGCATCTCTGCTTCATTTATTGCACCACTTCCATTAGTTAAATATGATTCAGCCAAATACCATGAACCACCTGCTCCAACTTCTCTGTTGTATCCTATTTTATTTTCTACATTATTTGCAAATGTCTTGCTTGTAGCATATTCCATATGTCTTTCTGAAAAGTCATATATTTTTGATGTATTTATGCCTTTTTTATAATTAGATAATGCCAGATTAGTTTCTAATGAAGATAATGAGGCAAAAGCCCAACATGACTGTGTGTTCTGTTGATTTCTTATTGATAAGTTAGATGGTATTATATCTTTTAAACTGTATTTTGAATCAATACTAGCACCTAACATTTTTGCAAGAAATAGCGGACTTTTGGAAGTTATATTTGTACTTAATACATCATACATTCTAGGCATCATTGTATTTTTCTTTTCTTCTTCGGAGAGTTCTAACCAAGTTTTAAAATCCTCCGTATATTCTTCTTTTTGATATAAGTTTGCAACATTAGTTGCAAATACTTTTTGATTTGCTAATAAAATTAGCATAAAAACTAATAAAGCTATAATTTTAACATTCTTCTTTAGTTTCTTCATAATTTCCCCCTTTTTCACATATAATTTTAATTGCATATATGTTGTTTTTGCATTTTATACATTTAAAAATGTATTTTTGACATTATTATATATATTTTTTTTATATTTGTAAATATTTTTAATACATCTTTAAATGTTTTTTTTATGTGTTTTAAATGTATAAAATGTATTTTTTTACACTTAAATATGTAATTATTATCAAAAATCATTTTTTATATTGTTTAATGCGAAATACATAAATAATATAATTAAAAAATGATAGGAGATGAAATTATGACTGTTTCTGACAATGAAAGAAAAAACAAATTAGCTAAATATATAGGAAGCAATATTTTTCAATATAGAAAAAAGAAAAAATTAACAAGGGAAGAACTTACAGAGAAAAGTAATTTATCATCTAATCATATATATGAATTAGAAATGGGAAATTGTATGCCTACAACAATTACTTTAATTAATATATGCAATGCTTTAAATATTACTTTATCTCAAATTATAGATTTAAATTTTATAAATAATAACAATGAATTTTCTGAAAATTTTTTAATAGATTTTCAAAAGTTAACAGATAAAGAAAAAAAGTCAGTAATACAATTAATAAAATATATGGCGAATAATTAAAAACGACTTTTAGGATATGTCAATTGACAAATTTCCTAAAAATCGTTTTTTTGAAGTTACTTGTACTGAGCATGATGTCGCACTGCGACAAATCCTGCTGGAGTTTTTTCAATCCGTGCATCAAGCTCAACCCATCCATCTGTAGAACTATGTTGACTTCTAATAGATTCTAAAACCGCTCTTGCAGAATCTTCGGTTGGTCTTGGAAAAGTTGAACGAAAAATCTCCTCATAATTTAACCGTTTGCCATCATGGTACATTGGTGCTTTCATTTCAAAAATCCTCCTTAAGATAGGTTAATATAATTATATTATATTTTAGAATCATTGTCAAATTTGACATAAAATCAATATTGATCAATTTATATAGTTTTCAAAATATCAATTATCTTAAATAATGCTTCAACTTTATCATACGATAATTCGTTTATTTTTCAGAAATTCCAATCTTCTGCTTCAATTCAGGATTTGTTATAAAATCTTTATATAAAATATTAGGTTCAATACCTAAAAAATTCATTAAGTTTATATCGGTCATTTTACTAGTGCCATCTTTTGCGGTTTCTAATTGTGATATAGTTTTTGTGAATTTTGATAATTCTTCAGCTAATTTTTCTTGTGTTAAATTATTTTTTAATCTATATTGTTGAAAAATCATTCCAAAAGCTTTGTTAATTTGTTCATTTGTTATATTTTCCATTTTAGCCTCCTTTTGAATTTATTATATTGAAAATACTGGAAAATATACACAAGGTAACAACTACATATATTTATATTAAAAATTCTTTCGACAAAATACTATAAAATATATAATATTATGCTAATATTTACATAATGATATATGTAGCCATCTACTACGTATATCAATTTAAAAAGTAAATTCAATCCAGTTGGTAGCTACATATATAATCAAAAAAGCATAAATACTAAAAAACCAGTAAATAGAAATTTTTGTAATAGGTTATTAAATAAATACAAAAATATTTGCAAATTAAATGAATTGCATCCACATTTATTGCGACATTTTTATGGAACAAATGCTTTGCACAATGCTGGATATACAATAGAACAGGTTGCAAGTCAAATGGGGCATAGTGATATAAACACTACAAAACAATATTTAGATACAGAAAAAGAAACTAAATTAAAAGGAAAAAGGTTTACTAAGAAAAAAATAAAAGCACCTATGAAAATAAGTGCTTAAAAGTATATACAGATGCTTAATTTGGTGCAGCTGAAGGGATTCGAACCCCCAACCTTTCGGTTCGTAGCCGAATGCTCAATCCAATTAAGCTACAGCTGCACATATAACATAATTTATTATACTTTTTTTATTTCATTTTTTCAATAGTTTCTCATTATTTTATATTGCTAATTTTAATATTATATGAAATAATTACTATAATATTGAAAAAGGAGGCTTTTTACAATGAAGAAATCTTTAAAGATTCTTTTACTTTCATTTTTTTCATTTATCTTATTTACATGTTACAAACATGTTGATGCCAATTCTATTAATAAACTTTCTATGGATATCTTTATTGACGACAATGGTAATGCAACAGTTACAGAAGTTTGGGATTGCAACGTAGCAGAAGGAACAGAAACATATCATCCTTATTATAATCTAGGTAATTCTAAAATTACAAATTTAACTGTTAAAGATGAATCCTCAACTTATACTACACTAGATTTTTGGAATACTTCTGGAAATCTTGCAAGTAAAGCAAATAAATGTGGAATAAACAAAGTCTCCGATGGTGTTGAATTATGTTGGGGAATTAGTAGTTATGGTTCTCATATTTATACCGTAAAATATACAATTACAAATTTTGTATCAGAGTTAACAGATTCTCAAATGATTTACTGGACATTAATTCCTTATGATTTTTCTAATTCTATTGGTAATGTATATATTAAAATACATACTAATTTTTCCATTCCAGATACTGTAGATGTTTGGGGTTATGGAAATTATGGTGGCACCGCTTATGTTTATAATGGTTATATAGAAATGCAATCAGATGGTCGTTTAAATAAAAATGAATATATGACTATTTTAGTAAAATTCCCACCAGAGACATTTTCAACAGCAAATAGTTTAGATTATGATTTTAATCACTATTATACTATGGCACAAGAAGGAGCAACTGCGTATAAGCAAAAAGCAAAATCTTCTTTTTTTAGTATACTCGGATCTATTTTTGACTTTACTTTGTCTATAGTTTTCTTTGTTATACTACCTATTTTTATTGCAATTAGGAGTGCTCAAGGGAACTATGATATTTTATCTAAAGATAGAAAATTAACTAAAGATATACCTTATTTTAGAGATATTCCTTGTCAAAATAATTTATTTAGAGCTTATTACATTGGATATCAATATGGAATTTTCAAGAATAAAACCGATATTTTAGGATCTATTATCTTAAAATGGCTAAAAAATTCTATTATTAAAATAGATCAAAAAGAGTCTGGTACAATTTTTAGAAAAGAAAATACAGTTATTATTTTAAATGAAACAGATCCGGATTTAATTTTAGATGAAAAAGAAAAAGAATTATTTGAAATGTTATTAAAAGCTAGCAAGGACGGCATTTTGGAAAGCAAAGAATTTGAGCGTTGGTGTAATAGAAGTTACTCAAAAATACTAGATTGGTTTGATGAAATCCTAAAAAAGGAACGTCAGAATTTAGTTAATCAAGAGTTACTCTCTCCTATCACTACAGGTTTTATATTTAAGCACAAAAAATATAAACCTTCTCCTCAAATAATTCAGGAAGCTACTGAATTGGCTGGTTTAAAGAAATATTTAAATGATTATACTCTTATATCCGACAGAGCAGCTATAGAAGTACATTTATTTGAAGATTACTTAATTTATGCTCAAATGATGGGTATTGCAAAGAAAGTTGCCAAAGAGTTTAAGGATTTATATCCAGAAGTTATAGAACAATCTAAATTCAGTTCTTATGATAACATAATATTCATAAATTATTGTTCATCTAATGGTATCTCACATGCAAATACTGCCAAAGCAAGAGCTGAAAGTTATTCCAGTGGTGGAGGTGGATTCTCCTCTGGCGGAGGTGGCGGTGGCTCCTTTGGTGGAGGCGGCGGAGGCCGGAGGTTTCCGTTAAAAGCAAAACATTTTATGTTTCGTCAAATATCTTTATTGTTTAATTTTATACATTAAAGTTAAATAAACCCTTGAATTTTATTTCAAGGGTTTATTTCTATTTTTTTAAACTTTGCGCTCTATTGTTAATAATCAAATTTACATTTAATTTTATTCTTCCCAAAAAGCTTTATAGCCTTTATATGCTTCATATATGTCTAATTTGCTTGTTACTTCATAAGGAGAATGCATTGATAACACTGGAACTCCGCAGTCTATAACATCTATTCCTTTATTTGCTAAAATATATGCTATTGTTCCTCCTCCTCCAACATCAACTTTTCCTAATTCACTTATTTGGTATTTTATATTATTCTTCTCGAATATATTTCTAATTTCCGCAACAAATTCCGCATTTGCATCTGAAGCTCCCGATTTTCCTCTTGCTCCAGTATATTTATTCAATCCTATTCCTCTTCCTAAATAAGATGCATTATTTTTTTCAGACACTTGTGCATAAATTGGATCTAGCCCTGCATCAACATCTGCAGATAACATTTTAGAGTTACAGAAAACCTTATCTAATAAATTAGGTCTATTTACTCCTAATTTGTTTAATATTTCTGACATAAATGTATCAAAAACATGGGATTCCATTCCTGTATTTCCCATACTTCCAATTTCCTCTTTATCCGAAATTATACATACTGCTGTTCTTTTTGGTGTTTGTTTTATATCCATCAAAGCCTTAAGTTCAGCATAAACGCATACCTTATCATCTTGACCATATCCTGCTATTAGGCTATTATCCAATCCCATACTTCTACATTTCATAGCCGGTACTAACTCTATTTCAGAACTTAAAAAGTCCGCTTCTGTCATTCCATATTTTTCATTTAATATATTTAAAATGTTTAATTTTACCTGTTCTGACGTGTCTTCGTTATATGGAATACTTCCTACTAACAAATTTAAAGCTTCTCCGTTTACTCCTTCTTTTAATTTCTTTTCCATTTGTTCTTGTGCAAGATGTGGCAATAAATCTGTTATTGTAAATATTGGATCTTCTTCATTTTCCCCTATATTTATAGTAATTTTTTCTCCATTTGCCTTAACTATAACTCCATGTATTGAAAGTGGAATTGTTGTCCATTGATATTTTTTTATTCCACCATAATAATGTGTTTTTAAATACGCAAATTCATTATCTTCATATAATGGATTTGGCTTTAAATCCAATCTTGGAGAGTCTGCATGTGCTCCTATTATATTTACTCCTTCTTCTATGTTATTCTCACCAATTATAGCAAGGTACATACTTTTTTCTCTATTTACGTAATAAATTCTGTCTCCAGGTTTTAATGTACTAAACTCGTTGATATCTCTAAATCCTTCTTTTTCTGCTAGCTGTACACTTGTCGATACTATTTCTCTTTCAGTTTTCGATTTATTCATGTAGCTTATATATCCTTTTGCATGCTCGAAAATAACATTCCTCTCGTCCGAATTTTTGCTCTTCCAACCATTTTCTCTTTTAGTAAATAATTTTTCTTTTAAAATATCTACTGTTTTTTTCTCTTCCATATTAATAATTCTCCTTTCACTTTGGTATTATATATTTTTTAATATTTTTTTTCAATAACAATACCAAAATTTGTTATTATTATATCCGTAAAACATATTTTTAATCTAAAATTATTTTCTTGTTAGTATCTATAGTTGTATTTTTTAAATTTATTTAGTTTTTAGATATAATAAACTAAACAAACGAAAAAATGAAATCTTTTTCTAAAATTTCGTCTTCTTTACATATAAAAAATTATGCTATTCTTCATTTTTATTGAAAAATAGCATAATTCATAATTTTTGAATTTTTATAAATTCTCTTAAATTCCCTTGAAAAAGGGCTAAATATGGTCGAGGTGACTACTCTTATATCTTTTCAAAGTGCAGTAATATCAATATATTGAAACTTTGTGACTGCACTTTGACTGCATATATAAATTCCTATATTTTTATAAAACATTTTTCTTTTAAAAACTTTTTAATTTTTGTTTTATCTTTTCCCTCATAATAATTAATTAATAAATCTTTATATT
>OLSB01001425.1_pt1 | contig 23119 bp, 13 predicted proteins | sample 1672071 | NCBI WGS metagenome assembly OLSB01 (sample SAMEA3136642, study PRJEB25190) | human gut metagenome | biome: human gut; feature: human-associated habitat; material: faeces | place: Austria | collected 2013 | reverse complement strand
GTAATAGCAAAGGGCGTATCCGGAGTGAATGTCCACACGCCCGTAAACCTTACAGCAGCGCCGTCCGCTTTGCCCGTCCAGCCGCTGAAGGTCCACTTGCCCGTAAGACTGCCCTTGTTTGCGTATGATACGGACTGATTTGTATATTCGGTATCCATTGCCGCAAGCGCATCGGCTTCACTTTGGTAGGTCATATTGTCGTGCGGCAGAGTCTCGCCGTCCGGGAACTCCTCTCCCCAGTCATACTCCGTTTTAAATCCGGCGGGCGGCACCGGCTTTTCCTTATAATAATATGTAATCGTAAGACCGTCTGCGCCGACTGTTTCGCCGAGATTTACAGCTTCGGAAAATATGCAGCCGTTCAGCGTTTCAAGCGGCTGATAATCCGCTTTGGCGCCGACAACGGCGGGAATTACTGTCGGCACGGTGTTAGGGACATTGCCTCCGTCCTCCAATTTATATTCGATGGTAACGCTTGTATATACCGCGTTTTCCGTACCGTCATCCGCAAGTGTTCTGCCCGTTTCATCCACCACCGCAAAGCCGACTGTATCACCGTTTCGCAAAACGGCATTATCGGGAATTTTATAGACAAGTGAACAGTTTACAAGCCCCGAATCAAAGTCGCTGCCGTAGTAATCAAAAGCTTTTTTCGGCCAGAATTTGGGCTTCTCGCTCCAGACGGGAACGGTGAAGCGTTTCTCCGCCGAAATCTCCGTGCCGTCCGCCGCGGTCGCTTTCGTACCGTCGGCGTGCTTTATCCAAAGCCGCAGCGTAACCTCTTTCTCCTTTGTATCGGAGAGATTCTGCACTATGGTGCGCAGCTCAATCTCCCTGCCCTTCATGTCCGGCGTAAATCGGCTTTTGCCCGTTCCGCTCAAAAGGCGGCTGCTGCGGTCGGCTTCAAATTGCGAATAACCGCTGCTGTTTGCAGCCTCAAAGGCAGATGAGTCCTCGGAAGGGTTTCTGTATTTCCCCGTATACTCCTTCACCTCGGGGACGGCAAGGTACAAATCATCCGGATTTGCAACCAGCTGACTCATGCGTTTTGTGCCCTGAAGCTTGCACACCTCGCACAATTGATTTCTTGTATTCTCACGCATAAGACACATACGGCTTGAATTGAAGGAGTATGAATTGTTCGCGTGCGGACATGAATATGTAGAGCGAAAGCCGAGCATATTTTTCCATTTTACCAAGCCGGGATTGCCCGTGTGCGACATATTGAGCGATGAACGGTATGCTTCCTCGGATATAGGTCTGTAGCTTGTTGCATACTCGTCGCCCAAATGTAAAATTCCGTGCCCGAGCTCGTGCCTTAAGATAAACGGCGAGTAATAGCTGTCCGACGGCGCAACAATATAATGTATGCCGCTTTTAATATTGTCATGAGAGCCCCCGAAATAATCTCCGCTGTTTGCAAGCACAATAAATTGATTTATGTGTTCGTAGACATAGTGATACGGAGCGTATTCATCTCCCCATATAAACTCGTTGGGATTTGTTGTTTCCGGAATATGAGCGTCATGTATCTTTTCAATAAAAGCAGGACCTATGCAGCGTTCAAATAAATGATTTTTCAAGCTGCCGTTTATGTTGGTTGACACGCGTGAATCAACCACGCTGAAAAATGTGCTGCTTCCGCCGTAGCCGTCAATTGACGCCGTGCAGAGTGCGTATACGTTAAAGCGGTCCGACATGCTGCGATAAGGCTCATTGCGCAGCACCTCTCTCCACAGCCGCCGTACATCGCCGACAAACTTTGCCTGCTGACTTTTTGTGTAGCCCTCGCCGCAGAATAAAATCACCATGTTTTCCGTGTCCCTGCGGGGCTTTTGAATTACATACACGGGAATTGTGGGGTTGGCGTATTTACCGTCCTCGGAATAGAACCCTCCGAGCGTAAGCTGAATATTTTGGTCTGTATCGACATCCCAGTTTCCGTCACCGGTTACTCTCTCCGCACCCGAAATTGCAATGCCGTCATCGGGTTTGTCCGGCGCGGAGCCGATGTAGGGATACTGCGCCGTGCCGCTGCCGGATAAAACGGTATAATACTCCGCGTCAAGATAAAACGCGGGCCGAACGCCGTAATAGCCTTTATAGGGAGCGTCGCGCAAAATGTTTCCGTGCGTATCGACATAACGCATATCATGGTTGCAGTCCGTAACGGGAGTCCTAAGCCAGCAGTTCCAATTAAATCCGTTTTTGTTCTTTGCTATATAATAGCTCCCCAAATTCTTATAAACGCTGTTCAGCTGCCTGACATCAAGCAAAAACACCTTGTCGGTAATGTTTTCGTGATAAGCTCTGTCAAATCCGTCGGCAACCGTCCGGATATCTGTATTATAAGGCAAATCCGTCCCCGGCGCGTCAATATAGCCTGCGCTGTATTCGGGATGAGAAACAACCGAGCGCTGTGTTACCGTTTTGATTGCGGAAAGCTCATCCTTATTAAATCCGCTTAAAAAGCCTGCCTTATTGTCATACGAATTTCCGTCGGTTACATAACCGGCTTTCGGCGGATTGTCTCAAAGCCACGTTACCGTCTGTTCCGCGGAGTTTAGCCATGAGCGCATATTACTGTCGCGCCAGTGGTTTGAGCCGTATTTGCTGCGATAGCCGTTGCGCCTGTGAGAACACGTTGCGGAATTATCGTTTGTCTGTGCGTCATAAGGCAGATAGTCGCAAATCACTCTGTCCGACAGCATCAGATGGCCGTTGTCGTCAATATCCGCGCAGCGCCACAAAACCGACTCGTTCTCATATGTGCCGAGACGAATATATTCTCCGATTTTAATGTTTGCCCCGGCTCTCTCCGCCGAAGCCGGTAGCGGCATCATGCAGCATACCATTACCGCAAAAAGCAATACCGACACAGTTACGTTGTTTGCTTTTCGTTTCATAGTCACTCTCCTTGTATTTAAGTTTCTTTACGCAGCTGAAATATATTACTTTTGTTACTGTAATTATACCGTTTATTTTTGCATATGTCAATAAGATAAGTGATTTTGATAGCTTGTTTCAATTGCATATCCGGCCGCAACGACCGCCGATGCGCAAAAAAAGAACAGACCTCACGTTTTCGGTGAAATCCGTTCTGTAAAAACTTTTAATTATTTATACCGCAAAAATGATTTTAATCAAAAAGCTGCTCCCACTCGTATATAAGCTTTTTAATAAAATTTTCGCTTGAAATGAGCTTTTCGTTAAACTCAACGCCGGCAAAAACGCCTTGCGCCCCGGTATGATTGTCGCTTCCGCAGAGCTTTGGCAGCTTATATGCATTGGCATATTTTTCTGCCATACTGTTTTGAAAATCGGAGCTGTGTGCATTATATGTCTCAACGGCATCAGCCTTATCATGTCAAATCTGTATGCATTGGCTTTCTCTCAGAATGGATGCGCATGGACAATATATCCGCCGTTTTCGCGCACAATCATTATAACCGTTATTACAACCGCCCTAATAGTAAGCGTTGTAAAAAGCATGTCTATAGTGTCCCTCATCTTATGTCTTTCACCGGCACCCATATACTGCACCGCTGAATTAACCCACAATTATCATATCTGTCACATTATACAACACCTGAATGATATTTGCAATTACAAGCGGAATCGAAAAGCTTATAACTTGCCTCTAAATATTTCCTTTTGATAAATCTCTCTCAAATTTGGACATTATTCTTTCTCCTAAGTATAATATTGTATTTATTTTACCATTTTTCCCTGCCGATTTCAAGCAATCAAAGCTTTTTCAGCAGAAATCACAATTTACCGTAAAAAAAGCGGCAATTCTATCCGAAATGCCGTCTTTTTATTATTGGTTCTTTTTCGCTTTCTTTATCTTCAAATACTTTTCTCTTGTCGCTATACCGCCTCTTATGTGGCGTTCCGATTTGTTTTCGTCCAGGATTTTCCGCACGTCTTCCGACAGTGCGCGATTTACATGAGGAAGTCTTTCCGATATGTCTTTATGTACCGTCGATTTGGAAATACAGAACACAGCCGCCGCCTGTCTGACGGTACATCGTTTCTCGGCTATATATTCGGCAATTCTAACGGTTCTTTCCTCAATCTCACCTCTCATTCATACCACTCCCATATAATTGTCACTGTTAAATTATATGTTGTGTAATTTTATTTTTGTATTCTTTTAATTTTTTCAAATACTGTTTTAAAAAAACAAAGCAAAAAATCATCATTTCTTTGTTTTGCTTTACAATAATGCACCGTAAGGCTTTGCGGTTTCTCTGTTTCGGTATTCATGTTTTTCGTAATACCCTATCAGTTTTCCGGCATCATCACGCAGCGCCACCATATAAACATCTTTATTTTCCTTTTCATTGTAATACGTAAATACAATATTATTATCCGAGCTCTTCTTAAACCACGAAAGCACTTTGTCTATCATCTCGTTTGACTTTGCATTATGACAATTCTTTAAGTTTCTTCCCGTAAGATCTCTGTGATAACGCTTTACGGCAGATGAATTCATATATACGATAACCGATTCTGTATCACACACAACGATGGCTGCTGTATCTTGATCTACTATGCTTTTAAATAATTTATTTAACACTTTTATCTTCCTTCCGTTTTGAACTGTTATTAATAAAAAAATTCTGTCTTTTAAATATTGGGCAAAACTGATTTTGCATGTTTGTTTTTTATATATTCCCGCGGAGATATGCCCATTTTATCCTTAAAAACTTTTGAAAAATACAGAGGCTCCGTAAATCCGCATAAGAACGCAATGTCCTTAACACTTGAAAAACCTTGTTCCATCAATGTACAGGCATGCTGTATTCTTATAATGGAAATATACTTTGATATTCCTATTTTAAAATACTTTTTGTAAGCAGTTGAAATGTATTTTTTATTATATGAGCATTTTTTGCTTATTTGCTCCAATGAAAGATCCCGGTCTGAAAAATTCTCATCTATATACTTTTTTACTTGCAGCATTGTTTGAGAACTGTTATCAATTTGTTTCATTTGTTTTCCCAATACGGAAAAGCTGTATAATAAAATTCCTTCGCACCTTAACGGCAATATTGTTTGATCATCGGTTATCGAGTTCCTCCATAATTCAATCAACCGTTCCCGACCGGGAAAATAAAAAGAATTTTTACTTATGTTTATCTTGTCCATTATTATATTAGCTCTTACACCGATATAACTTATATACATATATTTAAAATCCGAAATCGGTTCAATAGCATATGCCATGGCCGGAAAGGTAAAAAAAACATCTCCCTTTTCCACTTTGCATACATCGCCGCAAATGTGCAGCAGCCCCCTCCCGCTCAACACGATATGCATTTTATATACGGCTTCGCTCCTTAATTTTTTGTATTTCTGAGCTTTTGTTTCATAAACAAAATTTAAAATATTAATATCATTGACATCATTGTCATTAGATAAAAATTTGCATATATTATCCTTCACAGTATTTCACCCTCTCTGTGTCCATGTTTTTTATTATAATTAAAAATATAACTACTGTCAACAACATATGTAACTTTTTTATATATTTACATAGAATTTTTACATTTACTTTAATATGTTGACGTGATATAATCAAGTTAACATATTGTAAGAAAGGAATTATATATTGATGAAAAAAATAAAAGTCGGTGTCCTTGGAGGTTATCGCGGAACAAGTATGATCAATTATTGCAAGATTGCGGACAATGCAGATATTGTAGCCATTTGTGACAACAATAAAGATGTTCTGAACGAACAAAAGAAACATTGTAAAGATTATAATATAGCATTTTACGATAATTTTAAAGACTTTTTGTGCCACGAGACAGATGCCGTGGTTCTTGCCAACTACGCAAATGAACATGCACCGTTTGCCGTTGCTGCAATGCGCGCCGGAAAACATGTCTTTTCCGAAGTTCTGCCTGTTCAAACAATGAAAGAAGCTGTTGAATTGATTGAAACCGCGGAAGAAACAGGAATGATTTATGCTTACGGTGAAAATTATTGTTATATGCCGGCAACGTATGAAATGAAAAGACTTTACAAACTAAATAAAATAGGTGAATTTGAATATGGAGAATGTGAATATATACATAATTGCGAACCTATTTGGGCTGATATAACATACGGAAATAAAAATCACTGGCGAAACAATATGTATTCCACATTCTACTGCACTCATTCATTAGGTCCCCTAATACATGCCACTTCCCTCCGTCCTGTTAAAGTAACAGGCTTTGAAAGCACTATGACAGAACGAAAGCTTCGAAACGGTGCAAAGGGCGGTCTTTTCGGAATAGAAATAGTGACATTGGAAAACGGCGGCATTATAAAAAGTATTCACGGAGATTTATATAAAAACTCAGTTTGGTATTCTATGTACGGAAGCAAGGGAAGAATGGAATGCCCGAGAGAAGATGCCGAGGCGGAACATATTTCACGCATATATGTCAATTGCGATGATTTTTCGGGCGAATATAAAGAACGTCCTATAGAAAACTACAAACCGGTGCGTGAGCACGACAGTAAATGCAACAACTTTGGTCATGGCGGTTCAGATTATTATGTTATGTATAATTTCATTGAAAAAATACTTGGACATGATGCCGATATCATTGATGTATATGAGGCAATGGATATGTTCTTGCCGGGCATGTTTGCTTATCGTTCAATATTAAACGGCGGAAAATCAATGGATATTCCGAATTTAAGAAATAAATCCGAGCGAAATGTCTATAGAAACGACACCGCTTGCACAGATGTAAACATCTCCAATAATATGCTTCTTCCAACATGTGTTAGCGGCACGCCGAATATTGATGATAGCATTTACAATGCCATAAAACAAAAATGGATTAAAAATCAAAGATCAGACGACGGATACAGAACACGGGCATTTAATCAAAATTCAAAAGAAAATGATAACCTATGACACACGTAATACTTTCAGTCACCTCATATTTCATATGAGAGGGTGGTGCGGACATATTCTTGGACTCTGGAAGGAGTAAAATATATATGTCCGCACCCCCCTCCCTTGTCTTCTGGATTTGTCTTTTAAACTTTGCCACGTCCCGTCGTAACGCTTGCTCCACCGTTTAATGTTGCTTAATGGTTCTTTATATTTCCTTGAAGCTTCACTTTTTCAATGTTTTAAAGAATATTCAATTATACGTTGACGTTTCTTGGCTTTTTGTGTTACAATGTTCATAGAAAATCAGGGTTAAATTTTTGAGCGAAAAATCAAATCATTTTAACAAAGTCAAAATACGTTTGAATATGTTTTTATATTCATCATTTTTTTCATACTTATCACATTCTTTTCCGGTATGAAAAGAAAGATACGGGCAAAAAGGAGAATGTCTGTCCAGTTCATATGTATGTTTGCCTGTTTTGCAATATGGGCACAAGGCTCGCCTAAACACAAATTTCACTTCTTTCCAAATCCCGATCTGAATTTTATTTCCAGTCTTCCCACTTGATTTCAACACCCTTGCCGTCAAGATAATAGTTATGCGTGATTGTAGCTTCAAGCACGATTACATAATACCATTGATCTTTTTTAATATCGTTAAAAGGATTAAATCCAAGCGCTTTAACATAATGTTCGGACGGATTCCTGCCCAAAATTTTATTGACAACCGTCATAACCTCTGCACGTGTAATTTCGTTTTCCGCTCTGTATGTACCGTCCTCATATCCCTGCATAAGCCCAGATGCATTAAGAGCCAGAATATCCTCATACGCCCAATGTGATTTGTCAAGATCGGGGAACGGGTTTTCCTTATCGGATTTTTCAAGCTTTGCAAAACGTCTGATAAGCGCCGCAAACTCTGCCCTTGTAAGATTGTTTTGCGGTTTGAATTCACCGTCGGGATAGCCGTAAACGATGTTTTTGTCCGCCATATACTCAATATCATGTGCAGACCAGCGTCCGAGTGCCACATCGGGGAATACATTGCCTGTTTCCGCAAACGGTTTTTCGTAAGCATGATTTGTAATACGGTACAATATAGCAGTCATTTCTTCTCTTGTGATTTCTCCGTCGGGCTTAACGCTGCCGTCCGGATAGCCGTTTATGTATCCGATATGGGTGGGATGCTCATTGCCGAAAATATCCTTTGTATATTTTCTTGTATTATCGACGGTTGTCTTTCCACCTCTCCCGCTCCCGCCGCTGCTGCCACTGCCGCCGGAGGTTGTTTTAAGTGCATAAATGTATTTGGCTTCGGGGCCGAAAAAGCTTTTTCCGTCTACCGCTTCCATATATATTGCTCTCAGTGTTTCCGAAGACTTTAATGTGAAAATATCTCCGTCTTTAAATTCTTTTCTTTTTGTTTCATCTGTCGGATCTGAGCCGTCCCTTGTGTAAAACAGCTTTATATTCCGTCCCGAATTTGTGTATTCGTTTACAAGCTTATACTGTGTTCCGCTTGTATATAAAATCGGATTCCCGTTTGCGTCCGTTTCTGCAAGCGTTGAAACAGGCTTATTAAGCACCACAAATTCATAATTAAAATCCTCCGGTGATTCGGGAATAATATTTCCCTCGTCATCTTCAAGCCATGCGGTTATTTTAAGATTTTTCCACATTGGTGAAGGATATATCGGCGGTGTTATTTTTTGATTGAACGCCGCTTCAGGAACGGAATATGTTTCTCCGCTCATAAGTGTTACGGTATATTTGTAATGGATATTGTAATCCGAAACCGTGCTTATCGTTATGCCTTGATTACACGGCGTTTCCGAAAGCTCGTTTACCGCAAATGTATGGCGTGTGTCAAACGGACTGTTTACATATACCTTTCCGCTGCCGGGTGTGTTTCCGCCCGAAAAAATATAATATTCATACACAGGCTTTGAATATGTACCCGACGTCTTGTCAAGCGGATTATAGTCTTTTATCATATACGCCTTTATTATTTCGTCCCGATCTACCGTTATCTTGCCGCCGAGATAAAGTGTGTCAGCTTTTCCGTCGGAATTTTTGTTATAATATATAACATGATTTGCACCGATCGGCGAAAGCGGATTTTCGTATATCATTACATCAATTTTATTGTCATACATACCCGAAACAGGCTTTATAATGGGCGAAAGCGGAATGAAGTTATAAAAAGCAAGATTTTCGCTGCTCTTTATTCCGTTCTTTTGCGCATACATATAGATAATGCAGTTATCCGTTATTTTAAGCGGTTCGCTGTATTTGTGTACCTCATCGGGCGAATCGGCATAGTAATAATAAATCTCCGCACCTTCTGTCAGACAGTGTATTTTCGGCATTAAAAGAACATTTTCACCGTTATCAATTATTCCGTTTTGGTTTTCGTCAATCGCCTTTTCGTCATAATTGCCCGACGGAACAGATATATACGGCGGCAATACCGTGTCTGCCGACGGAATATAGGTGTATGTTCCTTTTGTTTCATCACTTTTCATGCCGTCAAGCTCTGCATAAACCGTAAGCTCAAACGGTGAAGTGTTGTTGGCATCATCAGGGTTTGGTGCTCCGAGTTCTGTTTGCCTGTCCATATCACGATAGGCTTTTCCCGTTACCGGATTAACATAAAATGTGTTAAATCCGTCAAGAACAACATCATTTTTCACATTTCCGATTTCATAGTGTATTTTCTCGCCGGCGATACCCTTAATTGGTAAAAGCGTTCCTGTTATATCCGCAAGAACTGTACTTTCAGGAATTTTCGGAGCTTCGGGAGCAATATTATAGCTGAACACTCCCAAATCGCTCTGCTTTCCGTTTTCGTCTATCGCTATTGCTTTTATAATCGTGTTGCCTTTAAGCGTTATCTCCTCGCCGTTAAATTCAAAGGTATCTGCCGAACCCTTTTTCGGGTTTTCGGGTGAAGTACCATATCCTACGGTATAGTATATTTTCGTCCCCTCCGGCTGTGCATAGAACGAGGTTGTAAACGGATTGGGATTGTCATTTTCAAGAATATATACGCCCGGTTTTAATGTAACCTCCGGTCTTGCAGGCTTGCCCGATATTATCTCATAAGCTTCGGTTGTAACGGTGCTGTAATGCCCCGATGAATTTCGGATAACAGCATTTACTACCGTACTCCCGCTTATCACAACATCTGCTTTGTCTGCCGCAGCAAGCTTTCTTGAAGATGAACTTCTCGGATCGCTTCCGTCCGTTGTGTAATAAAGCTCATATTCAGCACCCGTGTGAGGCTTGAATATCGTAACAATCTTGCTTTTCTCGTTAAATTGCGTGGATGACGGCACAATTATCGGCGCATCGGGGATAATCGTATATTTAAAGCGTGCAACATCTCCGCTGTTTTTGCCGTCCTTTGAAAAAGCAACTGCTTTTATTTCGGTATCCTTTTCTAAATGTATCGGCTTTGTTTTGTCATATACAGGGCTGTTTTTATCAGGCGTACTGCCGTCAATCGTGTAATATATAACATCGTCAAACGTTCCCGTTGTGAGATATATGTCCGCTTCTTCTACATACTCACCGGGGTACGGAATTGCTGAAACTGCAAGCGGCGGCATAACATCAAAAACATAATTATATGTTGTAGTTATGCTGTATACACCGTTTAATCGTGCAACCGCACGAATTGTTGTGTTCTTTGAAATTGTTATCGGTTCGGTATATAAAATACCGTGATTTCTCGGATCGCTTCCGTCTGTTGTAAATAATATCTCTGCACCCGATTTTATTGACTCGGATGTAAGTGTAACATCAAACGGAGAGGTATATCCCGTGTTCCTGTCGGGATTTGCCATAACAGGTGACGGCATAATATAGAGCATATAAAGCGATACCGAGCTGTATTCCGCATCTTGTGCCGATGTTCCCCTTATGGTTACAAGTCTTACAGGCGTTGAGTGGTCGATTTCTATTTCACGGCTCAGCTTTGAAAGCTTAACCCAGCCGTTTTCGGGGTTACTGTTTGCACCGCCGAAATCAATATCCGAAACCTCGGCAGTAAGCGAAAATGTGTAGAAAATCTCATATATGTTTGAAATATTTCCGTCTCGGTCCGACTTATCCGTGCCGAAAACAGAGAATATGTTATTATCGGTATAGTAATAATACGGAACTTTTGTTCCGTCCCTGAAAAACAATGTCGGTGCGGGCGGTTCTATGAAATAGTTATAGCTCATTACATAACTGTACTTATAACTTCCGTTCACAAGCTTTCTTGCATAACATTTTATCTGCGTTGTGTACGGAATATCAATTCCCCTTGCATCATCATAAGGAAGATATTTCGTATCGTCCGGGAAAGACGGGATATTTTCATCTATCGAATAAAATATATCCGCATCCGCTGTTTTTGTGGAAAGATGCACATTCATAGCACCATCCTCGGACGGTGAATAATATCCCGGTTCTTTGTCGGGAACAGGCGGATTTATAGGTGCCGTATCGCCGATAATAAGCTGGTGATAACCACCGTAAAGCATTGTGGTGTAATCTTTAAGAGTATAAGGATACCCTGTTTTATGCTTTGGTATTAGTTCAAAAACACCGTCATTTGAAACCATTCCCGTTTCGACCATAATCTCCGTTGAACCCTTTGCAGAAGATTTCGGACGCAGCGTAATATTGCAGAGATTGTACCAGTTCAAGTCCTTTTTATCCTGTTCGGGGAAAAGGATATTTTCGCCCCTGATTACAAACACTCCCTGCACAACGGCATACTTTTTCCCGTAAATATCTTGTATCGTAACATTTTGCAGAGTTCTGTCTGTGTAATCAACAATTACATCATTTAAACTTCCCTCATCCCAGCCTTTAATGCCGTTTGCTTCCGCATCCTCAAAGGTCATTCCCATAGTCTGAAACGGCAGCATATAATTGATTGCCGATTGATTTGCACCTTTTGTAAGCGACGGATTTTCATGTGTTTTCGTATCATGATAAACTAAGTCAAAATAGTTCGGATCAAAATAGAATTTGACAATATAACTGTTCAGGTTATACTGATACTCAGATTCGTCATACTTTCCGTCTGCGGTTTTCTTTCCCTTGTTGGGTGCGTCAATCGCCGCATAAACATTCACATCTTCTCCCGCATATATATTTGTATAAGATTCGGGATTTTCGGACGGATCGCTCTTTGCGGCATGAATGTATGCTTTTCTCTCAAGCTTTGCCATGTCAATCGCCGGCTGTCCGCTGTCATCTGCGGATACAACTGCACACAAACTGCACAAAGTCGAAAGAATAAGTAATACGGAAATAATTTTTTTATACATAATGCCAATGCTCCTTTTCTTTGTTTTCTCAAAAAGCGATACGCACATCACTCTGACTTTCAGTATTTTTTAAATACTTTACAAGCTTTTAACGGTAAAGGATTTAAAAAATATTGAAATAACAAAACACCGCTGTACGGCTCTTTGAGCCGTACACGCAGTATTTTGACCTATTTTTAATGCAGGGTGTTAACATTGTGGCTTACAGCCGCCTCAATAATCTGTGCAGCTGCCCAATGTCCCTCAATGTCCGTTGCGGGGTACCCGTTTGAAGAAATATACGAATTTATCTTTTCTTCATTCGGAACACGACCGAGTGCACGGTTAATTATTGCGATTGTTTCGGCGCGCGTTATATTTTTGCCTAAACCGAATGAACCGTCCTCGTAGCCGCTTATAATACCGTTTGCTTTCATTGCCGCAATATACGGCGCAGCCCAATGCTCTGACGGAACATCGGAAAATACTTCGCTTGCACTTGTATCATATTTCATAAATCTGCAAATCATAGCCGCAAATTCCTCACGGGTAATTGTGTTTTGAGGTCTGAATGAACCGTCCTCATATCCCCTGACAATGTTGTTTTCAGCAGCATAGCCAACATTTTTTGCAAACCACGCACCGCTGTCAACATCTGCAAATTTTGATACATCATAGTCCTTGTCCGAATCAAATCCGCTACTGATTCTCGAAATCAAAGCGGCTGCTTCTGCTCTTGTTATGTTATTATCAGGTCTTATCGTATTATCCTCATAACCTGTAACATAAGCATTATGTGTGCCGGAGGACGGAGTTGTCGGAGTAATGGGGTTGGTCTTTGTGCCGCCCGTACTTCCGCCGGAAGATGAACCGCTGCCTGAACTTCCGCTGCTGTTGCCGCCCGAACTTTTAACCGTTACAGAAGAATTTGAAACGGTTATATTAAGCAAGTTATCATCTGCCTCGCCGCTGACATCATAAAAGAGCGCGCCCTCAGTGTTATCAAAGGTTAGTGCAAATGTTCCGCTTTTCAAAGACTTAAATGTAAGCTTATATATGTCTTTCTTTGCTGCGTCCGAAACATTGTTGAGTAAAATAATCTTGCCGTCCTCTGCAATATTTACAGCTTTGTTTTCTGCATTGCTTTCAGTACATTCAGCTTTTGTAAGTGTTGCAATATCTTTCGGGTAAGACGCTTTTATGTAGTACGAATTTACATTTTTATCATTGCCGTCAAGCGTTAATGTAACGGTAAATGTATCACCCGATTTAACCTCTGACGATGATGACGAAACCTTCAGCGTTGCAGGAATGCTACCCTTGCTGCCGCTTTCTATATGATTGGTTGCAGACGCAATAAATGCCAAAAGGTCATACTGCGTAAGCTGTGAATCTCTGTTGTAGTCGATACCGTCATATACAGCGGCTTTAGCGTCATACATGGAAATGAATCTGTTATAGTCCAAAAGCGTAAGCTTACCATCGGCATTTACATCTCCGGCATAGAAATTGTCGGAAGTAATATTCACCGTTTTGTCAGAGTTTAAATTCACGTTTTCCAAAGCCTTTGACACAAAGCCGTCTGCAACAAGAGCAATGTCATAAGTTCCTGCCGCAAGCTTGTCTATCTCGAATTTATATAAAGCTGCGTCCTTTTTATCAGCGTCGGAAAGCTTGAATGTTCTTACCTGATTGTTCTCCGTATTCGTAAGCTTAAGGCTTACCTTTGAATCATCCGCAAAACCGCCGCTCTCTTTAAGCTCATTAAGGTCAATGTTTGCCGTAAGCTTTACACCTGTTTTTGTTGTATTGCTGAATTTGACCGTAATGTCCTTTGCCTCGGTAATATGATTCTTGGGTTCGATTATATTCGGAGCTATGACGCAGAAAGAATTTTCCAAGTCACCTGTTGCAAGCGTGATTTCCTCGCCGGGTTCACCCGAAAAGGTTACAATCGCTATTTCCGTTCCGCTTGCCGAAACGGGGAGCGAATACTTTGTTGCGCCCGTAAATGCAATATCAAAGCTTTTTGATGAATTTGCACTTTTGGCGTCAATGGGCTGAACGAAAAACGGTTGTCCGCCGCCCGAATTTTTAACCAGATTGTTTATTTCATCGGAATAGGCAATGGATTTGAAGCTTCCGCTGCCCGAAAAATTAAATTTAAGCTGTGCGGCTGAAATATCTCCGCCTGTTTCTTTTACACTTATCTTAACTTTTGCCTCACCTGCCAAGGTATCGGCACTGTCTGTCACATCTTCAAATATTATCTGCATAGTATCATCGGCAGCGAACACTGCCTGTATGCAGGAAAATATCATCATAAATGACAGCATAATACTTAAAAATCTTTTCGCTGTTTTCAATATATTATCCTCCTGTTAAAGCATATTGCAAGATATATCAATTTCATATAGGGAGGAAGAATCCTCCCTATACGGAGCCACTTTAAATTGAGCCTGCTAAAATGCACCGGTTTATTCAGCCCAACCTGCAAGAAGTATTGAAATATCATCAAGGTCAACCTTGCCGTCACGGTTCAAGTCATACTGAATGTAATCCTTATCACCGGCTGTAAGATTGCTCTTTCCGTAGTATGATGATACTGCTGAAAGGTCATAAAGGTCGATTACGCCGTTCATGATAATATCGCCTGCAAGGAAGTTCTTCTTTGCTGTTTTTACAATACCGCTTGTTGCTTTTGTTACCTGTGCAATCTCACTGTCGTTTGCATTGCTCCAGAAATCAACAGTTGTATTTTCATTCAAATCAAACTGAGCCTTTGCATCTCTATAACCGTCACCGCTTACAAATACTGTGTACTTGTCAAACGCCGGCAGCTTTTCAAGAGTCAAGGTGTATGTCTTTGCATCAGGATCATATTCAACCTTACCGGTTGTCTGAAGTGTGCCGTTCTTCTCGTTGTAAGCAACAGAATCTGTACCAAGGTCGAAATCAATAAATCCGAGTCTTGCACTGTAAACACGAAGCTTCATGTTCTGATATGCCTTTGCATTGTCAACCTTCGTGTAGTGTCTGCCGAGATTTACATTGACTTTAAGATCTGCTGACGGTTCGGGAATATCATACTTAAATTCAAATCCTGCATTTGTTGCATTAATTTCTTTGTATGTATTGTCCGATTTTTCAACAGTCAGTCTGATGTTTTCAGCCTTGATTGTACCTTTTCCGTAGCCGCCCTTATAAATAAGCTTACCGATTACAATACCTTTTCCTGCTGCTGCTTCACTCATTGCCGGTCTTACGCCGTCAACAGGCTTAACATTGATTTCGTAAAGACCTGTTGCTTCATCATAAAGAAGTGCAAAGCCGTCAGCCGGAACGATTTCGTAATCTACGGAATCATAACTAACATCTGCATTGTTGCTGATGGTGAACTGTGTGCCGAGAAGATTTGTTACAGGTGCTTCAGGATCGGCAATAACAATAAGACCTTCTGTTGTACCGTCATTAGCAACTGTATCAATATCCTGCTTAGCATCTGTAAAGTACTTATCAGCAGCTTCTCTTTCAGCCAAGATAAATGTAGCACCGTTTGCTGCCGGTGTAACATTTACAGTAAGCTTGGGGCTTGCGCCTGTAGCAAATGCAAATTCAAGTTCCTTTGTACCCGTAATAGTAGCAAGGTAGCTTTCATTGATATGAATTACGTTTCCGTTTTCGGTATAATCCGAACTGGCTGTAAGACCTGTTATTCCGTTGAAAACATTTCCGTTAGGAGTGATAACAACGTCAAATCCGTCAGAACCTAAAACATAATCTTTGTTCGTGATAGAGATTTCAGCATTTACAACATAGTTTTCGAATGCTGTTCCTGCATTGGATGCAAGATACATAGAACCGTTCTGATTTGCAGTAACGGTAACTGTATACTCACCGGTTTCGGTAACATACTTTGCAAACTCAAATGTGTTATCTCCTGTTGCAGCTGCGCCCTGATTGTTGTTGTAGAGTTCTTCTGCACCCTTTTTAAGAACTACATTATAGTCTGCCGCATTTGTAACATTAGCCCAAGTTGCCTTTTTTGTATCCCTGTCAATAGTTACAGCAGGTCTAGCTAACTGCTCAGGTGCTTTTACCGCTACTGTTGCCGGAGATACTGTGTATTTATCGATAGGCGTACCGTCAACATCTTTTATACTATCTACTGTAACAGTAAAATTGTAATCTCCGCCTACAGCATCGGATTTAGCTTTAAATGTTGCAGTAAATAGTTTGCCGGATTTCTTAGCTGCATAAATGTCGTTAATAGAGAAATATGCACCCAAGTTTCCGCTGCCGAGGTCTTTTACGGGATTAAAGACAACATCTCCAAATTCTGTAGTACCGCTTTCGCAAGTGAATATGCTCTCATCATAATCCAAAGTTATATCTGCCGATGCAACATTTTTTGCGGCATCTATCGGAAGTGAAACAGTAAAGGAGTCGCCACGGACAACTGCACTTTTTGATGCTTCCAGTGTAAGCGTTGCATCTGCAAAAGCTGTGAGTGCCATACTGGAAATTACCATGGCTGCAGATAATGCTGATGCAATAATCTTTTTAAAATTCATAATGAATCTTTCCTCCTAAATTTGAAATATTTAATTAAACATCGAAATTTTTTGATACGGTTTATAAGCAGTGGCTCAGATGCTCTCCGCCGTATCAAAATATTTCCAATGAATAATTACTAATTAGTTTTTCGGAATATAAATATCATTTTCCAAATCAAACTCATATCCTGCCGCACCGTCCTCAACCTTATAGCGGTTAATTAAACCTGCACGGAATCTACGAATAGAAACTGCATCACCGGAATCCGGATAATTTCTTCCGTTTTCAAAGCCATTTACAAAACCGGCCAGTCTATTCTCTATTAAGCTGTAATCTGTCAGACCTGCACGGCAGCGTCTTATAAGAAGTGCATCATAAGAGTCAACCGTTCCGTCATTATTCACATCACCCCACAGGAACCAGCGTGCATAAAGAGTTATATTTTCGGTAACGGGTGTTGCAAAATCATATTTTTGCGTGTAGTTTTCGTCCGTATACCAACCGGCAAATCCTCTGCCCGCCCAAACCGGTACACCGGGCTTATCGGCAACATCTCCGTTTGCGACAGTTTTAGGTGTTATACTGCTTCCACCCTTTGAATCAAAGGTTACGGTAAAGTTCGGTCTTTCCGTTACTGCTGTGATTACCACATCACCTTGCGGCATTGTGAAACTGTATGCGTTCTCTTTGCCGGCAACAGGTGTTATAACAACTGTTGCATCATTCGCATATACGGATTTTACGCTATACCATTTATCGGGCGTTACAGTAAATTCAACCGTATCTCCCCAATTATAAGTATCGCTGCTCGGTATACTGAATGTAGCGTGATCACCTGTTCCGGTAATCGTATATTTTACTTTCTTAAATGTTACACTGACAATCACATCATGTGTCGGCATTACAAAGGTATAATCGCCTTGTTCACTTACCAATACAGCTTTATCGTCAACGATCACTGTATCAATCTCATAATGAGGATCAGCATTTACATTAATTGTAAAGTTGTCACCCCAATTAATCGGACTTTCCGTAAGCAGTTCAATCGTTCCGTTTGTTGTTGCGGAAGCGGTTACGCTAAATTTCTGTTTTACAAATACTACTTTCAGCTCTACAGCTTTATTAGGCATTACAAACGATTTTGCCGAAGTAATATCCTCGCCGTTCATCGTCAGACTTGAAAGCTCCCAATGCTCGTCCGGTGTTGCCGTAACATTTACTGTTTGACCTACTTCAACAGGTGTTTCGGGGCTTATCGCAACAGTACCTTCACCATCTTGCGTTATTGTAACATCGTGTGTTTTCTTAACAAACACCGCCGAAACGGTTACGGGGTAGTCAGGCATTGTAAAGGTGTATGTGCCGTTGCTTTCGGTAACATCAACAGTTGTTGCTTCGCCCCCGGTCTTGAATACCTTGTAGCTGTCAAGCTTATAGGTGTCGTCTGTCGGTGCAAGCGTGAACGAAACATTACTTCCGATTGCCGCCGGACTTGTAATACCGCTGATTGTACCGTTCTTTATATCGGTTGTGATTGCACAAGCGTCAAGCTCAAATTCGACATTAATTGTTACATCACTTGCCGGCATGGTGAAAGTATATGATTTACCGGTTGTGCTAGCCGGGGCAAAATCGCTCACATTATTTTCGCCTGCTTTGCAACTGACCGATTTTATTTTATAATTCGCTTTCGGTTCAATGCTTACCCATAGGTTTTCTTTATAATAAGCTTTATCAATGCTTGTGTGTGTAGAATCAAATCTATCAATAACTATTACTTCACCCTCATTAGTGTTGTAGTTTTTTGTTATATTATACTGCTTTGTCGTTATATCAAGAATGATATAAGCATTTTGCGTACCTTTATAATTATTAAATGTCCCGACAGGAACAGAGAAAGTGTATGTGCCTGAATTATTGAATGTGCCGTTAAGATTGCCCATCTGCGATGTAACACTCTTGATGCCGTTAAATGTATAGCCCTCATTGGTATTTACAGTTACAGTAACAACATCGTTTGCTGTAACTGTCGGAGTCTTGGTTGTGGTATCCGTAGAGGGATATGTCCACAGCTTAAAGCCGTTCGGTGTAGATATTGTTAATGTACCTTTGTTGCCGGGCATTGTGTAAGTGATAGTGCCGTCATCGTTCCATGTGTAATCCTTACATTCATATGTTGTATCGGCAGATGGACCGGCATAGAATGTCATTTGAATGTCAGGCACATATTCAGCCGTTACCGTTACCGCTTCGCCGGGCATGGTGAACTTGTTATCGGTAACTGTAACCTCTGTACCGCTTTCCGTTTTTACAACCCATTTTACAAACGAATGATTTTTAGCTGTGCTATCATTCGCTATATCTATTTTAAGTGTTAATTCTGTACCTTCCGAAACAGCTGCCAAATCACTTGCGCCTGTTACTGTAATCGTACCTATTTTTGAATCAATTCCTCCCGGATATGTTGCAGCCATATATATAGGATCTGTTACTGTGACAGCATATGTCTGAACACCTATAACAAGTTTATTTTCCTTAACAATCATACTCTTGCTTGCATGTTTAAACACATTCGTGTAATCCGAAGCATTTAAGCCATCTGCAAATGTTACGATAACCGTTCCGTCATCCGTAATTGCAGAATTTACATCAATTGTATTTTCAACATTCAAAATCTTTGCAACATTGATAGGAGAAGCATCTTTTTCAATATAGATTCCGGTTGTTGTGTTACCGCTTATATTAACATTTCCCGAAATATTTAAGTATGCTTTCGTATCATTGATGAAAATACCTTCACCATTATTGTTAATGATATTTCCACCTGTGATATTTGCTGTACAGTCAACATTGTTATTGTACATTAAGAAAATGCCGGCGCCGCCGCTTTTAGCAGTGTTTCCGCTGATTGTTCCACCGTTCATATTAAATGTACCAACAGACTCCACGCCACCACCTAATGCATACCCGTTTTTAGCCTCGGCTGTATTTCCCGTTATGCTGCCATCTTCCATTGTAAAAACGGCATTATCCGCAACATAAACACCGGCACCGCTGTACGCATTCATACTACCAGCTTTATTGTGGTGAATGTTGCCGTTATACATATTAAAAATAGCCGGATGATTGTGAGTACCATTAGGATTGCCTACAGATACACCGCCGCCGATACCGGCAGTATTATAGCAAATCTCTCCGCCGTACATATTAAATGTTGCCGGAGTTTCTAATTCGTCCAAACCTGCAACTGTTACACCGCCGCCCCATTCTGCCTGTGATGCAGATGAGCACTTCCATATCTTTCCGCCATACATATTGAACACGCCCGTGTTCTCTATATCAACACCACCGCCGCTATGATTATCGTAAATAGAAGTATTATTGTGGTTATTTTGCAAAATAACATTTTCATACATATTGAAAGTTCCGTCTGTACGAATGATTGCAAAATTTCCACGCACGCCGGTATTGTTGGATCTATCAGTTGCCTGTGCAGCATCCGTATTCGGATACCCTTCATTGCCATTCCATACTGCACCGCCGTCTATTGTCAGCGTGTTTTCCATTGCTGTTTCCGTTCCGAGATTAAGTGTTGCTCCGCTTGCAACAGATATAACAGGAACACCTATCAATGTATCTGCTCTTGTAATCGTAATATTTTTATTATTTGCAACAAGTGTTATATTACCGACAATCTCTATTTTTGACGAAACGGTAATATCGCGCAACACCTTGATTGTACCAGTATACGCCCCGATAGCAGTTACAGCGTCTGAAAGAGAAGAACTCGTCCATGTAGCACCACTGTCCGTTGAATATTCAACTTCGGGCGGTCCGGCAAGTTTTCCGTCATCGCTTATGCTAAAGTCGGTATTATAATATACCAATTTACCGTTGATCGAAGCACCATTTTCAACAGTGGCAACCTGCATACCTTCCGAAGGATAAACCTGACCACCGATATAAGACATTGCAACCAATACAGAAATCGGAGTTGCAGGTGCAAAACCGCTTGCAATGGTTATGAACTTGCTATTGTTAATGTTCTTCACATTTGTTTCAATTGTTCCGATTTCAGCAGTACCGTTCAATGTCAGTTTTGTCAAAGAAGCGCCGATTGAAATGTCTCTTGCATTGGCTGTGAAATTGTCGTCACTATAGCTATAACCTTTATTATTTGCTATTGTTCCTTCTGTTATGGTAGCTGAACCCTGATAACTGCTATCATCTTGCGCGAGCTGCATTACAGTTTTTCTAACATTGTTGGATACGATTTTTCCGCCGGTCATAGTAAATTCGGCACTGCTGCCACGAACCATGACAATATATCCATCATATGAGGTAATACTATTGTTTGAAATTTCGCCACCTGCAATGTTAAGCTTACGACAGTTAAATATTACAGAATCAACTGTGTTGGAACTGATTTCATTATTGGTTATTAAACCACCGTTTATATCAAGTTGACCATTATTATAAATGATTCCGTAATATGTACCGCCTTGTGACCTTTTAAAATTCTTTATCGAAACCCCGTCATTTATAACAAGGTGTCCCATATAGCTGCCGGAACTCCATTCAGCTCGGAAAGCCGCTTCGGAAAACTCCTCATTTTTACCGTCAAAAGTTACTGTTCCTGCTGCGCCGCTTTTGCCAAATGTTAATGTTGCATTGCCGCCATAATACTGACCACCACTTTTTACAATAATTTTTGTGGATGTGGGAACGGTAATTGTTACATCTGTATCTGCGTAAATTGTAACTTTTACTCCGCATGACAAAGAATAATCTTTATTCTCTGTCAGAGAAAAATCCTTCGATACTTTAATTTGATAACTCTTTCCCTTATTTGCAGTCTTTTCTGTTTCACTCCAAATCTTGTCAAAAGTCGAGCTTTCCCATGTGGAACCGTTATCTGTACTGTATTGAACTTCATTAGTTTCATTAGCCAGCAAAGAAACATCGTTTTCTCCTGACATCAAACTGATTTGTTCCTCGGAATTTTCTTCTCCCTCGCCTGAGATTTCTTCCGATACATCTTCGGTTACATTTTCTGTAACTTCTTCTGTAATTTTTCCTTGATTTTCAGGTGTCAATTCTTCCGCAACAATAACGCTTTTGTCCACTGCATTGTTTTCGGCAAAGACCGCCGGAGTGGCTGACATAAGCATAGCTGCGGTTAAAATTATGCTTAAAAATCGTTTCATTGTACTTTATTCCTTTCTTAATTTTTATTTTTCCGATTTTGATTTTTGCTTAAATCTTAAATCGGCAATACATAACGCATATCGTCATACAGTTCAATGCAACCACGTCCTTTCACACACAGCGTTTTTATAAATTTCTTTTTCATTTTTATTGCACGGAGAGAAACTTACGCACCTCGGCAACGGAATTAAATTCGTTTTCACCGCCGTATACATAATTTATTGCATCGGAAATCTCACAAAAAGAATACTCCGAAAAGTCCATATTTTTTACAGCTGATTTTGCCGATACATTATTTGTGCCGCAGTGCAGATCGCTTATATATCTGCACCTCGTGCATTCACACAGGTATTCCAACAGTTCCATAAAATAAAATCATTCGATCTATTTTTTGATATTAAGTACCGATGCCGCTTTTCGGCGGCAATACCGAATAAATAAACTCAAGCTGCATTTGAGATTTTTCTTTTTCGTCCCATATAACGCAATTGACAGCAGCGGATATAAACAAATCGAAAACGGATTTTAACATTTGCTCATCACAGTTTATCCGTTCCGACAGTCTGCAAACATACTTATAATATATATGACTTAATTCTTTTTTTGCCTCCCGTATCTTTTCCCCGTAAACAGGGCTTGCCGCCACCTGGTAAACGAAGCGAAGTTCTTTTTTGTAGCGGCTCACTTCTTCAAGAAAATCATAGCAAAGACTGTTTAAATCACTTTTATTTGCAGATATATACTTAAAAATCCCGTCCATAATTACTTTCATACCATAACGCGCCACATCGCAAACTATACTTGTTTTGTCATCAAACCAATAATACAGGGTTCCCTGAACTGTCCCTGTCTCTCTGCACAGCATACGTATTGTTGTATTTTCCAAGCCATGTTCCGCAAATACCGGAAAAGCTTTTTTTAAAAAACCGATTCTTTCCGCTGTCTGTTCCGAAACGGTATACATTTAAATCACCTTATTTCGAGATATTGAACATTTTTTTATTCACATACAAAAAAATATGGCTGCAACATAATCAGAATTATGTTGCATTTGCCCCGATTTTTTTCTAAACCCGGATAATAAAACAAAGTAATCCGCAAAAAAAAGCATAGCAAAATAAGACCAATACAAAAAAACAAAACA
>OLSB01001423.1_pt1 | contig 23144 bp, 20 predicted proteins | sample 1672071 | NCBI WGS metagenome assembly OLSB01 (sample SAMEA3136642, study PRJEB25190) | human gut metagenome | biome: human gut; feature: human-associated habitat; material: faeces | place: Austria | collected 2013 | reverse complement strand
ACGGTTCAATGCTTGCAATCTTAGCAGGTGTCCAGGCTGCTAATGCTCCGATTTCCAGGCGGATTACCTGTAGGGTAGAAGGATTTGCGAACAGATTTGGATAAGCGAAAATAACAGTCTGTTTGTCATTCTCATCTATGTAAATATTAGCGTCACACCCCAGTTGAATAAAGATGTTTCGGAAGACACAACTATTTCAAAAATATTTTAAATACCTGTGGACAAGCAAAAGGGAGTATGCTATATTCTATTTAAAGATAATTTTAAATGGGTAAGAAGATTATGAAAGAAACAAATATTTTTAAAGTATTGGCGGATCAACAACGGAGAGAGATTCTGATAATGCTAAAAGATGGCCGATTAAATGCTGGGGAGATTGCCGAAAAATTACAAGTCACACCGGCTGCTTTGTCTTACCACTTAAAACTGTTAAAAAGCGCCGACTTAGTATCCGAATATAAGGAAAAAAACTTTATATTTTACGAAATCAATACGACAGTTTTTGATGAATTAATTCTATGGATTAACCAGTTTGGAGGAGCAAAGGGATGAAAAAAATCATGTGGATTGTTGCGGTGCTACCAGTGGTGGTTGCAAGTATGATGTTACAGGTGATACCGGATATGATACCGCATAAAATCGGAATTTTTATTTTTCCGATAGTTATTTTGTGTGTTACATTCTTTTGGCACCTTTTAATTGGTACATTCGAAAAAAAGACCGTGAAAGCAAATACGGATAAAGAACGTATGGAAGCAAATTCCTCCGCAAGGGTACTATGCGTGGTAGGACTATCGCAGGCTATCATGTTTGGAATTATGAATTATTGTATCCTTTATTCCTCTTGTGTGCAGGAAAATGTGAATGGTTCAAAGGTAACAGTTGATATTGCAAGGATTTCCTGCATCTTATGTGGAATTATTTTTGTTGTAGTAGGAAATTATATGACAAAGGCAAAGCGAAATACGGTAGTTGGGTTTCGAACGGCCTGGAGTATGTATAATGATAATACATGGAGAAAAAGTAACCGTTTTGGAGCCATCAGTATTGTTGTTGCAGGAGTATTGACCATTATTACGGCTGCATTTGCCAATGGAATAACCAGTACAATTTTATTATTGGTGTATTTATTATCAGCAACGATTATTGCAATATTATACTCGAAAAAGGTCTATGACCAAGAAAAAAGAGAAGTTTGAGGTTGCACTTATATGGGAGAATGATTATTTATGAAAACAAAAAGATTAGTATTAAGAAAATGGACAGAGGCAGACGCAGAGAGTTTATATGAGTATGCAAAAGATTCGGAAGTCGGCCCTATCGCAGGATGGCCACCCCACAAGTCCGTAGAGGAAAGCCTCGATGTGATCAGAAATGTATTCAATGGTCCGGAGTGCTATGCCATCTGTGAAAAAGAGAATGGGAAAGCAATCGGTGCCATTGAACTGAAATTGAAGGGCCACACGGATATGACAGACCGTGAGGACGAGTGTGAACTGGGCTATTGGCTGGGACAGCCATTTTGGGGAAAAGGGTACATGCCGGAGGCCGCAAAGGAAATTCTGCGCCATGGATTCGAAGAACTTGGGATGAACACCATATGGTGCGGATATTATGAGGGAAATCAAAAATCCAAAAGAGTGCAGGAAAAGGTCGGTTTCGTGTATCATCATACCTGTGAAGAAGTTCCCGTGCCATTACTGAAGGAAGTAAGAACTGGTCATACAAATATAATGACAAAAGCACACTGGGAGGAAATAAACGAAGGAAGGTAACGATTTTGTTTGTTTTACATGCAATGTACGAGGGGATCGTAAAAGGTCCCCTTAAATGATATCATTTTGAAATATAGTTATTGCATAATTAGAAAACATAGAGTATGCTTTGTTTATAAGTACACTTCACTTATGAAAATTTCTATGTCAGCAAAAGCTGATGTCTGAGACTTTGATAAAAAAGTCAGCCGAACCCTCAAGATAATACAACAGAAGAATAAGGGGAGCAAAACACCACAGAAAACCAGTTGTATCACAAAAACAGGTAAGCTATAATATAGATATGTATAGATTCCTTTTGCGTCTGAAAATATCTATAGTTGCCTGACACAAAAGGAGGAAATTAATTGAATACAGAATTGAAGAATGCGGTAAAAGCAGCCGATCTGAAAGCGCAGTATGATGCAAGAGTGAAGCGGCTGGTAGGACACAAAAGAGTTCTGGCACAGATTTTGATCAAAACTGTGGATGAATTTAAGGGGATGAATCCCAAAACAGTTGCAAACTGCATAGAAGGAACCCCTTATATCAGCACTGTGCCTGTGGAGCCGGGGCTGACCAACGCAATGCTTGACAAAAACGGACAGCGTATTGTTGGTTTTAATACGGAAAGTCAGGAGATCAACGAAGGACTGGCGAGATTTGATATTGTTTTTTATGTGCGGACGAAGGATGGTCTGTCGCAGATCATTATTAACGTAGAAGCACAGAAGGATGAACCGGGAGAGTACGAGATCTTAAACCGGGCAATTTTCTATGTCAGCAGACTGGTCTCTTCCCAGAAGGAAAGGGATTTTGAGAATTCCCGCTACGATGACATCAAGCGTGTGTATTCTATCTGGGTATGCATGAATATGGATGAGAATACCATGAGCCATATCCACCTTACCAAAGAGGATGTGATCGGTTCCTATGAGTGGAAGGGAAATCTGGATCTGATCAACATCGTAATGATAGGATTGGCAAGGGAACTGCCGGAACATGATGAAACCTACGAATTACACCGCTTGCTGGGGGCATTGCTGTCCCAGGAATTGAGTGTAGATGAAAAGCTGAACATCATAGGAAATGAGTATAATATTCCCATAGAAGAAAATATGAGAAAGGATGTGAGCGCTATGTGCAATTTAGGCGAAGGAATTGAAGAAAAAGGAATTGCAATCGGACGAGAAAAGGGGCGTATAGAAGGCCGAATAGAAGGCGAAGCCGGCCTCATTCTGAAAATGTATAAGAATGGTCTGTCGGCAGAGCAGATAGCCTCCGCTACAGACAAACCGCTAGAAGAAGTGAAAGAAATTATTGCCGGAATATAACGGGCATTACGAAAACAGTACTTTTACCACGAGACAGAAGGAAGCAGCCGAAGTCGCAGAATACCTCCGGAAAAAGCAGATCATCCGGACATGGCTTAAGAGTATCCGTTTAAAATTTCCCGCAAAATGTCTTCCGGGCGCGGCGTGTGATCCGGGTATTTTTCCCGAAGGGGCGCCGCTGCACCATCCATAATATAAGGATGTCCCACGATATCCAGCATGGATACGTCGTTATAATTGTCACCGAATGCCATGACATCTGTAAGGTCAATACCAAGGATCCTGCAGATAGAGGTGACACCGATGCCTTTGTTGGCAAGGGTAGTATCGATCCAGTAAGGTCCGGCCACTGCACAGTTCGCCTGCTCCCAGCGGGGGACGAAGCGGTCAGCATAAGCCGCTACGCCTTCATGGAGATATACGGAGACCTTTACGATGTCTTCCGGAATTTCGGAAGGATCCTGAATGACCTGATAGTTGTTGCCGATAAACTTTATTCTATCCAGCATTCCAAGCCCACGTTCCATCAGATACGCAGTATTCTGTCCGGAGAGCATGATTTCACCCTGACCGTCACTACGATTCCACAGATCCTCCGCAATCTCTTCTGCCAGGGCACGGGGCATGGGATTTTTCGCAATGCACTGCTCGTCCTTATAGATTACTCCTCCATTCTCACATAAGAAAATACAGCAATCCGCCACCGGAGCGAACAGCTTCCGCAGACTGGTATACTGTCTTCCAGACGCCGGGCAAAACAGGATCCCCTGGTCATGAAGTGCCCGGATCTGGTCAAAGATCTCGCCTTCCAATTCTTTTTTTCCATATTGTAAAAGTGTACCATCGAGGTCACTGCAGATTAATCTGATTCCCATAGCCGGAATTCCTTTCTCTCAGAATGATAATTTTAAATAGTATATCATAAATTATACATGAATACTTATTTTTATTTAATAGCTGCTTTTCTTGATTACTACAAGATATGTTGAAAAAAATGCGAAAAGGAGAAAGAAAATGTTTAAGCGAAAAATAAAAAGATTGCTAATGATATCCAAAACGAGTAAGATAGTAAGCAAGATAATAAGCAAGATGGAGTGATATAAATGGGAAAATATGAACCGCCATATACGATCTCAAATAAAATGTTGGAGCTTGTTTCTTCTATATCTGAAAAAGTAGGTAAAATAAGCAGTCACAGGGAATTGGAAACAAGACCGCATTTAAGGAAAAACAACCGGATCCGATCCATTCATTCTTCCTTAAAAATAGAAGCAAATTCCTTGTCTCTGTCTGAAGTGAGAGATGTCATCAATGGTCATCTTGTATTGGGAGATCAAAAGGAAATACAAGAGGTGAAAAATGCATATGCTGCATATGAAAAAATCTCGGAAATAAATCCTCAAAGCATGTCAGATCTGAAAAAAATCCATGGAATAATGACCTATAGAACAGTAGAGGAATCCGGCGTATTCAGAAAAGGGGAAGAGGGTGTCTTTTCCGGAGATCAGTGTATTTTTGTGGCACCGCCGCCGAATATGGTAAATGAACTGATGAAGGATTTATTTTCATGGGTTAAAAACAGTGAAGGGACAATACATCCGCTTATTGTGTCAGCTGTTTTTCATTACGAATTTGTGTTTATACATCCTTTTGCAGACGGAAATGGAAGAATGGCCAGATTATGGCATACGGTAATGCTATACCGTTGGAGAAATGTGTTTGAATATATTCCGTTGGAAAGCCAGATTGAAAGATTCCAGGCAGAATATTATGATGCAATAGCAAAATGCCATGTGAATGGAAATTCAGATGTTTTTATAGAATTTATGTTAAGAATGATAGATCAGGTATTAGATGAAGTTATCATACAGGTAAATAAGACAAATGAAAATATGTCAGAATATGTAAAACGGATGTTGGAAGTAATGGAGTACGACGTTCCCTATACCGCTAATGCGATCATGGAGGCACTGCATTTGAAATCCAAGGAAACATTTCGAAAAAATTATATCAAGCCGGCCATAGAGTTGGGCCTAATAAAAATGACATTGCCGGAAAAGCCAAATAGTAAAAATCAGAGATATGTAAAACAATAATTCTTGATCTAAAGCTGGCTTTAGGTGTTACAATGTCTTCAGAGTGATTTTCAGCATTTTAAAAAGAAAAGGTGCCGATACCGAAAAGCATGGTGTCGGCACTTTTTGGACTTTTTTGGGCTTTACTTTGCCAGATTCGTTAGATATGATAAAGATAGAAACTGTATTTACCGGCTATAGGGGGAGGGCGTATGTACAAAAGAAAGCTTCACAAAGAAATAAGTAGCGGATTATTGGCATTGATCGTGGCATTTTCTCTGACAGGCTGTGGCAGCAGTAGGGACGCTTTGGAAATCTCTGATACCGAATCTGCTCAGGCAGAGGAAGTCGGTCAGGAAACCGCTACAGCCACCTCACAGACGATCCCGGAGACGACAACGGAACCTGAGACGGAGAAACTTACTTACCAGACCGGACTATATCAGGAGAAAACCCTGGCAGATCAGGTCTCGGTCAATGCTGCCCGGGAACTGCCGGAAGGAGAATATGGGGTGCTGTCATATTCTTATGACGAGTCTGTCAGTGTCTGGGGCAACGGTGCAGAAGATTGCCTGGTGATTCATGACGGCGACGAGGAATACCGGGTGGAGATCCCCTGGCAAAACATGTATTCGGCACCACCTGCGGTAGAGGCTGCAGATTATGATGGGGATGGCGACAAGGAGTACTATATTTCTACCATACAGGGGACAGGAACCGGTGTCCATGTGGAAGGACTGTATTATGTAGATGTACAGAAAGGAACTCCGAAGGTCTCCGAATATACACAGGTGGTCGAAGATTTTGAAAGCCGGATCCTTGCGGCGGATACGTTAGACGAGAAGTTTCATACACTTCATGTGGATTTCCTGGACAAAAACGGAAAGATAGATGCTCAGAAGAGTATGGATCTGGATCAGACCCGTCTGCTGCAGAAACTGGAAGGATACACTTATAAAAGCATCGGTGTGGGGGCGCAGATCCGGTATGATTTTCGTGGAGGACAGCCCTTTGCAAATGTAGGGGTTGGCATAAATATGAACGAGATGGCGGATCCGGTTTATGAGACCGGCTTTAATATAACGGCGCCGGTATCCATGCAAAAAGATGGTAACTTTTCTCTGGGAGATTTTTCGGTACAAAAAACATATTCTCGTTATTTGGAAGAGGAGAATATCGACAAAGAAGAACCGGATATGCGGGAGGTCTATACCGGATATTATGATCTGACACATAACGGTTACAAGGAAAAGATTGTAACGAAGGTCTATCTGGAGGAGGAAAACGAAGACTTTACGGAAGCACTGCACAAAGCCGGAAACTGGGGAACGGTAGAGGTCTACGAGTATCTGGGAGACGGACAATATGGAATCATCCCGCTGTGGTCGCAGGAGTTCACCATTGCCCATGCCGGGAACACGCAGATATTCCTTACAGAAAAAGACGGCTATGATTATCTGGTAGTGACCAACTTCTGGACGGGGCAGGGTGTCTGCTATTATGACTATAATGTACTGTCTCCCGTGAACTATTCCTTTGACAGATATCATAACGAGCTGAAAGGCGCAGAGCATTACGATCCGCAGTTTTTCACAGGGTTGGAAAGCTGGCTGAAGGAGGATTCCCTCCTGCTTGTGGCAACGGATATTGATATGCCGCAGGGGCAGGAGGTCATTCTGACAACCGATGAAGAGGTACACTATGCCAGAGAATATTTAACGGTAAAAAAAGAACAACAGCAGCGGATAGAGGAAATAGAGTAAGAACAGGATCAGTATTTCCAGAGAGATACAAAAGTGATAAAATAGGATCAATAAGGATTTTTTCAGTATAAACTTTTCACGCGCAAATTGTGCCTGCACAGTGTACGGAAGTACAGGTTTAAAGCACCGGAAGGTTTGCAGATTACGGAAAGGCAGGAAGGTTAAGAGATGAACGAAATGATCAGAAAAAGAAATGAACAGCTGGCCAAAACAGTGATCAAGGGATTACAGTCCCGTAACATGTCAGGTTATTATGCAGAGGATAAAGAAGCTGCACTAAAGCAGGCACTGGAGCTGATCCCGGAGGGAAGCACCATCGCCATGGGCGGATGCATGAGTGCCGGAGAGATCGGACTGATCTCCGCACTGGAAGCAGGTAATTACCACTATATCGACCGCTCTAAGATGGATGCCAGAGCAGGACTTATGGCAGCTTATGATGCGGATATCTTCCTTTCCAGCGCCAATGCCATCACCAGCGACGGTGTCATGGTCAATATCGACGGCAATTCCAACCGTGTCTCCTGCATAGCCCAGGGACCGAGGAAAGTAATCTTCATCGTCGGCATGAACAAGGTCTGCGCAGACTTAGACAGCGCCATGAAGCGTGCGAGAAACGTGGCTGCACCTATCAATGCCCAGAGATTCGACATCAAGACTCCCTGCAAAGAAACCGGAAAATGCTTCGATTGTAAGTCTCCGGATACCATCTGCTGCCAGTTCCTGATCACGAGATATTCCAGACATACGGACAGGATCCATGTGATCCTCGTAAACGACACCATCGGTTACTAGACAACAAAGGGGAAAAGACAATGACATTAGTATTGCAAAAAGGAAGACCTGCCGATACCACAGGCAGACTGGACAAAGAGATACGCACCTATGACCTGCTGGACAGCTTAGGTGTGGAATATGACCGCGTGGATCACGCACCCGCAATGACCATGGAGGACTGTAAGGAAGTGGATGAGATCCTGAAATCCATGGTCTGCAAAAATCTGTTCCTGTGCAACCGTCAGGAGACCGCATTTTATCTGCTGATGATCCCGGATACCAAGGTGTTCCACACCAAGGATCTGTCGGCGCAGATCGGCTCGGCCAGGCTTTCTTTTGCCAAGCCGGAATACATGGAGAAATTCCTGGATATCACCCCCGGCTCTGTCAGTGTACTCGGTCTGATGAACGATAAGGAACATCAGGTGAAGCTGCTGATCGATGAAGAGGTGCTGAACAGCGAATATTTCGGATGCCACCCCTGCATCAATACCTCCAGCCTCCGGATGCGAACGGCGGATCTGATCGAAAAGGTGCTTCCTGCCATGGAACATGATTTTGTAAAAGTAAAGCTGTAAAAAGCATCTATGAACTTACGAAATAAAAGTGAGGAGCTCCTATGATACTGGAAATTCTGACATATACACATAATATTACGACTATGCTGTTCGGCATCTTCCTGTCGGCTTTTTTTCTGGGTGTGAAGAAGGACAAAACGAATGTAGGGAAGTTGTTGCTATTGGCAGTGATTTCCGGGGGATTATATATGGTCTGCGTATCTGTGCTGGGTCCGGAGATGATGGATCAGATATACCCACTGATCGTTCACGTGCCGCTATTGCTGATGCTGGTGCTCTATTATAAATTCAGAATATTACCGTCCCTGATCTCTATCTTCACTGCCTATTTGTGCTGCCAGTGCAGTAACTGGATGGGGTTGTTCGTACTGTCGGTAACAGGAAAAGAGTGGTGCTATTACGCCTGCCGTATCGTGGTGACGCTGGTGGTATTCTGGGTATTGTGCCGCTATGTCTGCCAGACGACGGCGATGCTGTTGACCAAGACGAATCGGGAATTACTGCTGATCGGAAGTCTGCCGCTGGTGTATTATATTTTTGACTATGCCACGACGAAGTTTTCCAGTCTGCTTTATACCGGCAACAGGGCGGTGCCGGAATTTCTCGGATTTGCCATCTGTCTGTCGTATCTGATTTTTTTGCTGGTGTATTTCCGGGAATACGAGATGAAGAGCAAGGCAGAGCAGTATAATGAGTTGATCCGTATGCAGATGAATTCTTTTCAGGCGGAGATGGACAATACAAGGAAAAGCGAGAAAAAGATGTCAATCCTGCGGCATGATACGAGACATCATATGGCTGTCCTGAGGACTCTGATCCAGCAGGGAGATTGTGAAAAAGCGCTGGAATATCTCAATGAGGTCAGCCAGACTTATGATGATACTGTCATTAAGGCATATTGTAGGAATGAAATGGTGAATTCGGTGCTATCTACATATAATACCCGATTTGAGGAGCAGAAAATTCCCTGGGATACACAGGTCACGATCGGAGAGAAGCTCCCCTGTTCGGAAATGATGTTCTGTGCGATCCTGTCGAATGTACTGGAAAATGCCATGCATGCGGTACAGGAGCTGCCGGAGAGCAGACGAAGGATTGAGCTGTCTCTGTCGGAGAAGGCAGGGCATCTGCTGCTCATGGTGAAAAATCCGGTGCAGATAATGCCGGTATTCACGGATGGAATTCCGGTCACAGAGCGTTCCGGACATGGTCTGGGGGTTCGGAGTATCGTATACTATGTGGAAAAACTCAACGGACAGTATCAGTTCCGGATGGAAGACGAGGAATTTGTAGTCCGGCTTATCTTCTGAGCACACTGGAGACTTTCTCCAGTGTCTTTTTCTATTGAGAAAACTTCTTCCTTTCGGTATAATGATGTCAACAATAACAGGTTGTTTGCAGGAAGGAGTCATTGAACGAATGAAATATACACTGGATTATCAGAAGTATGCGGAGCTGGCAAGACGCGTGGCGGCAGAAGGAAGTGTGCTGCTGCGGAATGAAGAGGATACCTTACCGTTACGCAGGGGACAGAGAGTATCTGTATTCGGAAGAACACAGTTTGAGCATTACAAGAGCGGCACAGGCTCCGGCGGCATGGTTAATGCTCCTTATGTCACGAATATCATTGATAGCCTGAAAGAAGATGGAATAATACAGGTAAACGAAGCACTGGAGCAGGTGTACCGTGAGTGGCTGAAGGAGCATCCCTTTGATGTGGGAGAAGGCTGGGCCATGGAACCCTGGAATCAGGAGGAGATGCCCGTAGATGAAGAACTGGCGGTGCAGGCAGCTGGACAATCGGATGCAGCGATCGTGGTCATCGGTCGTACTGCCGGAGAAGATAAGGATAACAGTGCGGCGGAGGGAAGCTATCTGCTGACAGCTTTGGAGGAGGAGCTCCTTCGTAATGTATGTCATGCTTTTGAGCATACGATCGTGGTACTGAATGTCGGTAATATTATAGATATGAAATGGGTAGACCGGTATCAGCCGCAGGCAGTACTCTATATCTGGCAGGGAGGTCAGGAGGGTGGCAGGGCCTGTGTAGACGTTCTGACCGGCAAAGTAAATCCCAGTGGTAAATTAAGTGACACGATTGCAGAAGATATTGAAGATTATCCTTCCACGGAAAATTTCGGAGATCCGGTGGAGAATTTCTATACCGAGGATATTTATGTAGGATATCGTTATTTTGAGACCTTTGCGAAAGATAAGGTGAAATATCCTTTCGGATTTGGATTATCTTATACGAAGTTCCAGACAGAGATCCTGGGATTCTCAGTACAGGGCATGGCAGTCACGGCAGTTGCAAAAGTAACCAATGTCGGGGGAGTATCCGGCAGAGAGACTGTGCAGCTGTATCTGGAAGCACCTCAGGGGAAATTAGGAAAGCCTCTGCGCCAGCTGGCTGCATTTGCGAAGACAGAAGAACTGAAGCCGGGTGAGACAGAAGAACTGCTGCTGAAAACAGAGCTGACGGAGTATGCTTCCTATGATGACAGTGGTGTCACCGGACATAAATCCTGCTATGTACTGGAAGAGGGAGACTATATCTTCTATGCCGGAACCGATGTGCGAAGTGCGGTAGAGGCTGGCAAGGCGACCCTGACAGAGCTTCGGGTAGTGCGGATGGTGACGGAGGCAATGGCACCGGTACAGGAGTTTAAGCGCCTGAAACCTTTCTTTTTCGAGGAAAAGGATCATGCCATTGCAAACTGGGAAGATGTACCTTTACGAACGATAGATCTGGCGGACAGGATTCTTAAGGAGAGACCTACGCAGAGTGAGTATGCGGGAGTCCGTGGCTGGAAGCTGGCGGATGTATCGGATGGAAAAATCACATTGGAACAGTTTCTGACACAATTGTCGGACGAAGACCTGATCTGTATGACCCGCGGAGAGGGCATGTGTTCCCCGAAAGTGACTCCGGGTACGGCAGCAGCCTTCGGTGGAGTGACAGAAGGTCTGAAGAGATTTGGGATTCCCATAGCCTGCTGTTCGGACGGACCCTCCGGTATCCGTATGGACTGCGGCACCATGGCATATGCCCTGCCTAACGGCACCTTGCTTGCCTGCACCTTTGATCCGGAGCTGGTGGAGGAGCTGTATGAGATGGAGGGCATGGAGCTTCGGAAGAACAAGATCGATACGCTTTTAGGACCCGGCATCAATATCCACAGGAATCCATTGAACGGTCGTAACTTTGAGTATTTTTCGGAAGACCCGTATCTCACCGGTATCATGGCAGCAGCACAGCTGACCGGCATGGGAAAATACGGTGTCACCGGCACCATCAAGCATTTTGCATGTAACAATCAGGAATTCAAGCGTCATGATGCCAACAGCATTGTATCGGAGAGAGCACTGCGGGAGATCTATCTGAGGGGCTTTGAGATCGCGGTGAAACAGGGCGGCGCTTACAGTATCATGTCCACTTACGGTCCGGTGAACGGACTGTGGACAGCGGGCAATTATGATCTCCTGACGACTATTCTCCGTAAGGAATGGGGATATCAGGGCATTGTGATGACTGACTGGTGGGCAAAGATCAACGAGGAGGGTGAGCCCGGCTCTGGCAGACAGACGATTCCCATGGTGCGGGCACAGAACGATATCTATATGGTCGTAGCGGATGCGGCATCCAACTCCGCGGGGGACAATACCGCGGAAGGGTTGGCAGATGGCAGACTGACCAGAGCACAGCTTACACGGAATGTGGCAAATATCTGTGGTTTCCTGTTACGTTCCGTTGCTATGGAACGGTTTCTGGACAGAGAGGAAGAGGAATGCACGGAGCTTCACAATCCGATAAGCACCGAGGGCGCAGGAGACAGCGGACAGGTGCTGGCGCGTCTGGAACTTCCGGAACCGAAGCTTTTAGAGGACATAGACCTTCCGTTGGAGAAGCTGTCCACGAAGAAGGGCACAAGTGCGGTATACCAGTTGCATTTCTCCAGGATCGGAAGATATGAACTGGTATTCCGGATGAGTTCTGCGTTAGGAGAACTGGCGCAGCTGCCGATCTCCGTGTTCCTGAACAATACATTACAACAGACCGTGACCCTTAACGGCACGGAAGGTCAGACCATGGAACGTGTTGTAACACTGCCCATTCGTCAGGACGGTGAGAAATACATGAAATTATATTTCGGAGAGAGCGGTATCGACATGCGCCGCATGTTCTTACGCTATGTAGGTAAGAACGATATCGAAAGCTTCCGGAATGAATGATCCGGAAAACTTTAACGGAATATTTATGCATAGCCTCCCAAAGAATGATTGACTTCCCCTGCTTTTTCAGATACAATCTACTCTTGTACGTTTATAAGAAAAACTAACGAGGAGGCAGGAAAAGTGATAGCACAGATACTTGCAGTAGTTATATTTATAGCGATGTTTGTCCTGATCGTTCTGGAAGTATGGGAGAGACACGTTATTACACTGGGCTGCGGTCTGCTGACGCTGGTGCTGGTATTCGGACTGGGAATGCACAGTATGGGTGCAGTGTGGGAGACCTTGAATTTAGGCAGCTTTTTTACAAGTCATTTCTGGTATACGGCGGGACAGTCCGCGGAGACTTCCAGCGGCATTAACTGGGAGACGATCGTATTCGTAGCGGGAATGATGATCATGGTAGAGGGAATGGCGAGAGTCGGATTTTTCCGCTGGCTCTGCATGCGCCTTGCTAAAATGGTTAAGTATAAGGTAGTGCCGCTGTTCGTGACTTTTATGGTATTATCCGGTATTCTGGCAATGTTCATTGACAGTATCACCGTAATTCTGTTCCTGGCAGCAGTCACGATTGAACTGTCACAGCTGTTGAAATTCAATCCGGTGCCTATGATCCTGGCAGAGGTATTCTGTGCGAACCTGGGCGGATCCGCTACCATGTGTGGAGATCCCCCCAACATTATCATCGGTACTTCCCTGGGATATTCCTTCACGGATTTCCTGACCAATACCGGATTGATCGCAGGTATTTCCCTGGTCGTAGTTGTATTGTATTTTTACCTGGTATTCCACAAGGAGCTGCGTGCCAGCGAGGCGGCAGCAGCCGGCAGCAATCAGACTTACCCGGATCCTTCCGAAGCGATTACCGATAAAAAGGGATTCATTATCAGTACCGTTATTTTCCTGTGTGCAGTAGCATTGCTGGTAACCCATGCACAGACCGGTCTGACCGTATCCTGCATTGGTGTGTTTATCACTATCGTGACGCTGATCGCCGCAGGCAGAGATGCCCTGAAGCTGATCAAGCAGATCGACTATAAGACGCTGCTGTTCTTCATCGGATTGTTCATGGTGGTAGGCGGTCTGGAGCAGACAGGTATTCTGAAAGTTATGGCGAACTTCATCGGTGACATCAGTAATGGTAATCTGATGCTGATGATCGCGATTATTTTGTGGATCTCCGCAATCGCCAGCGCGTTCGTGGATAATATTCCTTTTGCGGCGACGATGATCCCTATCATCAGCAGTCTGTCCGCGGCCCAGGGTGTGGATCTCTCTATCCTGGCATGGGCGTTAGCCATGGGAACCGATATCGGTGGAAGCGCAACTCCTATCGGTGCATCTGCAAATGTCGTGGGTATCGCTACCGCAGCAAAGGCAGGTCATATGATCAAGTGGGGAAAATATTGCAAAGTTATGGCTCCTGCGACTATAATAGTAATAGTAATCTCCATGGTAATGATCTATGCGAGATATCTGTAAGACTATAAGGAGGGCAGACCCATGAGTGAACAACTGATTATCTCCGTCAGCCGTGAGTACGGCAGCGGTGGACATGAGATCGCACAGAAGCTGGCAGAATATTACAAGCTGCCAATGTACGATCATAACCTGTTAGATGAGGTGGCTGCAAGCATGAATGTGAGCAGCAAGGAGCTGGCAGAGTTCGATGAAAAGAGACGTAACAAATTCCTGTACAGAAGTGTGATGGGAATGAACAGCTCTCCTGCAGATAATGTGGCGAGAATGCAGTTTGACTATATCAAGAAAAAGGCAGAGGCAGGAGAATCCTTTGTGATCGTAGGACGCTGTTCTGAGATCGTGTTGAAGGACAATCCGAATCTGATCTCCATCTTTGTATTAGGAGACAGAGAAGCCAAGATCGAGCGTGTTATGCAGATCTATGAGCTGGATGCGAGACATGCGGAGGAGCGCATGATCGAGAAGGACCGTCGCAGAAAATCTTACCACAACAGCCATTGTAAGGTAAAATGGGGCGACTCCCGGAACTACGATCTGTCCATCAACAGTAGCAGGCTGGGTGTGGAGGAGACCGTGGAATCTCTGAAGAATTACATAGATGCGAGAATCGCTCATAAATAGAATGATATAAGATAACAAAAATGCAGAGACTGTCTGTGGAAAATGTACAAGATAAAATCTTGTGGATGCCGTAGACAGTTTCTTTTTATTGCCATAGAAAGTGTGTCTTAAAAAATGCCGGACAACATTTAAGCAAATATTAAGGATTTCTGCCGCGACAAATACAAAGGAGTGTGGTATCCTAGGAGACAAATAGGAAAGAGGCTTAAGGAACGTACCGGTGCCGGTATGTGGAAATGAGGTACAATATGAGTGACAGAGAACGAGATTCCATTCAGGAGATGGAAGATATACAGAAAGGGCTGGAAGCCTTTTTACAGCAGGAGATGCAGGAAATGCAGACGTCCGGCTCCGGCAGTGGGAAGTCCGGGACCGGAAGGCGGACAGCAGAGCGTCCGGCTCCACAGATGTTTGACATGACTGAGAATGACGAGGATGAGGAGGAACTGGATGTGATCGGATCCGGAAGACGAGCAAGAGCGGATGATTACGCGGAAGATTGGGATGATCCCGCGTATCGTAAGAGACAGGTGGCTCGCAGAGAGACGACGCGTAAGACTTCAGAGAATCGTAATAGTGGTGACCGTAGTAACAGTAATGCAGATCGTCGCAGACAGGCGGCATCCGATAGACCTCGGCGTAGCAGAAGGGAGGACTATGCGGACGAATACGAGGACTACGAAGATCATAGAGAAAAAAATCGCTCCGGAAGAAAAGCAGGGAAGCGTGAGGAGATAGACACGAAAACGGATAAGAAGAGCAGAAAAGGAAACAAAAAGGAAGCCGGGAGCGGCAGAAAAAAGAAAAAATCCGGCTTCAAGCGCTTCCTGATCGCAGTGGCGCTGATCCTCGTATTTTTGGCAGCAGGGTTGTACGTCCTGGTGGGCAAGGTCTATGCCGAGATGAATTATGAAGAGATCGAATCTGTGTCAAGCTCTCCCATGAAGGAAGAAGGCGTCACGAATATTCTCCTGATCGGTAATGATTCCCGTGAGAACGGGGAGGATGGCAGATCCGATGCCATGATCCTACTGTCTATCAGCAACAAGACGAAAAAGATATATATGACATCTCTGCTCCGTGACATGTATGTAGAGATACCGGGATATAAGGACAATCGTCTGAATGCGGCATATTCCTACGGCGGTGCGGAGCTGCTGATGGAGACCATCGAGCAGAATTTTGACATTCATATCAGCCGCTATGTGCTGGTGAATTTTGAGGCATTTGCAAATCTGGTAGATGCCGTGGGCGGCGTGGATCTGGAGCTGACCGGCAAGGAAGTGGAGTACGTGAACGGCTACCTGGTAGAATATAATATCCTGCTGGGCAGACCGGAGGGAACGGACTATTTCGATGACTTGTCCGGAGGCATGGTGCATCTGAATGGTCCTCAGGCGCTGGCATATTGCAGAAACCGTTATATCGGTACGGATTTCGGCAGAACCGAGCGACAGAGAAAGGTGCTGACAGAGGTCATTCATAAGCTGCCTAAGGGTGTACTCACAAATCCGAAGGGACTGATCGACGGACTCATGCCGAATCTCACCACGAACCTGACCCAGACAGAGTGTTACCGGTTAAGTCTCATGGCACCGAAGCTTCTGACATACGATATTATACAGAACAGTATTCCCATTGAAGGCACGTATAAGGATGCGACCCATCGTAAAATGTCCGTGCTGGAGGTGGATTTCGAGGCAAATAAGAAATTCCTGCAGGAGAATCTGTATGGAACGGGAGACAGCACTGCGACAGCGGCTTCTGAAAATCAAGACTGATTTAGGAGAGGGCTAAGGGATTTCTTTGTAACAGAGGGAGAGTGTTTATGGGGCAGAAGAAAAAGCGGTTTGTGGCACTGGTTTGTGCGGTCAGTGTAATAGCGCTTAGCGGCTGTGGGGATGATCTGACACAGCAGGTCTGTATTCCCGGGGTGGAAGAACTGGCGCAGCCGATCGGCGGTTACCATACCGGACCGCAGGACAATCAGCCCGGGGATAATATCGGGGAGATCGTTCTGCCAGGTGGGACGGACGGTGACAATACTGCATTGCCGGAATCAGGACAGTCCGGAGCTTCGGATACTTTGATGGGGGAACGCTGCACGATCACGATCTCCGCAGCAGGGGATGTGACTTTGGGCAATCATCAGGAACAGGATTACAGCTATTCATTCCGCCAGGTGTACGATCAGGCGGAGGATGAGGGATATTTTTTCGAGAATGTGAGAGATATTTTCGAGGCGGACGATATGACCATCGTGAATCTCGAAGGACCGTTGACCACATCGGAACAGATGCGTGAGGGGCAGACCTACTGCATCAAGGGAGATCCGGCGTATGCCCATCTACTGACTTTGGGGGATATCGAAGCCGTCAGCTTTGCGAACAATCATCGACTGGACTACGGAGAACAGGGCAGCCGGGATACAGTGGCAGCATTGGAGCAGGAGGGTATTGTCTATGCCTATGATAAAAATGTAGGCATCTATGAGATCCCGGACAGCGCGGCAGCCCACGGCGGAGAGCGGAATCTGAAAATCGGCATTATCTCCGTTAATGAAGTGGAATGGGGCGCACAGGCGGAGAAACTGATTCAGAATAATATCGAAGTCTTGCGGGAACAGAACGTGGATCTGATCCTCGCCTGTTGTCACTGGGGTATCGAAAAAGACAATTATCCGGAAAATTATCAGCAGCAGCTTGGCAGGAAATGCATTGACTGGGGTGTGGATCTGGTCATCGGTCATCATCCCCATGTCCTGCAGGGAATCGAGGAATACAAGGGCAGATATATTATCTACAGTCTGGCAAATTTCTGCTTCGGAGCCAACCGGAATCCGGAGGACAAGGACACCATGATCTTCCAGCAGACCTTTACTTTTGAGAACGGGGAAAAGGTGGAGGATCAGAACGCCCGGATCATTCCTTGTATGGTAAGTTCTGTCAAAACAAGGAATGATTTCCGACCGACGCCGGCAACGGGGGAGGATAAGCAGAGGATCCTGCAGCGTATGAACGAATACAGCAGTGCTTTTTGTGTGGCGTTTGATGAGGACGGCGGGATTATAGTGAATTGACCGATGGGAAAGGATAGGAATTGCCATGGAAAAAGCGTTTAAGCTGGACTTTATCAATGACAAAACAGGAAGTCTGTATGTGAATTGCTGCGGGTGCTCTCAGACGGAAGCACTGCACAGCTTCGGACCGGCATCCAAGCCACACTACCTGATCCACTATGTCTTAAGCGGCAAGGGGCATTTCCGGTTCCATGACAAGGAATACCGGCTGGAAGCAGGGTACGGATTTTTGATCCAGCCCAACGAGCTGGCTTTCTATCAGGCGGATGCGAAGGATCCCTGGAGTTATCTGTGGGTGGGATTTGCCGGGAGCCGCGCGGAAGAGTATTTACATAGCATGGGACTGTCAGACAGGCATCCTATTTTTTCCTGTGATAAATCAGAGGAGCTGTATTCTATTGTCCGTGATATGATGGAACACAATACCTTTGGAATCGCGGATGATCTGCGCCGGAACGGACTGCTGGGAGTATTCCTGTCTGTGATCGCGGACAGCGCCGGTGTGGTAGCCAGAGAGGAAGAGGATAAGGGGAACCAGTATGTGAAAAAAGCGGTATCTTTTATCCAGAGTAACTACTGTAACCCTATCAAGGTCACGGATGTAGCGGATTATGTGTGTATCAACCGTAGTTATTTATATACATTGTTCCAGAATTATCTGGGAATGTCGCCTCAGCAGTTCCTTACCACCTTCCGTATCACCAAGGCGAGAGAGCTGCTGGAATCCACCAATTATCCGATTGAGAGTATTGCCCTGTCCTGTGGGTATAGTGATGCGCTGGTATTTACCAAGGCGTTCCATGCCATGAAGGGCATGTCTCCGTCAAAATACCGCAAGGAAAGCCACAAAGAGAGCACAAAAGAACAGCTCCAGGAGGTCGAGGGTCTGATCGCCCGGCTATTGAAACCGTAAAGAACAACATTAAAAATGCCCATTCATTTGAATATGAATGGGCATTTTTGGTGCCTTGGTTTTATACAGGAATTCTATTTATTTAAGTTATTTTCTACATATTCCAGGATATAGAAATTATCCTCCGGCATCTGGCATCCGACGATATACAGTCCGTTGTCGTCGGAACAGCGGATGATGCGACCTTCCAGCTCATTATGATTCGGCAGAGCAAAATCATGGATCGTGATAATGACTTCTGCATTTTTGCTTTGAGTGAATATCTTGTCTGTAGCCAGGAAAGCGAATCCGTTGGCACTGATATTTTCCATGGTAGCCGCATATTCCGTATCGGAATTTTTGAACTTAATAGTACAGGTATTATTCAGATCCATACGAGGGTATTTGCGTCTATTGTTGATCCTGGGTCTGGTAGTAATGGTAATCCTGAAAGCATGTTCACCGCTTTCGGGAGCAGGAGAAATGGTGGCTTTGTCCCAACAGTACAGGATATTACCTGCGGTGACCTGCAGCATACAGGAAGCAGACCCGTTAACGGTCAGCTTCTTCTGACAGGATACCAGCAGTCCCTCCGGAAGTTGCTCGATCAGTTCCCCAAGATATTGGACATCCTCCTGACCGACCAGCTGTAAGTCAATCTTCATTCCGGGCTTGATGTCTTCAATACCCATGAAACCACCGATACCCAGATCACACATCATGTTCTCCATGACATCTTCGATGGTATTGATATTGTCTGCTGTTTCCTGATACTTGCTGAGCATCCGTTCACTGGTCCGGCTGGAGTGTGTGATACAGGTTGTGATGGTATCCACGATGTTAGATACCTGTTCCATGTTGGATACCAGCTGGGTGTTGGAGTTCTCTACTTCTTTAATGGCATTATCTACAACCTGAATGTGATTGCCCAGCTGCACGGAATCAGAAGCAATCTGATTTACGTTATCTCCGGTCTGCGTTACTTTTTCCAGAGTGATCTGGATCAGCTTTAATGTCTCTTCAATGGAAGAGGTCATCTTTGCAGAGGTAGCATCCAGTCGGGAGAGAGCATCCCTGATCTGATCAGAGGAAGCGTGGGTCTCGGTGCTTAAGGTACGGATCTGATCTGCCACAACAGCGAAGCCCTTGCCGGCTTCTCCGGCTCTGGCAGCTTCGATGGAAGCATTTAATGCCAGCAGATTTGTCTGATTCGTGATCTTCTCTATGGTACCGGTCTCCTGTTTTACCATTTCGAATTCCTGACGGAAATTCTCCAGAACATTTTCCAGCTCAGTAGACAGCTGTGACATGGTAGCAGCGGTATTCACCAGACTCTTCAGGTCTTCTGCGCTGACGCCGGAATGGGATTGCGTTTTTTCGACGAGCGTGATCATTTCTCCGATCAGAGCTACCACATTTTCTACCTGGGCGCGGATATCGGAGGTCATCTGTGTGGATGACGTGGTACGATCATGCAGCATATTGTTGTTGTCAGTCAGCTCGTTCATACCCAGCATGACGATATCGGAGCCATGCTTATTCTCGGAAGCCAGCTCTCTTACGACAGTGATGCCATCGAGAATGATATTACTCGAAGACTTTACCTGTTCTACAGTAGTTACGACTCTGTGCAGGTCAGCCCTGATGCTGTCGGTCATGGCACCGTCGGATTCATTCAGATGACGGATGGACATGACATAGCAGATGTAGCAGAGGATGATACAGGACAATTGCAGCTGATAATTTTTCATATCGGAAGCGCTGTTGAAGCCCAGCATATAGCGATAGACGGCTGCACCGACGATGATCAGGGCATTGGCGATACCGCAGTTAATCATGAATTTTCGGTTCTTATATAGTACCAGCAGGCTCGTCACCGGCAGAATGTAAGTGAAAGCGATCGGGGAAGCAGTAGTACAGATGACAAAAGTGTAGAAGATGCCGTAACCGATGACCAGATCGTAGCGGTAGAGCTCCGTTGCCCAGCCTTTTACGTGTAACAGCACTTCGCCAAAGATCAGAGGCAGCCAGCACAATGCCAGAAAAATAAGGTAAGAAGTGGTGGGATATAATCCCCTGGACGCATCGGAGCCATAGTTGGCACTCAGTAAAACAGCAAAAACGATCCAGATCTTACGGGCTTTCCGATTAGCTTTTTCTTTGAAAACATTTTCGTCGTATGTCATGATACATATCCTCCTTTACAGTCCTCTCCGGTATGTTCAAAAAAATGAATCAAATGGTGGATCACTTCCCTGCTTTCCGGAAGCTCCGGGTAAAAAGCGCTGAACGCATGGGTCAGGCGGGGATCCTTCGGGTAGTTGATCAGTTTATGGGGCATCTGATGTCTGCGCAGAGCCTTTTCAAAATTCAGAGTATAACTCTGAAGATTATCGTTGTCACTGGTAATCAGGAGACTGGGTGGCAGGCTGGTCACGATGTCCGGGTGCTCCGGAGATACATAGGGGGCAAAAGCACTTTTTTTATAATGCCGGCCGTAGAGATATCTGGGGAGGAAAAGTCCGATCTGATCCAGGCGGTTCGTATAGAACATTCCGCTGACCAGGCCAAGTGCCCGGACTGGCAGGTCAGAAGGGGTTACTCCGGCAGCCTGTGCCAGTGCAGTGCTTCGCTGCATGGCGATTCCATAAGTCAGCAGACAGGCACCGCCGCTGTCGCCGCAGGCATATATGTGGGAAATGTCACCGCCGTATTCCGTCAGATGATCCCGGATAAAATCCAGTGCCAGATGCAGATCAGCCAACTGGTCATAGAAAAGACAGTCCGGTATCAGCCGGTACTCCATGCTGAATACCAAATACCCCGCCTCACAAAGGGAGGCACAAAAGGGACGGTTGAACTCCTTGTTCCCCATGAGGAGGCCTCCGCCATGTACGTTGACGATGACCGGAAGAATCTCTCCGTTCCGTCCCCTGGGACGGTAGACATCCAGACGATGTGCCGGAACATGCTTCTCGTCATAGAAAATATCCGATTGTAGGAAAACGTCTTCCGGAAGAGGATACTCTTTGCCCCTGGAAGCGCAGCTTTGCTCGAATGCCGCCCGCTGCTTATAGAATATTTGACATATAAAGCTTTTCATGTGTACTCCTGATTCTGACTGTATATGTTTCAATAAAAGAGAAATATTTGTCGAAAAAAAGCGATATGCAGTCTTTAAAAGAATACCACAGAAATGAATAGATTAAAATAGAAAATGCAACATTCTGTTATGGAATGTTGCATTTTGTCTTGCACTACATATTTCGGCTGACCATGGGAAAACTTTAGTCCTTTTTATAAAAATCGTTATTCCGAACTACATATATCGTTATAATGATTTTACGTAATACATATCATAGCTGTATATCGCGGAATACAGCATCTTTGTCATCCTGTTCAATCCCTAGATAATGTTTTGTGATCTGAAAAGAAGAATGATTGTAGATTTCCATCAGCAATGCGGGTGGCGTTCCCATTTTCCATGCATGGTAGCCGAAGGTCTTCCGCAGGGAATGGCATCGCACGATATCATCGATCCAACCTGCTCCGCGGCTCTGCGGACAATGCGGTAGGCCTGATACCTGGAGAGAGGGGAAGCTGTTTTTCTGGGACTGGGAAAAAGGTAGTCTGTGTCGGTTACGAAAGACTGTGTTGTCCGGTAGGACTGTAGTGTTTTCTGAAGTTCCCTGTTGATCAGGATTCGGGTCTCTTTTCCTGTTTTCTTTTCTGTGATCAGAAGATGGGTGTAAAAGCGGCGGTGTTCTGTGCAATAGACATCTCCCCAGGAGAGATGAAGAATGTCGTTGATACGGAGAGCAGTGTTCAGACCGATCAGGATGAGAGTGTAATTCCGGAAGTTAGGCTGTTTGGTAAGGTAGTACTCTTTGAAATCGTGTAAAAGTTGTTTACTGCGGATAGGTTGTGTCGTGCTCATAATAGCCTCCTTGAAAGTATTAATGAATAAGGAAAATGCAACATTCCATAACAAATTGTTGCATCAGTGAGAACCAGCAGGCAAGGAAGGCTGAATAAAAACAGGGAGGTTATCAATTATGCTGCGTCTGACCGTTAGTCCGGAAGAATACCTGATGATCAATGACAATATCAAGATCGTGTTCCTGGGAGGAACCAAGAATCATCTCCGCATTATGATCGATGCACCGAAAGAGGTGAACATCGTGCGAAGCACGGTGCTGGAGAACCAGATCACAGATCCCGAGGAGAGAGCGAAGCTTCCTAAATATTATGCGGAAGAAGAGCACCCGGAGAAGTACCGCAAAAAATCTAACATGATCATCACAAAGGGAAATGCGGACAAATAATTTCATATGGTAATAACCGGAGGAAGAGCGGCTCTGTCAGGGCCCGACAGGGAAGCTCCTACTCCGGTTACTATAAAAACAAAAAACAAGTATCTGGGAGAAAAGGATTTCTCAATAACAATACAGATACGCACACTGCCGCAAAAGGAATTGGGCAGTAATACAAGGAGGTAAATTATTATGGTAGTACAACACAATCTTACAGCTATGAACTCTAACAGAATGTTAGGC
>OLSB01001418.1_pt1 | contig 23231 bp, 25 predicted proteins | sample 1672071 | NCBI WGS metagenome assembly OLSB01 (sample SAMEA3136642, study PRJEB25190) | human gut metagenome | biome: human gut; feature: human-associated habitat; material: faeces | place: Austria | collected 2013 | reverse complement strand
AGCTCCTGCGTGTAGGCCTCCAGCCTGAGCGTTTCCAGCAGACTTGTGGCGCGGCAGGCCGTGCCGCCCGTAAAATGCGGGCGGAGCATTTCGTAAATTTGCTTGCGGGTGCCCTCCTCGTCAACAACGCGGCCCTCCACCGTGAAAAAGCTGCCGTCCACGCAGGCCATCGGGTGTTCCGATAGAAAATCCTCGCAGAACAGGACTTCGTTGAAGTGCTTGTCCTGCATCCAGCGCGGCGGTTCATTTCGTTCCATGTGCTTCCTCCCTGAGCTGCCGGTTTCGCGCCTCCATCCGCGCGAGGCGATCGTCCTTCTGCAAGTCGGCCACCACCTCGGCGCGCTCCTGCGGCGTGCCGAAGACCAGAATGTCCAGCATATTCCCGATGCGTTCCAGCATATGGCAGGCCTCCGCATAGCGCGGGTCGATAGCGTCCTCCGGCGACTGCGGTGCGCAGTGCTCCTTTCAGTCCTGCAAGATGCGCAGGTAATCCTGCAATACGCGGAAGCTTTGCCGCTCGGTTTCCGCCTGCGATGCTCCCCGCTGTAGCCTCGCGAGAATGGACGGCTTCTGCTCGGTGATGCCGAAGTCTGCCGCCAGCTTCTTCGCCGCGTCATAGCCGCTCAGGCCGAACAGCCTTGCCGCAAGGTCGATCACATCGCCGCTTGCCCCGCAGCCGAAGCAGTAGAAGTAATCCTCATTCAGCTTCATGCTGGGCGTGCGGTCGGCGTGGAAGGGGAAGCAGACCATGCCGCGCCTTGCCTCCAAGCCGTAGCGCTCGGCGGCCGCCTTCACGGAAACCGCCGCCTTGATTTGTGCAAATAGGTTGATGTTCGTCTCCTCCTTTGAAAAATATTTGAGTGTTGCCGTTCTGCCCGATGCCGTTCCTGCCCGAGTCCTTACCCCGGCGTTGCCTCTTCCTTGGTACGCAGAATGCGATACTTCTCTGGAAAGCATATCCTCATCGGACGGTCATGAAACTTTCAAGGTGCTGCGTGGTTTACGTCTAAATTTTAGTAAGAAAACAGGCCCTTTCCCGTATATCCAAGAGGTAGGAAAAGTGGGGTAGAAGTTGAAATTTTCCATGCTTTGAGGCACAAAACGGAAAAGCATGATATAATACAGAAAAATGGAAACGGAGGCTGCTGTATGCAAGTCAAGCTGACAATCGGAGAGCGGTTGAAGGATTTGCGAGTAGAGCGCAAGCTGACCTTGGAGCAGCTTTCCGCCGAGGTGGGTATCTCGAAATCCGCACTTGGCAAATATGAATCAGATAACGGCAAGGACATCAGCCCGTATAGCATTTTGGTGCTGGCTGACTATTACGGTGTTTCCTGCGACTATCTGATGGGGCGGACGGAAACAAAAAATCACCCAAACACAGCTCTGCATGAGCTGCATTTGAGTGATGCTTCGATTGATATATTAAGAACAGGCAAGTTCAACCACCGGCTGCTGTCGGAGCTGATTTGCCACAGGGATTTCCAGCGTTTTATGCTGGATGCGGAAATTTACGTTGACCGGATCGCAGATATGCGGGTCAACGATATGAATGCCGTGCTGGAAGCTGTCCGGCAGATGGCATTGATGAAAAACGGCGGCGAAGAAAATGACCTGCACCTGCGGACGCTGGAAGTGGCGCAGATTCGGGAAGATGAATATTTCGGAAGCCTGATTGCAGATGACCTGAAAGGCATCCTCCGTGATATTCGGAGTGAACACCGCCCCGATACCATGACGGCAGATGAAACATCCCTCGCCGCAACCATGCGGGGTCAGTTGCAGGATGCAATGAACTTTGAGGGAAGCTCGGAAGAAAAGAAAGCAAAAGCTTTACTTGCCACGTTAGGGATCGATTATGATGCCATCACAATGGAACAATTTGTCAACTTGATTGAGGTGCTGAAGCTGTCCAGGCACCTGAAAACTCCCATCAGCCAGCGTGGGAAAACGACCATGACCCACGGCAAGGGAAAGCGGAAGAAACGCTAAAACAAAGGCGGCGCTGTGGTGGGACGAAAGCTTTTATATACCTCTGCTTCCTTTTCCGGCCAGTCGGATTTTGCTTCTCAAAAATCCTGCATTAGCGCCGTAACCCACGTCACAAAATCCGCCTGTCCTACTGACGCGAAAAAGCGTTTGCCGCCACACTCTGCCCCATTGCTGAGTACGCCGTCACCCCCTTTCCCGCGTCAGCCGGAAGCAAAGGTATAACACACTAGACTTTGCAGAGCAAAATCGTGTGCCAACAGGGATGCTGCGCGCCCCTATTGGAAACCCTGCGTCAAAGGGGATGTTCCCCTCTGAACTCCCCATATTTTCTTCGCAGACGGGTACCCAAACTGTAAAAACGCAGTTTGGAACACCTGCTCAGAAAATGCAAAAGGAAGTCCGTACCGATGAGCGGCGGACTTCCTTTTTTGCTGACAATCTGAAATCGTTACGATACAGCTTTCGATTGTCAGTGCCTGCGAGGGGACATGATGCGTAGCAGGCGACAGCCAAATTCTAATTTTATCATTAATGCAAAAATGAGAAAATTGATATTGACAGCGATGTAATTCAAGGATATACTATAATTGCATCATTCGATGAGATTTGATGAAATTGAAATTCAAATGAGGGCAGTGCATGAGAGCGTTCGACTTCAAAACAGAATACAACAAATTGCTGACACCGGAGGTCGTGGCCTACCTGACGCAGATTCACGAATACAAGGGGCAGCAAAATCTCTTTATCGCGGCTAAAGCGGATGCGTTGTCTGAACTTCTGGAAGTTGCGAAAATTCAGAGCACAGAGGCATCTAACCGCATCGAGGGAATTATCACCACGAATGACAGACTGAAGAAAATCGTGCGTGATAAAACAATGCCAAAAACTCGCAGTGAAAAAGAGATTGCCGGATACCGCGATGTGCTTGCAACGATCCATGAAAGCCATGACTATATCCCGCCAAAGCCGTCCATCATTTTGCAGCTTCACCGGGATCTGTACAAATACAGCGGTAAGTCCATCGGCGGCAGTTTCAAAAATTCGGACAATGTGATTGCTGAAGAACTGCCGGACGGCCAGCAGATTGTCCGGTTTGAGCCTGTTCCTGCATGGGAAACGCCGGAGGCCATCACCACACTGTGCGACGCGTTTCAGACGGCCATGCAAGACACCGACCTCGACCCGTTGCTGCTGATTCCCATCTTTATACTGGACTTTCTCTGTATCCATCCCTTCAACGATGGCAACGGCCGCATGAGCAGGCTCCTGACGCTGCTGCTTTTGTACCGCTCCGGCTATCTTGTCGGCAAATATATCAGCATCGAAAAGCTGATCTCCGACACCAAGGAGACCTATTATGAATCTCTGCAAGCCAGCTCCTGTAACTGGCACGAGGGGACGAACGATTATGCGCCCTTCGTGACCTATATGCTGGGCGTTCTGGCGGCGGCTTATCGGGATTTTGAGAGCCGGGTTGAGCTGCTGACCACCAAGGGGCTTTCCAAGCCAGACCGGGTACGCGAGATCATCAAAAACCACCTCGGCAAGATCACCAAGAGTGAAATCATGGCCAAATGCCCGGACATCAGCCAGATCACCGTCCAGCGTGCGCTGGCAGATCTGCTGAAATCCGGTGAGGTCATAAAGCTCAGCGGTGGACGATATACGGCGTATGTCTGGAATGGGACAAAATAGGGCGGTGTCAGTATGGAACATTTTAAGCAGGGATTGAGTTTGAACGAGGAAGTTACTAATTTAATACGTTTGCGGCAAGAGGGCAATTTCTGGGATTTCAAAAAGCAGTGGTATACAAATAAATCTGACATGCTTCATGATATTATTTGTATGTCCAATAATCTAAGCAATCGTACTGCCTATATCATCATCGGCATCGACGAGCAACAGGACTATTCCATTGTTGATGTAAGCTGTGATCCCAATAGGAAAAATACGCAAAAGCTCGTCGATTTCCTAAAAGATAAAAAATTTGCGGGTGGAATACGTCCCGTTGTACATGTTGAAAGTCTTCACTACAGCAACGGAGTAATTGACACAATTGTTATTGAGAATAGTAGCAATACCCCCTTTTATCTCACTGTTCAATATGAGGGAGTTCGCGCAAGCAGCATTTATACACGAGTTATGGATACCAACACGCCCATTGATAAATCAGCAGATATAAATCATATTGAGCAACTATGGCGCAAACGCTTTCATCTAGATGACACGCCAATTGAAAAATTTCGTTACTATCTAGGAAGCCCAGATGATTGGAACACGATACAAGATAACAATATGGGGTATTTTTACAAATATTCGCCCGAATACACCATTACACGCGAAAAAGATGAGTCTGCTGATGGCTATGAATATTACATATTCGGGCAAGTAAATACAAATCCAAGTTGGTGGTTAATAACGCTAAGATACCACCAAACCGCTATTGAACAATTTCAGGGGATCGCGCTTGATGGGGGAAGGAACTTTGTTATTGCCCCACGCAGAGCTTACGACCTGTTGAACACGGATGTCTCCAGTTTTGGCTTCTACATTCAAAACGATCTGCGCTGCCGCCTTTTAGAGTTTTATCACCGCAAAGAAACTTCCGAAGAATACTCATATCGTGGCTACATGAGAGCAATTGTTGTTTTTCGGTCAGAGCATGAGTTCAAATCTTTTTTGAACTATGTGCAAACCCATATGGGGAAATACCATGAGATATACCAACGGAGAGGGAATACTGACTTACCGCATTTTCCCAACCTTTCTGGCTATGACATGGAGCATTTTAAAAAAGACTATAAAAATGCACTTGTAATGTGTGACATGTTAAACGAATTTAGAGCTACGGGACAAACAATGATCGCGGAGGAAATCAGCCATGCCAACACTTGAATGGATCGGAAAAGATAAAGTCGTGAATCATCATCTGGAAGTGCCGTTTCGGGTGTTGGAGCGCAAGTACAGTTTTGATGAAAACGGGCAGCACGACGAGGACAACGGCAGCGAAAACATGATCATCCGGGGCGACAATCTGGAAGCCCTGAAAGCGCTGCTGCCCCGGTATGAGGGGCGCGTCAAGTGCATCTATATCGATCCGCCCTACAACACCGGCAACGAGGGCTGGGTCTACAACGATAATGTCAATGACCCGAAGATCAAGAAGTGGCTGGGCGAGGTTGTCGGCAAAGAGGGCGAGGACTTGACCCGCCATGACAAGTGGCTGTGCATGATGTACCCGCGGTTGAAGCTGCTGCAAAAGCTGCTGGCGGACGATGGTGTTATTTTCATCAGCATTGATGATACGGAGTATGCCAATCTCAAGTTGATTTGTGATGAGATTTTCGGCAGTAACTGCTTTGTTTCCAATATCTCCTGGCAGCGTACATATTCCACCCGCAATGACTCCAAGGGTATCGTGAACGAGGTAGAACACCTTGTGGTGTATAGCAAACTGCCTGATTGGAACCCGAACAAACTACCCCGCACAGCGGAAATGGACGCAAAATACAAAAATCCAGACAACGATATTATGCCGTGGACGAGCAGTGATGCTTTTGCTCCCGGTGCTGCAACACATCAAGGAATGGTCTATGCAATTCAACATCCATTCACGGGTAAACTCTTGTATCCGTATAATGGCGCTTGCTGGCGGTATCAGCAGGATGCGATGTTGGAGTATATGAGCGGTTGGACGAAATACGAATTGCGGGAAATTGATGATGCAGAAAAAAGAGCTGAAATTTGCGGTGTATCTGAGAAAGAAATTCGGTCAGGAGTAATGGGTATTTTACTTGCAGACACATTGGATATAGCAAAAGAAAATGCCAGTAAAATTTTACGAAGAGGACAATGGCCTCGATTTTATTTCACTAACGGTGGTAAAGGCGGCATCCGAAGAAAAACCTATATAGACAGTGTTGAGGGAAAACCACCTACAAATTACTGGCCTTATGCAGATGTAGGACATACAGATGAAGCAGCCAAAATTGTGAAGGCTATTTTTGGCGGGAAAGCTACTTTTGATACGCCAAAACCACCACGCCTGATTGAGCGCATTTTACAGATTGCTGGAGACAATAACACACTCATCCTCGATTCCTTCGCCGGTTCCGGCACCACCGCCCATGCTGTCCTCAACATGAACAAGGCAGACGGCGGACACCGCAAGTTCATTCTTGTCGAGATGATGGACTACGCCGACAGCATCACCGCCGAGCGCGTCAAGCGCGTGATCCGTGGCTATGGCGAGGGCAAGAACGCTGTAGAGGGTACGGGCGGCAATTTCAGCTTCTATGATCTTGGCGAGCCGCTGATGATTGGCGACGTGCTGAATGAGAATGTGGGGATTGAGAAAATCCGGGAGTATGTGTACTTTACAGATACGAAAGCCTCTCTGCCGGAATCGCACCCGGACGAACCGTATTTTATGGGCGTCCACATTGGCAGCGCTTATTATTTCTATTATGAAAAGCAAGCTGTTACTACGCTGAACCGGGAGTTCCTGCATACGGTCAAAACCAAGGCAGACTCTTATGTGATCTACGCCGACCTTTGCACGCTCAGCGAGGCAGAACTGGAAAAATACCATATCACATTTAAGAAAATTCCCCGCGATATTACGAAGCTATAAGGAGGTCATGGTGATGGAACTTAACAACTATCAAAAGCAAGTCATGCGTGACCTCTCCGCATACTTGGACTGCGTCAACCGTGGAACCAATCTGTTTTCCGCGTGGCGGGAATACTGGTTTTCCAAGGATGTGGCCGTTGGCCTCGGCGGAGTACCGTCCTATAATAACTCTATTGAACGTGCGCCCCATGTTTGCATGAAGGTGCCCACCGGCGGCGGCAAGACTTTTATGGCCTGCGCTTCCGTTAGGCGGATTTTTGATGCCTTGCCCACCGGAAAGCCGCAGGTGGTGGTGTGGCTGGTTCCCAGTGATTCCATTCTGACACAGACCATTCGCACACTGTCCGATGTAAATCATCCCTATCGGCAGAGGCTGGATCAGGATTTTGCCGGGCGTGTCGGCGTGTACACCAAGGAAATGCTGCTGAACGGGCAGAACTTTTCACCGGATACAGTGCGGGAAATGCTGACGGTCTGTGTGATGAGCTATGGCTCACTGCGCATTGACAGCCGGAAGAAGGACGTCCGCAAGGTCTATCAGGAAAATGGCAATCTGTTCCGCTTTGCAGAGTATTTCAAAGATACGGATGCACTGCTGGCCGATACGCCGGATACGGCGCTGATTCAGGTGCTGCGCCATCTGGAGCCGGTTGTGATTGTGGACGAAAGCCATAATGCAGAATCGAAGCTCAGCACGGAGATGCTGAATAATCTGAATCCGTCCTTCGTACTCGATCTGACGGCAACGCCGCGAGAAAACAGCAACATTATCTCCTATGTGGACGCCCGTGAGCTGAAGAAGGAGCACATGGTAAAGCTCCCCGTAGTGGTATATAACCGCACCACCCGGCAGAGTGTCATTCAGGATGCCATCCAGCTGAGAGGAAGCATTGAGCAGGAAGCTATTGCCGCAGAAGCAGCTGGCGGGAAGTATATTCGGCCCATTGTACTGTTTCAGGCACAGCCGCGCACTGGGGACAACAGTGATACGTTTGATAAAATCAAGGCGATGCTGACAGGCATGGGCATTCCGAAAAACCAGATAGCGGTGAAAACATCTGATGTGGATGACCTCAAGGGACAGAACCTGATGAGCAGGGATTGTGAAATCCGATACATCATCACCGTCAACGCGCTGAAAGAGGGCTGGGACTGCCCCTTTGCCTACATATTGGCGTCACTGGCCAACCGCACCTCCACCGTGGACGTGGAGCAGATTTTGGGACGCATTCTGCGTCAGCCCTATGCGATGCAGCACAGCTCGCCGCTTCTGAACACCTCCTATGTGCTAACAAACTCCGTGGACTTCCACACTACATTGGAGAAAATCGTGGTCGGTTTGAATAAAGCAGGCTTCAGCCGTAAGGATTATCGTATCGGTGAAGCGATGGAAGAACCGCAGGCTGTGACTCAACCGGAAGCAGAGCAGACGAAAATTCCATTTGCGCCGCAAGCCACTGAGGCCGATGCCTTTGACGATGTAAATGTACAGGAAGTGAAAACGGCTCTGGAAAGCACGGCGCAGGGAAGCGCTGCGATTTCTGCAATGGTTCGGGAAGCAACGGTGCAGGCGGAAACCTACACGGCGGCGGCCAACGAAGCGGATGACGGATTTATGGGAGGTGAACTGGGAGATATGCTGATACAAAATAGGGTACAGCCCTATCTTGCTGAAGAGGTATCCGCATTGCGGATTCCGCAGTTTTTCCTTCGTTCCGTTCCGGATTTATTTGGCGATGAATTTGAACTGCTGGAGAAGGAGAATCTTTCCGAGGGATTTTCTCTGACCGGGCAGGATGCACAGGTTAGCTTTGAGCTGGCCACCGGTGAAATGTACCGCGTTGATGTGGCGGACCACGGCGAGGCAGTGCCTAAGTACAAGCGTGCGGACAGTGAGCTGAGTGAATACATCCGCAATCGCATGGCACAGCTTCCGCCAGAACAGAAAATTCAAAGCTGCACCAACATGCTGTGCGCCCAGATCAATCGGAACAATCGATATGCAGCATCGGAGATCAACGACTATGTGCGTAGAATTGTTGGCGGCATGACACAGGATGAGTTGGCAGCTATGGAGACGGCCATCCCGACATATGCGGCTAAGATTTCTAAGAAGATTGAAGGGCTGGAAGACGCATATCGGGAAGAGCAGTTCATTCGCTGGCTGGATGCAGGTAAGATTGTGTGTCGCGAGAATTATATGTTGCCGTCTGTAATTACGCCTGCCAACACAACGGATGCCATTCCAAAGTCCTTGTATGAGGCTGAGAAAGACGATATGAACCCGGAAGAGCATGAGCTGATCGACGCCGTGGTAGCCCTTGACAATATCAAATGGTGGCACCGAATCATTGAAAAGAAGGGCTTCCGTCTGAATGGTTTTATCAATCATTATCCTGATTTTCTGGTAATGACTAAGTCCGGGAAAATGGTGCTGATCGAATATAAAGGTGATGACCGCGATAACAGCAACAGCGCCTGCAAGCTGAAGCTTGGCCGTAAATGGCAGGCGCAGTGTGGGCCGGAGTACCGGTATTTTATGGTGTTCAAAAACCGCGATTTCGGCATTGATGGCGCATATACGCTGGATCGGTTTGTTGAGATTATGAGGGAGCTTTGAGATTTTCTATTAGCAGCGAAGCAATAGACTTCTTGCTGGATTGGAATGAAACCTGCTGTTTTATGAGGAAAATGACATGGAGTGACATCAATGCCTGTATTTGAAGATCTTGAAATCATCCTTGACCATGCGCACTTTTGGAACTGGGCACCAGACTGGAGTGTTGTGAAAGATATTTATTCTCGTATTCCAGAGTCATATTCTGTGTTGATGCCATTCGCCTATTCTTATCTTGAAGAATTAATACGTTCTACCACGTCTGAGTACGGAATTCCATTTCTCGATCGGAATGGGAAGAAGTTCAACTTTAAGGTGGGGATGAGCCTGATAAAACTTGCGAAGGAAGAAAATGCGGATAAACCAGAGTATGTTGCGTTATTGGATAAGAGCAAAAAATATTTCATGTACGAATATGAAAATCCTTCCGATGAAAACGGTAGAAATAAAGTGGTTCACGGGCATCTTCATCCGCGATTTTGGACAAAGGAAGATTTCGAGCAACTAATTCACGATATTGCGGAACTATCGCCTTTTGCAGGGTTTTAGGTAGTTGTTTAACAAAGTCCTATATTGGGTTGCGTTGAAAGAATGGATTGTCTATATGGAATTTGTGGGCAAAGACTATGTGGCGGCTGCTGATATGTATATTAACAAACACAAAAAAGATTATATTTTTACGAAAAGGGAGAACGGTCTATTATGAATGCCAAAACACCGCCCAATGATCATTTCGGTCATCGTGCAGCGTTCTGCTTCTATTCTACCCCTCCCGGATTCTCATGGTTAAGGGTTACCATTTCGTCACTATGTACTACTTCCACCCCTGCCTCTTAGCCAAATCGTCCATCACAAAGCAAAACGTCTCCCACTGTGTCAATGCTATCTGCAACGGGTCGCCTTCCCGTATACGCAGCGTCCTCCGTATCTCTTTGGGTATAACTACCCTGCCCAGCTCGTCTATTCGCCTCACTATTCCTGTCGCTTTCATGGTTCCTCCTGTGGTGTGGTAATCTTTGCTTTGTTTTCATAGTATCCGCAGCTTTTCCAAGGATATGCAAGACTTTGCCATGGTGGATTTTGCCATGTTTTCACAAAGGTAATCCTTCAGTTATGCTACCATCAGTTGACAAGAGCACACAAGCCCTAAAGGCTTGTTTTGGGACGCTCCTGCGTTCTCGTCGCTTGTATTACATCCAGTAGTACTGCGCTCCTCGGCCTTGGATCGCCCTCAAAACAAGCTCTTTAGGGTCTTCGAGTTTTAGAAGTCAAAGAGTATGGCAGAACAAGGAGGACGAGTGCAGAAATACTGGTTGTATTTCAAATGAGGACGACACAGTTATGCCGTGCTGTTTGGCTTCTAAAACCTTGTGTGCTCTTGTCAACTGATGGTATAATAAGGGCAGCATAATATCCGGAGGTTTAACGTATGGCAAGGGATACCGTTCGCCTTTACACCCGGCAAAACGACAAGACGCTGCTGATGCTTGAGCGCGGCGGCAGGATACTTAACCAGCGCGTATATGTACAGCTCCACTTCGGAGACATGGCAAAGCACTATCTCGACTGCTATGACTGGTTCGCCCGCGAGGCTGCAAAGCTCGTGCCTAAGCCCGATTATGCGGAGCTTCCCATATGGTGCGCAGTTGAGGCCGGCCGCTGCCTGCCCCCCGAACCCGGCACCGTAGTATACGTGGTGGATATCCCGAAGGAAAAAGTGATATACTTCGACGACGGCAAGTGGGACTATGTTTTGAACCACCACTACCTGCCAGCCTCGCCCGAAGACGAAAAGGCCTACAAGAAGCACCTTGCCGACTGCGGCTTTACTAACGGCTTTGAGTTTTTTGAGGGACGCTACGCCAATAAATTTCCGTACGAGATGCGCCGCATAGAAGAAAGCTGGAGCCGGGTGTTCGATGTGAACATGGCCTCCCCTACCCTCTGCGGCAACATATGGGAAATACCAAAAGAAAGCATAGTCCGCATAGTGCGGCCCGGCGAACGGGTCACAGAATAACATATATATAAAGGAGTACACAATGGAACTCAATACTGCACTGCAAAAGCTCAAGGAATACGAAAGGCGGGGCTTTGCCCTGTCCCATGCCTCCGGGATCATCTACTATGACGGCGCAACGACGGCCCCCAAGGGCTCTGCGGGGGTACGCGCCATAACCTTGGGCGAGCTTTCCCGCATAAGCTATGAGCATACCACCGCTAAGGAATCCATCGAAATGCTGGAATGCCTCATGGCGCATTCCGACGAGCTCGACCCCGTGACCCGCCGCAAGGCCAGCGAGCTTTACAGGGATTACGAGCGTACCCACAGGGTACCCATCGAGGAATTCGTGGCCCACCAGCAGCTTTGCAGCGAGGCGGACAGCGTATGGCACGAGGCAAAGGTGAAGGACGACTTTTCCATGTTCGAGCCCTACCTCCAGAAGATGTTCGACAGCACGAAGCGCATGGCGCTCTATATGGAGCCGGACAAGCGCCCCTATGATACCATGCTGGATAACTTTGAGCGCGGCCTTACCGCATCAGCCTGCGACGCTTTCTTCGATACCCTCAAAAAGCGCCTCGTACCGCTTATGCACAAGGTTGTCGAGCATGGCGACAGGGTAAACGACGCGCCCCTTCGCCAGAGCTTCCCCATTGCAAAGCAGAAGGAGCTTTCGAGTTACCTCATGGACGTGATGGGCATCGACAGGGATCACTGCATACTGGGGGAGACCGAGCATCCCTTCACCACCGACTTTTCCAAGTACGATGTGCGTATAACCACACACTACTATGAAAACAATTTCGCCGCCTCCCTGTATTCCGTAATACACGAGGGCGGCCACGCGCTGTATGAGCTGCATACCGGCGACGAGCTGGCCTGCTCGAATCTCGGCCGCGGCGCGTCCATGGCGATGCACGAGAGCCAGTCCCGCTTCTATGAGAACATAATCGGCAGGAGCTGGGAGTTCTGCAGCCTCATCTTCCCCTTTGTAAAGAAGGAATTCAGCCCGCTGCTTGACGGCGTATCCGACGAGGAGTTCTACCGCATGATAAACAAGTCCTCCCCCTCCCTCATACGGTTGGAGGCGGACGAGCTTACCTACTGCCTGCACATAATGATACGCTACCAGCTCGAGCGGGCCATGATCGACGGCAGCATCACCGCGCACGACCTGCCCCATGAGTGGAACAGGCTCTATAAGGAATACCTCGGCGTGGACGTGCCCTCGGATAAGCTCGGCGTCTTGCAGGATTCCCACTGGGCAAACGGCAACATAGGCTACTTCCCCTCCTATGCCATAGGCTCCGCCTACGGCGCGCAGTACTACAAGGAGATGAACCGCGATTTCGACGTGAAGGCGGCCTTAAGCGCGGGCGAGCTCTGCAAAATAAACCGCTGGATGGAGGATAAGATCTGGAAATACGGCTGCATGAAGGATCCCATGGCGCTGTTCGAGTCCGTCTGCGGCAAGTTCGACCCCACCTGCTATGCCGATTACCTCGAGAACAAGTACTCTGAAATATACGGCCTGTAAAAGCGCATTGCAAAAGCGCCCCGAAAAAATTCGGGGCGCTTTGCTGCTTTTTGGATCAGTTGAGCCTTACTTCCTTAGCGGTCTCGGGGAGGAAGCAGCCCTTGAGGTCGTACTTGTTATAGCCGCTGTAATCGGACAGCATGCGACCCTCAAGACCGTAGCTTCGGATAAAGCGCTTTCCGTCAACGCTGGTCCAGTTCTCCAGATCCCATGTGAGGTAGCCGTCCTCGTCCGTCTTCTTCTCGGCGAATATCAGGTCTACCTGACGGTTATGGTTGGCGATAAGGTCGACCAGTTCTTCAGTAGTTAGGTCCTTTTCCACCTTTTCTATAACGTCATTTACCTTCATATCATATCTCCCTTAGCCAACATACCCGGCCTTCTTGAGTATCTCAAGAGCCTTTTCGTGGTTGGCTTCGCTCATCATTACCAGAGGGCCGGTGCAGCCCATGCCGGATTCTGCGTAGATGCCTGCCTTCCAGAGGGCCTGTACCGCGTCCTCAAGATCCATGACCTCGATGCCGGGGATAGAGGCTGTGCAGGGCTCCGCGGGGGGAGCTGTCACCGTCTCTGCCTCTGCCGCGGGCTTGGCGGCCGCCTTGCGTGCGGCAAGTATCTTGGACAGGCCGGCCTTTTCGGCCCTGGCAAACTCCGCCCTGGCCACGTCGAATACCTTGCCCCGGATGAGCTGCGCGGCGTATTCCAATGCGTTGGCTATTACCGGCGCGCCGGAAGCGCGGGATACTATCATTATGAGCTTGTCGTAGCCCTCTCCTATGCCGGGGCCGTAGCCGTATCCGGAGGCCTCGAAGCTGCCGCCGGTGGTGAAGCTGGAGAGCATCTTTACCATGACGTTGCCCGTGAGGGAATCCATCACCATTACGTCGGGAGTGCCCTGCAAAACGTCGTTGCCTCGCATGACCGCGCCGCCGTCCGCTCTTGCGGATTCTGCAAACTTAAAGTCGTAGCCGTTCTTTTGAAGCTCCTTGAGCGCCATCTCGGTCTGGCGCGCGCCGTCCACGTTGAGTATGCCCAGTGTGGGCTCCTTTACGCCGCAGGCCTTGGCTGCTATGATGCCGTAAACCGCGTTCTTTATCATGCCCTCGATGCGGTCGGCGCTGCTGGTGCCCGTGGTGTTGGCAACGAACATCTCCTTGCCCTTAGCCGGGGTTATTACGCGGCCCACGGTGGATACGCCGATGGGGAAGGGGAAATGCATGGTGACCGCGCCGTCAACCTCGCCCTTTTCCACCATCTCCTCCATCTTCTTGTGGCCTTCCTCGTCGTCTGCCACATGTATTGTGGTTATGCCTTCATGCTCCAGAGAGCCTATGTAATATACGTCCACGCCCCGGGCCGCTGCCATGACCGCAGCCTGCATGGCGTTCTCTTCGCCGTGCTCGCTGCCCATGCCGGTAAGGGCTATTCTGGGCTTAACGCCGAAGCTGCCGCTTTCCAGGCCTTCCGCCATTTCCATAAAGGCCTTGGCGATTATCTTTTTCTCCATGCTCATGGGTTTACCCCCTTTACTCTTCTTCGCTTGCGAGGAGAGCGGCTGCAAACTCCTTCATGGACTTGGCGATCATCTTCTTGATTTCTTCCTCACTTACGCCCGCCGCTTTCTCTGCGCCGGAGTTGGCCTGGATAACGAAGGATACGCCGTCGAACAGGTTGGTCATGCGGCCGAGGAACAGAGATCCCTTGCCTATTACCATTACCCTCTTCATCTTGCCGTCCATTATGGCGTTGCGCACATGGCCTATGCAGGGTACGCCGCTGGGAATATGGCCCTGAGTAGGAGCCCAGCCGGTAAAGCCGTGCTCAACTGTGAACTTGGCCAGATCTGCCTTCTGAAGGTCACCCTTCTTTACGGCGAGGGCGGCTATCATCTTATAGTTGGCAAGAGGTACGTCTCCTGCGCCTGCGGGCTTGGTTATATCAGGGTTCTGCATCTCGGGGGAGAATTTGTCGATGTCAGTGACCTTGAGGCCGTTCCTCTCCAGGGGATCGGTCACAAGGGAGCCTATTACGGCCTGGGGGGCGGAGCCGGTGCCCACGCTGTGACGGCCCAATATGTTCAGGTTGATCTCTGGGCTTACGCCGTCGTCCTGAGTGACTATTACGGAGAACCCGCCCAGCATATCCTCAAGTATGGGCAGGCCCTTCTTAACGTGATCCTTGCCGTTCATGCCAAGCTTTGCGGTGCAGCCGCCGGCGGTCACGGCAACGGTCTTATATGCGCCGGAAGCCACGAGGGCTGCTGCCTCTATCATGGCATGGGCGGGCGCGGCGCAGAAGCCGCGGCAGTCGGAGCCGGTGGCATTGCTGAGGCCGGCTATTTCAGCCGCCGACTTTGCGAAGTTGCCGCCGCCGCGCTGGTTCATATCGCCGCAGGCCTCCTCAGCGCAGTCTATCACATATTCTACATCCTCTTTTGCTATGCCGGCATTCTTTACTGCCGCAAGAAGCGCAAGAACGCTGGAAGCCTTATCCGCGATGTTCTCGTGCATTACATGGGCGGAGAGATTGACGTCTATGTCGTGGGCGCGCTTTACGCAGCCTACCAGCTTGTCGTGGTGATACAGTCCCTCGCTGTGCTCATCTGACACCAGCCGCTCTATTTCGGAGAGCTCTATGCCGTCGTTCACGCGGGCCATTACGGTCTCGTCAATGAGGGGGTTTTCCGCAAGCTTCGCCTTGTTCTCCGCTACGAAATCCTTGTCAAGATATACCAGCTCAAACACGTCGCAGGCCTGCATGAGAAGAAGGAACTCCTCCTGAGGCATCATCTGACCGAACTGACCGAAGCGGCCGTTCTTGGGGCATACCTTGTCGCACCAGGGCTGGGGTACTTCAGCAAGCTCATCAGGGGTGACGTTGCCGATGTAGACCTGATTGGGATAGTAGGAAAGCACGTCCTCAAAGCTCCTTATATGACCGGGCAGCTCCTTAAGGTATTCGCTTTCGGGGTTCACTATGCGCTCGGTGGTCTGGGTGGTGCCGTTATGAATGACCATATCCGGGGTGTGTACCAGAATATAGCCCGCTCCTTTGATTACGCTTTTCATTGCTTTGCTCCTTGCTTTTATTTTATATATAAAAGAAATAATAACTTTATTCTAAAAAAGGAGGCGGTAGGACAAAGCTATCGCCTCCCCGTATGCGTTACTTGTCGAGATACTTGCAGTACTGCTCCCTGATAGCGCTCATCTCATTGATGATATCGTCAACATCGAGGACCATCTCCATCATGCTGACCTGCTCGTCATAAACAGCGGGATCGAATTCTGCCTTTACCTCAGGCTCACATACGTGATAAACCGTAAGTCCAAGCTGGACTCCTGTCAACGGACCTGCGTAGGTGGGGTCACCGTTGGTGACCGTCTCAGCAGCGAGTCCGGAAGCCTCGCCCTCAGCTGCGCCCAGGAGAACTACTACGTTCTCGGGGCCATACTGCTCGGCGAATTCCTTGACGCGCTTCTGGTTTTCCAGATCCATTGCGCCTGCGGCCGTTCAGACAAAGCACTCGGTGGAGGAGAATACTACTTCTGCGCCAGCGGATTCAGCGCAGGCAGCTATCGCCTGTCCCGGTATACCGTCGCGGTCGCCTATGATCACGCATTTCTTACCGGCTAAAATGCTCATTACCTTATCTCCTTTCTCAAAATTTACCTATATAGACAGCCCTTTGGGGCTACCTAACGCTTTTGTGTGTACGCGATCAGGCGTACTTCTTTATCATGGCCTCTACGTTCTCCGGAGTGGCGTCGTCCTTAACACAGGAATCGATCATTTCGCCGTTTTCGTATACTGCGATAACGGGCAGGCCAAGTATCTTCTGGCTGATGGCCAGACGGCGGGCTTTAGTGGTGTTGAGGGCGCAGAACTTGAGAGTTGCGCCATACTTCTCTGCAAACTCGTGTACATGGGGCATGAGGGCAGCACAGGGTACGCAGCCATCGCCATAAAAGTCCACTACTACCTTACCGGGAGCCTGAAGCACTTCCGCTTCGAACGTGGTCTTATCTACTTCCAGCATGATTTTTTATCTCCTTGTATTTATTTTTAGTTTAAATCAGCTATGTACTTTTCAGCCTGCATCGCGGCTATTGCGCCGTCGGCAGCTGCGGTGACTACCTGACGGAGGGACTTCTTGCGGATATCCCCTGCGGCGAACACGCCCTCAATGTTGGTGTGCATGTTGTCGTCGGTCAGGATGTAGTTGTTCTCCATATCTATAACGCCCTGGAACAGATCGCTGTTGGGCAGCAGGCCAATGAAGCCGAACAGGCCGAATATGCCGTCGTCCTCGTCCGCCTCGATAGTGGTCAGTTCCCCGGTCTTGGTGTTCTTTACGATCATCTTGCTCAGCATTCCGTCGCCGTCCACTTCTTCAACGACGTGATCCCACATGAAATGAAGCTTTTCGTTCTTGAATGCCTTTTCCTGAATGGACTTGGCGGCGCGAAGCTCGTTTCTTCTATGTATAATGGTCACCTTGCGTGCGAACTTGGTAAGGTACATGGCCTCCTCAACGGCAGCGTCGCCTCCGCCGACCACATACACCTCGAAATCCTCGAAGAAGGCGGCGTCGCAGGTGGCGCAGAAGGAAATGCCCTTGCCTACGAACTGCTCTTCGTTCTTGCAGCCTATGGGACGGGGATGTGCGCCGGTGGCGATGATGACGGTCCTGGCCTCATATTCGCCCTTGGTGCCCACCAGCTTCTTGGTCTTGCCGGAGAAGTCCACGGACTTTATGGTGTCGCTCACTCTCTCGCAGCCGAACTTCTTGGCCTGCTCGGTCATCCTCGCGATGAGGCTGGGACCGGATTCGCCCTCAAGCTGCTGGCCGGGGTAGTTCTCGATCTCGTTGGTGATGGCGATCTGGCCGCCGTCCTGACCCTTCTCTATTATAAGGGTGGACAGTCTGCTGCGTCCGGCGTACAGGCCGGCGGTAAGCCCTGCGGGGCCAGCTCCCAACACTATTACATCGTATATTTTGCTCATAACAAGTACTCTCCTTGTTTAATAGTCGCTTTCATGCAGTCATCCGCGCCTTAGTCAATACGTTCCGCGCGCAATCACCGTTATTTCAAATATGAAATCTGATCCATTCATCATTATAAGGCTTTACGTCAGATAAAACAAGTGACACTTCTGCCTTATTGTTCATATTTGCATATAAAAATCAGGATTTTGTTCAAAATTTTGTTTACCGCCTTTTCCGTTGAGAGGCCGCGCCCCTTCGAACAACCCTCTCCCGATTCTCTGAGGGAACCGGGAGAGGATCCAGCGATTATACTATTTATAGTATATTGATCAGACCTCGAAGATGGTCTGGCCGGTGACCTCGGTGGTCAGGGCCTCAAGGGCGCGGTTGACCAGCTTCTTGCGCAGAGCGTACTCTTCGTCATGGGAGAGGCTGGGGTTGCCCAGGGGGTGAGGTATGGCGATGGTGGGAACTATACGGTTCGCACCAACGGTCATGGATATAGGAGTTACAGTGCACATATGAACTACGGGGATACCCGCACGCTCGATTTCCTTTACCATCGTTGCGCCGCAACGAGTGCAGGTGCCTCAGGTAGAGGTCATAATTACGCCGTCAACGCCGGCCTTTTTGAGCTTCTGAGCATATTCGGCAGCGAAAGCCTTGGCAGAAGCAACGGCGGTGCCGTTACCGACGGTGGCATAATACAGGTTGTGCAGCTTGCCGATCTTGCCTTCGCGCTCAAACTCGCGCATTACGTCTACGGGCAGCACGCGGTTGGGGTCCTCATTGGCGTATACGGGATCGTAACCGCCGTGAGCGGTCTCGTGATCGGCGGAGGAGAGCTTATCGAAGCCGTCCAGGCTGTACTCGCCATAGTGGGAAGCGGAGGAGGACTCAATGTGGTCGGGGTTGCCCTTGGGAACAATACCGCCGGAGGTGCACAGGGCGATGGTAGCCTTGCTCAGATCCTTGATGGCGGGATTGGGGGCCACGCGGTCAAAGGAGGGCATGGGATACTCGGTCACGAAGTGCTCGCCATTGAGCTTCTTGAGCAGCATATCTACGGCACGCTTGGAGCCGCGCTCCTTCTCGAAGAAGTTCTTGCGGATGCCGTTGGGCATATAGCCTTCCTCACAGGAAGCGCCTATCTCCTCGCCCTTCATGAGCTTGAGAGCCAGCTTTGCCATACCGGGAGCAGCCTTGCGCATACCGGCGGCGCTGTTGGCGGTCTCATATATGAGGACCTTGTTCTTCAGGTCTGCGCCGGGGTTCTCGACGTACATACCGGTAAGAACGGGGATGCCCAGCTCTTCCTGTACCGCGAGGGCTATGTTGGCGCAGGCATAGCCGTAACGGCCTGCGTTGAAGGCGGGACCCGCGATGAACATATCGGGCTTCTCGGCCTTGACCCACTCGAGGATCTGAGCCTTGGCGTCCTTTTCATGCTCTGCATAGTAGGAGTCGCCGCAGATGATTGTCTTTACGATTTCAGCCTCGCCCTTCCATGCCTGATTGAAAGCCATGCCGGGGCCTACAAAGCCCTCCCGAATCTCGGGGGCTATGTGAGCCATTTCTTCACCGCCGATGTTGGCGAAGAACTGGTTGATGTAATGAACTACACGATAACTCATGGATTTGGCCTCCTTCCTTATTACCTTGCGCTGAGATAGCCGAAGCCCATCTCGTTAGTAGCGCCGGTGATGACCTGTATCTCGGCCTCGATGGTGCCGTCAGGACGCAGGGAACCCGCATGGCTTCCGGCTATCCTGTCGATATCCTCCAGCGTGCCGATGACCTTGTCCATCTTGGGCAGGATTATTACCTGGTTGGCATTGCCGCCGGTTACTACCGCGTCTGCCAGAGGATCGGCGTCTGCCAGGGACTGGGACTTGCCGTCCTGACCGGCATACTCATCGGTGATGATGGTGGTCTTTACGCCCTGAAGCTCGATCTTCTTGGTGTTCATGATAAGGTCGGTATCGGGATTGCCGAAGCCTTCCTGAGATACGATAACGCCGTCAAGATCCAGCAGGCGGCAGAGCTTTGCCGTCCAGTCGGAGGAGCGCATCTTATCAGCCAGGTATACGTTCTCATTGGTGATGATATTGCACACGTAGTTGATGGTCTTGCCGTGCTGCTCAAACAGGTCTGCCACCACGGGGTTGTTCTGATGATGATAAGTGGTGTTCTTATCGCAGGCAGAGACGCAGTTGCCGCTGATGATAGCGCCATCCATGGTCTCGGTGGGGTTGATGATGGTGGTAAGGCTCTTCTTGGCGTCTACGCCGTATACGTAGGTGTCATGGAGCAGGCCCTGGCTCTGGAGCATATGGACATACGCTACGCGGGGCAGGTCGGGCCACTTCTGCATGCCTTCCTTGATGCCGAGGGTCTCGTATTCCTTGGTGGAATCGGGAGTCACATTGCGGCCCAGCTCACCGATATAGGTGGCGGCGCGAAGGCCCGCGATACGCACGGCGTGCTCATACTCATGCTGATGTACGCCCGCTACAGGCTCGCATACCAGCACCAGGTTCAGCAGCTTGGAGAAAGCGGTGTAGTCGGCGCCGGGGCCGGTCATATCAATAACGCCCTCCTGGAAGCCAACGATCTTACCGGCGGTAACGACTGCCATGCCGCGGAGCACATGAGTCTTGCCGGAGCCTACGGTGTCTACCTTGGCGATGACGCCGGGGAATTCGCCGCCGGGGCCTTCTACCTTAACACGGGGTTCGATTACGTCCTTGACCGGGGTGATGCGAACGCTCTCGCCGGGTTTGGCAATGTCAAAATGAGCGTCCTTTACACAGGCCTTAACGTCGTCGTCTCCGAAAACGAAATTCTTGGCCTCGTCAGCGTTTACGAAGAGAATGCCGTTTTCAAGCTTTGATTCCTTTGAGAATTGAATGTCCTTGATCTCTATGAATCCAAGTTCCAATTTCAAAGAAAACACCTCCTTTTCTTATTCTTATTTGGGAATGATGTTCTATTTTGCTAAACCCGCCGCCGCGTCAAATTCCATGGCGCCTGCGATCAAGGTATAGTCAACCAGTTGAAAATCCTTCAAAAGCTCATCTGTAAGTATGCGCTTTTTAGGGGGGAATTTATCATAGGCTATGATGCTGTTGGACATCATCTCCGCCTGCTCCGCCGAAAAGGTGTGCGGGCTTTTCGATACCGCTATGGAGCGGTACACCGTTTCATTAGGCTTTACGCTGCCCGCAAGCGGGTGGGTGTACAGGGTATGTCCTATGTATACCAGATCGCGTACCTTCACGAGCACGTCCCTGTATCCGCCGTCTACGAATTCTATGGGATAGCAGTCGCCCATGCACTTTACCACAAGGGGATTATTGGTTATCAGCAGGTAATCATGACCGCTGCGCATTATTGCTCCCTTTCCGCCCCCCAAATAAAATACAGAGGGCTAACAACATACCGAATATGCTGCCTGCCCTCTGTTTATTAACCTGAGAGATTCCCTGTTTTTCATACCGTTACAGGTTGCTCCTTCGGTGCCCTCGCTTTCCAGAGTTCCGTCAGAACACAGTCTTTTCGCCTGAGATGTTCACAGCGCGCCGGCAATGCGCGCCGCTTATTCCTTCGGCCTCCGCCAAGTTACGGCGGAATCTCCTGCATTCATCAACCGCTTTATATCATTCTCGACCCGCAGGCCCGATATCGATCCTTTTTTCTTTAGTCCTTTCCTTATCCCTTTTCCTGTTATCGCTAATCGGTATCATCTATTGATTTCATCTATATTTTATATCGTTATCAAAGGTTTTTGCAATAGCTTTTTTATGTTTTATTGACAAAAAAGACTCATAAGTTTATTATCGCAGACGCGCCTGTCATCATTCCCGCTTATGGTTTTTTAGCTTTGTGCGGATACCGTCCGTCAAGCTGTATCAAAAGCTGTTGAAATGATCCCCCCTCCGATTTATAATTTTTGATTATGAGGTATTCAAATACAAAAACAGCCCGCTTCCTTTCCCGCCCCAACAGATTCGTAGCCATGGTGGCAATCGACGGAAAAGCCGAAGCGGTTCACGTAAAGAACACCGGTCGCTGCAAAGAGCTGCTTATACCGGGCTCCACGGTAGTGCTCACAAAGCCCGGCGGTTCTGCCAGAAAGACGAGCTACGACCTTATTGCAGTTTACCGGGACGGACAGCTGATCAACATTGACAGCCAGGCCCCCAACAAGGCCGCGGCGGAATACATATATACGCTGTATCCGGACGCGGAGCTTATAAAGCCAGAGTACTCCCACGGCGATTCCCGGCTGGACTTCTACATAGAACACGGCGGCGGAAAACCGGTATTAATAGAAGTCAAGGGAGTAACGCTGCTTGAGGGAGCCACGGCGTTATTCCCGGACGCCCCAACGGAGCGGGGTGTAAAGCACCTGAAGCACCTCGCCGCCTGGGCAAGAGCGGGCTATGAGGCCTGCCTGCTTTTCATAGTGCAGATGAAGCTGGCAAAGCTTGTCATGCCCAACGACGTTACCCATCCGGCCTTTGGTCAAGCCCTGCGCGAAGCCGTGGCAGCAGGCGTCCGCGTCTGCGCGGTAGACTGTAAAGTGACTGAGGACAGCATGACCCCCGACGCTCCTGTGCCGGTGGTTCTGAACAGAAAATAATATTTTTAAAGGAGAAAGCTGCAAATGTCAAATGTGGGCATAATAGGTGGGGCGGACGGCCCCACCGCCATATTCGTTACCTCCGCCCTTCCGAGAATGCTCAACCCCTTGGGCATGGCTATAATACTGCTTATGATGATACCCAACGTGATATTCGCCCTCAGACACCGTAATATGGAGAACAGGTGCAAAAGCAGGTTCATCAACATACTTGAGCAGATAGGCCGCTACGGCTGCCTTGTTCTGATGATAATCTGCATAGGTCTGGATAAGTTCGGCTTCGGATCGGTAGAGGATTTCCTTATATACCTCTTTGGCAGCGCTCTGCTGCTTCTCGCGTATTTTATCTTCTGGATACTCTACGGCAGATCCCCCTCCCGCAAAAAGGCTCTGGCCCTTGCCATAATACCCTGCTGTCTGTTCCTGCTCTGCGGCGTAACGCTCAGGCAGTGGCCGCTGGTAGTATTCTCGATGCTTTTCTGCGTCGGTCACATCTGTGTGACCCTTTCAAACAACCCTAAATAGAGATCGTTTTTTGCAATTACAAGACGAAAAATATTCATGGCTGAAATTTGAGCGCCGGCATCGTCACCGGCGTTTTTTATAGTATTGGAAATATCATTAAATATTTAAATATTGTGATTTTATGCATTTACAAAATTTATACTTTACAAACCCGTCTCACCGCTACTACAATATTAATGGGTGAAAGTTTATCCTTTTATGCAAAATCATTCGCACCGTATTTCACTCGCCCTTACCATCAGTTGACAAGGACACACAAGGTTTTAGGAGCCAAACAGCACGGCATA
>OLSB01001415.1_pt1 | contig 23257 bp, 26 predicted proteins | sample 1672071 | NCBI WGS metagenome assembly OLSB01 (sample SAMEA3136642, study PRJEB25190) | human gut metagenome | biome: human gut; feature: human-associated habitat; material: faeces | place: Austria | collected 2013 | reverse complement strand
CATTTCCCTACACAGGGGGCTTTTTGTGCTGTCCGAACAAAATGGTTCGGTTCAACCCTGCCGGCACGATTTTAAAGTGTTTCTGCAAGCGTTCTTCCAAAGATCACCCTCACGCATATTCACGAAGCAGTTTTCTCACCTTTTCCCGTTTTTCTGAGATATAGGTTGTGCGGGGCTTCGCAGGGTTTTGCTTTCACGTTTTTCGTATGCGCAGCAGGGGACCGACTGCACGCTCATCCGCCGGACTCCGACAGGTTTTGTTATCCGCGCTCGTCCAGAAGATGCAGCGCGTTTAACAGAAGCTCCGCCGCCTGACCGCGCGTAAGCGACTTTTCTGCGTCCATGCCGATCGGAAGGATTCCGCAGGCGATAAGCTCTTCAATGGCCCGTTCTTCCGCAGAGGACACCGAAGCGGAGGCAAGCGGCGTTACGCGAAGAGCGGCGGAGAGGGTCTGCGCCGCGGCGCCGAGCGTTACCGGGGCGTCCGCGTCGAAGGGCCCTTCATCAAACGTCGGTACGGGGCAGCCCTCGGCCTCGGCGGCATCAATATACTGCTGCACCCATGCAGGGGCAGATGCGGCGCCCGTCTCCGCGGAGAGCGCCGGTTCCGCCGGCGCAATGCCGGCGGTTTCCATGCACAGCGTCAGAAATTCGCCGCAGGTGACCGCTTCTTCCGGCTCAAAAAGATATTGCCCGCACACGCACCGGCCGGTGAAAAGCCCCTTTTCGGCAAGTACGCACGCGGCGTATTCGCAGGAAAGACCGGCGGTATCGGCGTAACCGGCGCCCTTCCCGGCCTTACGGATCGTAATGACGACGGTGGCTTCCTGCGAAACGTTGCCGTTCGGGTCGGAGGCACAGTAACCGAAGTAATCACGCCCGCGCTTGCCGTCGGCGGGGGTGTAGACGAATTCGCCGCCTTCCCCGAGCGTCAGCGTGCCTTTTTTTGGCTCGGTCGTGATGCGAAAATGCACCTCTTCGCCCTCCGGATCAAATGCCTTGAGCCGCCCGCCGACGGATATGCCGCGGTAGGTCGTAATCTCCAGATTCTCCGCGATGGGGGCGCCGTCTGCCGCCGCTGCACTGAGCGAACCGGAAAGCAGCAGTACGCAGAGCGGAATCAGCAAAATTTCCCGTATTTTTTTCATAGTTTTCCCTCCGGTAAAGAAGTCATTTCCTATTCTGCCGGAATTCGGACAAAATATGTAAAGAGCGTCGGAAAATCTGCGAAAAAGTTCTTGCAAAATCGGACGGGATATGGTAATATCTCTTGGCGCGTGCTTTGGGCACGGCATATCAAGGCGGTCCGCTGCCGCAGTCTTTACGCGGTAAGAACGTCTCATGTAAAGGAAGGATCATCATGGATCTCATCAAAACTCTCACCGCGAATTACATGAAGCCGGAGCTTCCGCAGATGAACGTCGGCGACACCGTGCGCGTCACTCTGCGCGTCAAGGAAGGCTCCCGCGAGCGCACCCAGGTGTTTGAAGGCACCATCATTGCCAGAAAGCATGGCGGCATCAACGAAACCATCACTGTCCGCCGCATTTCCTACGGCGTCGGCTGCGAGAAGGTTTTCCCCGTACACTCTCCCAGCATCGTCTCCGTGGAGACCATCCGGCGCGGCAAAGTCCGTCGGGCGAAGCTGTACTACCTGCGCGACCGCGTGGGCAAGGCTGCAAAGGTCAAGGGCCTCGTCAACTGAAGTCCGGCTGCATAAAAAGGACGCCTCATCGAGGCGTCCTTTTTCCCTATTGCTGACAATTGGGGAATGTAGTATAATACCTGTAAATCATTACAATACCGGAAGTGTGCTCTTTATGAATGAAACCTGGCCAGAGATCAAAAAGAGAAAACTGAAAGAACGCCGCGGCGAAACGTTTGACTGGATTCAGTCGCTCGTTGTTGCGCTGTTCGCCTGCGTTCTGATATTCACGTTCCTTGTCCGCGTGATCGGCGTTGTCGGCACGTCCATGCTCAATACGCTGCACCCCGGCGACCGGATTCTGGTTTCCAACCTCTTCTATACGCCGAAGCGCGGCGACGTGATCGTTCTGCGCAAGGAGAGCTTCAACAGCGAGCCGATCGTTAAGCGAGTGATCGCCACCGAGGGGGAAACCGTTACGATCGACTTTGAAAGCGGCATCGTATATGTGGACGGCGCGGCGCTTGATGAGCCGTATACGCTGGAACCTACGTATCGCCGCATCGATTTCGGCGACGCCGTCACTGTGCCGGAGGGCTGCCTCTTTGTCATGGGCGACAACCGTAACGGCTCGACCGACAGCCGGGATGACCGCATCGGCTGTGTGGATGAGCGCCTTGTCATCGGGCGGGCGTTTTTCCTGCTCGTGCCGGGCGGGGATTCCCAGCACGGCGAGCGCCGTGACTGGAGCCGTATAGGAACGATCGGCTGATGGCAAACGAAACGATCAACTGGTATCCCGGGCATATGAAGAAGGCGACCCGCATGATGGAGGACAGCCTCCGTCTGGTGGACGCCGTGGTGGAGCTGCGCGACGCGCGCATCCCCAATTCCAGCCGCAACCCGGATGTGGAGCGCATTGTCGGCAGCAAGCCGCGGCTAATCGTGCTTAACCGTGCGGATCAGGCGGATGCCGCCGCAACGGCGCTCTGGAAAAAGGCGCTCACCGGCGAGGGGGCGCTGGCGCTTGAAATGGACTGCAAAAGCGGCCGCGGCGTAAATGCCTTTCCCTCGGCTGCGCGCGCTCTTCTGAAAGAGAAGATCGAGCGCGCAGAGGCAAAGGGACAGGTGGGCAAGGCTCTGCGGTTCATGGTTCTCGGCGTACCGAATGTGGGAAAATCAAGCTTCATCAACCGCCTCGCCGGACGAAAAGCCGCCGAAACGAGCGACCGTCCCGGCGTCACGCGCGGCAAGCAGTGGATCACGCTCAACGGCGGCATCCTTCTGCTGGATACGCCCGGAATACTCTGGCCGAAGTTTGACTCGCCCGAGGTTGGATATTCGCTTGCCTGGACGGGCGCGATCAATGACAACATTCTGGATATCGAGCTTGTCGCCTGCCGGCTGCTCGAGCGCCTGCGCGAGCTTTACCCCGGTGCGATCGAAGCGCGCTATAAGTTTTCGCCCGATCCGGAAGCTCCCGGCTACGAGCTGCTCGAAGCCGCGGCGAGAAAGCGCGGCTTTCTCATCTCCGGCGGCGAAGTCAATACCGAGCGCATGGCGCACGTCCTGCTCGATGAATTCCGAGAGGGCAGGCTCGGGCGCATGACGCTGGAAAGGCCGTGACGATGGAACATCCCGAAATGGATATGTACTCCTACGAATATTATTTAGCAGAAGGTAAGACGCCGTTCTGCGGTGTAGACGAGGCGGGGCGCGGTCCGCTGGCCGGACCGGTGTGTGCTGCGGCGGTCATTTTGCCGGAGGGATGTATGATCCCCGGCTTAGACGATTCGAAAAAGCTCACGGCGAAAAAACGTGACGCGCTCTACGACATTATCTGCGAGAGCGCCGTGGCGTTCGGCATCGCGTTCGCCACCGTGGACGAGATTGAAGCGCTGAACATCAAGGGCGCAACGTATCTCGCCATGAACCGCGCCATTGCGGATATGGAGCCCGCGCCCGTGCTTGCGCTTGTGGACGGGAACGATAAAAATGAACTCGACATTCCGGCGATCAAGGTAGTGAAGGGCGACAGCCTCTGCGCTTCGATCGCGGCAGCGTCGGTGCTCGCCAAGGTCACGCGGGACCGGTATATGGACGATATGGATACGCTGTATCCGGAGTACGGCTTTGCCAAACACAAGGGCTATGGTACGGCGGCGCACTATGCTGCGCTTCGCGAATACGGTCCCTCGCCGATCCACCGCCCGACGTATCTGAGGAAAATGCATTGAGCGGCACAATGCTGCTCGGCCGTTACGGGGAAGCGCTCGCGGCCGAATATCTCCGGAAAAAGGGCTGCCGCATTCTCGGCATGAATTACCGCACGCGTCTCGGCGAGATCGATGTGATCGCGGCTGACCGCCGCTATGTGGTGTTTGCCGAGGTCAAGCTGCGGAAAAATGCCGCCTTTGCCGAGGCGCGGGAGTTCGTGACCTTTGCCAAGCGGCAGAAGCTCGCCGCGGCGGCGGAGGAATGGCTGCAGAAGAATCCGCAGAAGCTCCAGCCGCGGTTCGATGTGATCGAGATTTACGCGCCCGACGGGGTGGACACAAAGAATCCGGACATTCGCCACTGGGAGAACGCTTTCACGCTCGATTAAAACTATGTACGGGGCAAAAGCCCCGTCCGGTCAGCAGTTGCAGCGGTTTTCAAACGTGGCGCAGAACGTCTCCGCCTTTCGCTGGGCGTCCTCGTTGGAAACGTTGATGTGGGAAGCGGTGCACTGGTTCGCTGCGGTGTGATACTTGCAGTCTTTTACGCAGCAGTCGATCTTGCCGTTTGTTTTTTCATTCATGGTTTTATCCTCCCTTGATGGATTACAGGGAGTAGTTTCTGCGAAAAATCTTGCTTTATTCGGAGAGAGGAGGGAACATGTCCCTTTTTGCCATTGGAGATCTGCATCTCGCTATCGGCGAGCCGGACAAAACCATGGAAGCCTTCGGCGGGCGCTGGATCGGCTATGTGGACAAGATCCGCCGCGGTTTTGAACTGCTGCATGAGGACGATACCTGCGTCATCTGCGGCGACTTCTGCTGGGCGATGAGCCTTTCCGAGGCGCTGCCGGATTTTCAGTTTCTCAACAGCCTGCCCGGAAAAAAGCTGATGGTCAAGGGAAATCATGACTACTGGTGGACGACTGCGGCAAAAATGAACGCTTTTTTTGCGCAAAACGGTTTGGACACCATCTCTTTGCTGCATAATAACTCTGCGCAATGGGAAAATCTGGCGCTGTGCGGCACGCGCGGCTGGTTCAAGGATGAAGAGACCGGCACCGAGCACGATGCCAAGGTCCTCCGGCGTGAGGTCGGACGGCTGGAAACATCGCTCAAGTGCGCCGGCGACCGGGAGAAACTCGTCTTTCTCCATTATCCGCCGCTGTATCTTTATTATTCCTGCCCGGAGATTCTGCGTGTGCTGGCCGAATACGGCGTGCGTGAGTGCTGTTACGGTCATATCCACGGCTACGGCAGCCGCAGCGCGTTTATCGGTGAGAGCGAGGGCGTGCGGTATCGTCTTGTCTCCGCAGATTTTCTTGATTTTGTTCCGCTTAAGATCAGATAAATCCGTTGCAATTTGCTTTTTCATTTGATATAATACATCGGCTTGAAATTTGCATATTCAGTCCCGGCTGAAATATAGAGAGGAGTAACCCCCACATGATTGTCAAGAACAGCAAGAAGGAAAAAAACACCGTTACCTTTGATGTCGAGCTCGACGCTGCCGAGTTTGAAAAGTATGTCAACGGTGCATATCTGAAGGCCCGCAGCCGTATCATGGTTCCCGGCTTCCGCAAGGGCAAGGCGCCCCGCATGGTTATCGAGGGGATGTACGGCAAGGACGTGTTCTATGATGATGCGTTTGACAATGCCGCGAACGACGCTTTTGCGTTCGGCGTTGCCGAGGGCAAGCTCGAGACCGTCGGCCGTCCGACCATGACCGACTCCAAGGTCACGGAGGAGAACGGCGCTGTTCTGAGCTTCAGCACCGACGTTTACCCCGAGGTCACGCTCGGCCAGTATAAGGGCCTTGAGGCGGAAAAGCCCTCCGCCGAAGTCACCGATGAAGAGGTTGACGGCCACATCGAGCGCCTGCGCAAGCAGAATGCCCGTCTTGTTACCGTGGAGCGCCCCGCGCAGAACGGCGACACCGTGAACATCAACTACGCCGGATTGCTCGACGGCATTCCGTTCGACGGCGGCACGGCGGAGAACCAGAATCTCGTTCTCGGCTCCAACACCTTCGTTCCCGGCTTTGAGAGCCAGCTCGTCGGCATTTCCGCCGGCGAGGAGCGCGATCTTGACATCACCTTCCCGGAAAACTACGGCCACGATCTCGGCGGCAAGGCCGTCGTGTTCCATGTAAAGTGCAACGAGGTCAAGTTTGAAGAGCTGCCCGAGCTGGACGACGAATTTGCGAAGGACAACGATTTTGACACGCTTGCCGAACTGAAAGCCGACATCCGTGCCAAGTCCGTCGAAGAGAAGGAAAAGGCTGCGAAGAACGCCTTTGAGGACGCCCTTGTCGATCAGGCCGTGGAGAATATGACCGTCGATATGCCGGAAGGCATGGTTGAAGAGCGCATGGACGGTATTGTCCGCGAGTACGCGCAGTATATGGCCAATCAGGGCATCCGTATCGACGATTATCTGAAGATGATCGGCACCGACATGAAGTCCTTCCGCGAGAGCATGCGCGCCACCGCCGAAAAGCAGGCCCGCACCGAGGTCCTTCTTGCCGCCGTTGCCGAGGCCGAGAATGTCCAGATCTCCGAAGAGGATCTGCAGGCCGAATACGAAAAGCTCGGCGAAGCCTACGGCATGAAGAGCGAGGATGTAGCGAAGGCTATTGATGTCGCCGGTCTGACGGCGGATCTTCGCCGTCAGCGCGCCATGGAGATCATCGCCGAGAGCGGCGTTGCCGCCAAGGAGAAGAAGGCCAAGAAGCCCGCCGCGAAGAAGGCTGCCAAGACGGAAGAGTCCGCCGGGGAAGAAGCCCCCAAAGCGAAAAAGACCGCTCGCAAAGCCAAGACCGCAGAGGCTGACGGCGAGGAAGCGCCGAAGGCGAAGAAGACCGCCCGCAAGAGCACCAAGACCGAGGAAAAGGCGGAGGAGTAATCCGCTTTCGGCAACCATCCGACATACACGGGAAAGGGCGTACAGCCCTTTCCCGTATCATCGCATTTTAACCCTGTTAAGGAGGATTTATATCATGAGTCTCGTACCGTATGTTGTAGAACAGACGTCCCGCGGCGAACGCTCCTATGACATTTTTTCCCGCCTGCTGAACGACCGCATCGTATTTCTCGGCGAGGAAGTCAACAGCACGTCCGCCAGCCTTGTTGTGGCGCAGCTTCTTTATCTGGAAGCCCAGGATCCTGATAAGGACATCCAGATGTATATCAACAGCCCCGGCGGCTCCATTACGGACGGTATGGCGATCTACGACACGATGCAGTACATCAAATGCGATGTGTCTACCATCTGCGTCGGTATGGCGGCGTCGATGGGCGCGTTTCTGCTGTCCTCCGGCGCAAAGGGAAAGCGGATCGCGCTTCCCAATGCCGAGATCATGATTCATCAGCCCGCCGCCGGAACGCAGGGCAAGGTCACCGATATGGAGATCGACGTGGAGCGGTTTCTCAAGATCAAGGCGCGCATGAACCGGATCATGGCGGAGAACACCGGCAAAACGCCGGAGCAGATCAAAGCCGACTCCGAGCGCGACCACTGGCTTCTGGCGGAAGAGGCGCGCGAATACGGCCTCATTGACAAGGTCATTTATAAAAGATAATTCGGGGAGATCTTATGGCAAGATCAGACGATAGAAAAATCCGCTGCGCTTTCTGCGGACGGACACAGGATCAGGTGGATAAGCTGATCGCCGGCAACGGCGCCTATATCTGCAGCGACTGTGTGCGCCTGTGCATGAACATTGTGGCGGACGACCTGCCGCAGAATACCGAGACCGGGAACAAGGCGCCGTCCGTGCCGGCAGTCACCGAGCTTCCGAAACCGGCGGAGATCAAAAAGGTTCTCGACGAGTATATCGTCGGGCAGGAAACGGCGAAGATTGCGCTGTCCGTTGCCGTGTATAACCATTATAAGCGCATCTATTACGGCCGTGAGTCCGATGTGGAGCTGCAAAAGTCCAACATTTTGCTAATCGGCCCCACCGGCAGCGGCAAAACGCTTTTCGCGCAGACGCTTGCGCGCGTGCTGGATGTACCGTTTGCCATTGCCGACGCTACGACGCTCACCGAGGCGGGCTATGTCGGCGAGGACGTGGAGAATATTCTTCTCCGGCTGTTGCAGGCGGCGAATTTTGATGTGGAGCGCGCCCAGCGCGGCATCATCTATATTGACGAGCTGGACAAGATCTCCCGCAAAAGCGAGAACGTTTCGATCACACGCGACGTTTCCGGCGAAGGCGTGCAGCAGGCGCTTTTGAAAATCCTGGAGGGGACGATCGCCGCGGTCCCGCCGCAGGGCGGACGCAAGCACCCGCAGCAGGAGTTCATTCACATCGACACGACCAACATTCTCTTTATCTGCGGCGGCGCATTCGACGGTCTGGACAAGATCATCGAAAACCGCCTTGACCGGAAGAGCATGGGTTTTGGTGCGGAGATTTCGAGCAAGAAGGAAAAAAACCTTGGCGAGATCCTCTCGCGCGTGCAGCAGCACGACGTGATCAAGTACGGTATCATTCCCGAGCTTGTCGGTCGTCTGCCGGTCATCACGCCGCTCAACTCACTTGACAGGGAAGCCCTCAAGCGAATCCTCACCGAGCCGAAGAACGCCATTACCAAGCAGTATACGGCGCTTATGGAGCTTGACGGCGTAAAGCTCGAGTATGAGCCGGCGGCGCTCGAAGCGATCGCTGACAAAGCCATCGAGATGGAGATCGGCGCGCGCGGACTGCGCAGCATCCTTGAAAAGATCATGACCGATATCATGTTCCGCGTCCCCTCGGACAAGAGCATCAAGCGTGTGATCATTACCGCAGACTGCGTGAAAAACGGCAAACCGCCCGTGGCGCTGCGGAACGATAATTCAGACAATGTGTGACAAAGCACATGGCAGAGAGCGGGGCGCGTCCCCGCTCGTTTGCTATGGAGGATGATACAATTATGAGCGAAAATACCAGCCGAATTATGACATTGCCGACGCTCGCCCTCCGCGGCGTGTCGGTATTTCCCGGAACAGTGCTGCATTTTGATGTGGAACGCCCGATGAGCATTGCCGCACTGAACGCCGCCATCGGCACCGACCGGATGATCTTTCTTGTGGCGCAGCGCGACATCACCTGCGACACGCCGCGTGCAGACGATCTTTACACGGTTGGCGCGATCTGCCGCCTGAGCCAGATCCTGCGCACACCCGGCGGCGGAAACGTCAAATGCATCGTTGACGGGCTTTATCGCGCAAAACTCCTGCGCCTTACGGCGGAGGCCCCGGCGCTCTGGGCAAACGTGCAGGTTCTCGCTGACGAGCCGGTTGAGACGGATCCACTCGAATGCACGGCGCTCATCCGCTCATGCAACGATCTTTTTGCCGAGTACGCTTCCGCTTCGGGAACGCTTGGCCCGGAGGCGCTGCTTCGTGTGGCGGATCGGAAGGACCCGGGCTTCGTATCGGATTACATTGCGCAGAATATCTTTTTGCAGCCGGAAGAAAAGCAGCTTCTTCTGGAGGAACGCTCGCCGGTCCGGCGCCTTATGATGCTCTGCGATATGCTCCACCGCGAGCTGGAGATCATGGATATCCAGAAGAATCTCCAGTCTACGGCGGCGGAGCGCGTGGCGAAAAACCAGAAGGACTACTTTCTGCGCGAGCAGATGCGCGTTATCCAGGAAGAGCTGGGAGAAACGGCGGAGACCGACGATCTGGAGGAGTACCGGCGGAGGATCCTTGATCTTAAGCTCGAGGCCGAGATCGAAAAAAAACTTCTCAAGGAGCTTTCGCGGCTCGGCAAGCAGCCGTTCGGCTCGGCCGAAGGCGCAGTGCTGCGAACATATCTTGACGTCTGCCTTGAACTTCCGTGGAACGAAAAAACGAAGGACGTAACCGATGTCGCCCACGCAAAAAAGGTTCTTGATGAAGATCACTACGGTCTTACAAAGGTCAAGGACCGCATTTTGGAATACCTTGCCGTCCGGCAGCTCTCCGCGCAGGTAAAGGGCGGCGTGCTCTGCCTTGTGGGGCCTCCGGGGGTCGGAAAAACCAGCATTGCCATGAGCATCGCGCGCGCCATGAACCGTAAATGCGCCCGCATATCCCTCGGCGGCGTTCACGACGAAGCGGAAATCCGCGGCCACAGGAAAACCTATGTCGGCGCAATGCCGGGGCGCATCATTGCCGGCATCCAGCAGGCCGGCTCCCGGAATCCCGTGCTTGTGCTCGACGAGATCGACAAGCTCGGCTCGGATTACCGGGGCGACCCGTCCGCCGCGCTTCTCGAAGCGCTTGACGGCGAGCAGAACGGCTCCTTCCGCGATCATTTTCTGGAGATCCCGTTTGACCTCTCCGAGGTTTTGTTTATCACGACCGCCAATACCGCAGACACCATTCCCCGCGCGCTGCTCGACCGTATGGAGGTCATTTCCCTCGGCAGCTATACCGACGAGGAAAAGCTCCAGATCGCCAAGCGGCATCTGCTGCCCAAGCAGCGGACAAAACACGGTCTTTCCGGAAATCAGCTCCGCGTTTCGGACGATGCCGTCCGCGAGATCGTCGCGCTCTATACCCGCGAGTCGGGCGTGCGCATGCTCGAGCGCGAGTTGGCCGCGCTTTGCCGGAAGGCCGCCCGCGGCATCGCCTCCGGAGAGAGAAAGTCCCTGCGTCTGCACGCGGGCGAACTCGAGCCGTGGCTCGGCCCGGTCAAATTCAAGCCGGAGGTCAACTTCTCGACGGACTCCGTCGGCCTTGTCCACGGTCTTGCGTGGACAAGCGTCGGCGGCGAGGTGCTCGATGTGGAGTGCTCCGTTGTTCCCGGCAACGGGAAACTGGAGCTTACCGGCAATCTCGGCGACGTGATGAAGGAATCGTGCCAGGCGGCGGTGACGTACATCCGCAGCCGTACCTCCGAGCTTGGCATCGATCCGGATTTCCATAAAAACACCGATATCCACCTGCATTTCCCGGAGGGGGCTGTGCCGAAGGACGGTCCAAGCGCCGGCGCCGCGATCTGTTTGTGCGTCGTTTCGGCGCTTACGAACCGCCCGGTCCGCGCCGATATCGCCATGACCGGCGAGATCACGCTGCGCGGCCGCGTGCTGCCGATCGGCGGCATTCAGGAAAAGACGATGGCGGCGCTCCGCACCGGGATCCATGAGGTGCTTCTGCCGGAGGACAACGTAAGCGATCTTGCGGAAATGGACCCGAACGTGCGCAACGCCGTGAACTTTACGGCGGTATCCCATATGGATCAGGTTCTGAAAAAGGCGCTGTACCCGGCGGGTGAGGAGGCGGAATGAATACACAGAAAGTCGATTTCGTAAAATCTGCCGCGAATAAAAAGGCGTTTTTGCGCGACGGACGTCATGCCGTCGCATTCGCCGGACGCTCCAACGTCGGCAAGTCCTCCGTGATCAACAGTCTGCTCAACCGGAAGAACTATGCCCGTGTCGGCGCAACGCCGGGAAAGACGGTACAGGTCAACTATTTCCTCGTAGACGGGACATATTTCATCGACCTGCCCGGCTACGGCTACGCCCGTGTCTCCGGCGACGAGCGCCGCCGCTGGGGTGCGCTTATGGAGGATTTCTTTCAGGAGCCGAACCTCTTCACCATGGGCGTACTGATCGTCGATTCCCGCCATGCTCCTACGGCGGACGATGTGACGATGGCGGAGTATTTCTTTGAGGCGGGACGGCCGTTTGTCGTTGTTGCGAACAAGTGCGACAAGCTGAAAAAAAGCGAGATCGAGCCAAATCTGGAGCGTATCCGCGATGTCCTGGGGCTGGATGACGATTTCCCGCTTCTTCTGTATTCCTGCACGGCAAAAATCGGTCGCCGCGAGCTGCTTGGATTCATCGAAAACAATATTTAGTGTTGTATTCTGCCAAAGTTTTTGGTAAAATCATCTTATATCATCTTATATATGAGTGACTTTGTAAATATCTGGAAGAATCTGGACTGGACGGTTCCGGTGCAGATCGTGATGAACATTCTCCCGTCGCTGCTGTGCATCACGCTGCACGAGCTGAGCCACGGGTATGTGGCCTGCCGGCTTGGCGACACGACGGCGAAGGACGCCGGACGGCTGACGCTCAACCCCATAAAGCACATCGATATCATGGGCCTTCTTATGATGGTGGTGTTTCGCTTCGGCTGGGCAAAGCCGGTGCCGGTCAATATGTACCGCTTCAAAAATCCGAAACAGGGCATGGCGCTGACGGCGCTGGCGGGCCCGGCGTGCAATTTTCTGCTTGCCGGAGTGTTTCTGTTCCTGTACGGGCTGCTCTTTTACCCGCTCCATACCGGCGGCGCCGTTGCCGAAACGATCCTTCAGCTTATTTACACAACGGCATATCTCAGTCTGTCGCTTGCCGTATTCAACCTCATTCCCATTCCGCCGCTCGACGGGAGCAAGGTGCTGTTTTCGCTCATTCCGGACGAGAGCTATTTCAAACTCATGCGCTATGAGCGCTACGGTATGATACTGCTCCTCGTGCTGGTATCCACGAAGGTCCTCGGCGGGCCGCTCTCCACGGCGACCTCCTGGCTCTTTGATAAGCTTTTCGTCCTCGCCAGGCTTGGCCTTTGGCCCGTGACGCATTTCATGTAAAGGCATACGGTATACCCATGATCCAAGAACCGAGCTATCATCTGGAAGGCGTCGTGCATGTGTGCGATGAGCTGGAGGATTTTACCGGCCCGCTCGACCTCATTTTAATGCTGCTCGCCAAGGACAAGATCGAAATACGCGATATCCAGATCTCTCAGCTGCTCGACCAGTATCTTGCCTATCTTCAGAAGATGCAGGAGATGGATCTTGAAATCGCAAGCGAGTTTGTCCAGATGGCGTCGCACCTCATGTACATCAAAACCAAAATGCTCCTGACGGAGGAAAAAGAACCGACGGAACTGGAGGTGCTCGTCTCCGCACTGGAGCAGCTCAAAAACCGCGACGCGATCGCCGCTGTGCGGGAAATCGCCCCGGATCTGGGAAAGCTGGCCGAAGCTGGCATGAAAATGCACACCCGCGGCCCGCTTCCTCTGCCGGAGCGGCCATACGACTACCGCCATACGCCGGAGGAATTGCTCTGTGCGCTGGCACAGATTCTGCTCCGCGGCACCGGTGAATCGCCTGTGGAGGAAAAAGAAACGCTGCGCCGTGCCGCGCCGAAGCCGATCGTTTTCAGCGTCCGCGAAAAGAGCGGACAGCTTCTCGGCATGCTTCGGAAAAACGGGCATATGTCGCTTGCTTCCATGTTCGGCATCTGCAAAAGCCGCAGCGAGCTGGTAGCGACCTTCCTGTCCGTACTGGAGCTCTGCTCCGACGGGCACATCCGCGTCAGCGGAGAAAAAGGAAATTACAATGTGAGCTGTGTGCTCACGGATACGGATGTATAAATGGGAATCAACGAGATCCGCCCGGCGCTGGAAGCGATCCTCTTTGCCGCCGGAGACAGCGTAGAAACAGAACGCATTGCCAAGATCCTCGGCGCGGAGCCGTGGGACGTCCGGCAGGCTGCGGAACAGCTTGCCAGAGAATATGAGGAAAACGGCCGCGGCTTTCGTCTGGCGCGGATGGAAAACCGGCTGCAGCTCGTTACGGCGGGCGAGTACAGCGATGTTGTCCGCCGCGCGCTGGAAAAGCGCGCGCAGCCGAAGCTCTCGCCGACGGCGCTGGAGGTTTTGGCGATCGTTGCGTATTATCAGCCTGTGACACGCTCTTACATAGAGCAGCTTCGCGGCGCCGACAGCTCCTATACCGTCGCGCTCCTCTCCGAGCGCGGGCTGATCGCTCCCTGCGGGCGTTTGGAGGCGCCGGGACGGCCGGTCCTTTTCGGAACGACCGACCAGTTTCTCCGCGTTGTCGGCATTTCCTCCATCGAGGAGCTGCCGCCGCTGCCGAATGTTGCCACAGGCGAGGGGATAGAGGAACTTCAGGCCGCCATTGACGCGGCAAGCGAAAAAGAAGAACAGCTCAAAATCACGGAGGTCGAATGACTCCGGACGAGGTGATGTGATTGGTTGGATGGATCATACTGGCTGTGCTGGCGGTTTTGATTCTGCTCGTGTTTTTCCTGCCGTACGGCGTGGATGTCGGCTATGCGGATGAGGTGCTCCGCGTGGGCATCAAGGCCGGGCCACTGTGCATCCGGCTTCTTCCGAAGAAGCCGCTGACGGAGAAACAGAAGCGGAAGGCGGAGGAGAAAAGGGCCAAAAAAGAAGAACGCCGCGCCGCAAGGGCGGCGAAGAAAGCCGCTGCTGCCAAAGAAAAGGAGATCAACGACAGCGTGACCGTCAAGCCGAAGCCCAAGCTCGACTTTGACACCATCGTAGCGCTGCTCCGGATGGGTTCGCACGCGATCCGGCGTTTTTTCCGCAGCTTCACCGTAAACTTTTTCCAGCTGCACTACACGGTCGCCTGCCGGGATCCCTACGATACGGCGATTCAGTACGGCATGGCGTGCGCAGCGGCGGAGGCGCTCCCGGCGCTTGCAGGGAAAAAGATCCGCGTTCTCCGGCGCGATATCGAGATCGGCGCGGACTATACCTCGGAGAAACCGACCGTTTCCGTGCGCATTGTGCTCTCGCTGCAGCTGTTCCGGCTGGTGCATCTGGCCGTGGCGCTCGGCGTCGAGTTTTTGAAATGGAAAATAAACAGCCGTCGGGAAAGTGAACCCGCTGCGGCGACGAATGAAAGGAAAGACGACAATGGAAGAGAATAAGATCAACGCCCTTATGGACATGACGGTCAGTAAGATCCGGCAGCTGGTTGACGCAGACACCATTATCGGCAAACCCATCAGCACGCCTGACGGCATTACCGTCATTCCTGTTTCGCGCATGAGCTTCGGCATCGGCACCGGCGGGACGACCGGCAGCAAGGGCATTTCCTTTACCGGCGGCAACGGAGCGGGCGTCAAGGTCGAGCCGGTTGGCTTCTTCGTCATCAAGGACGGGACCTGCCGCATGATCAGCGTGAATTCCAGCCCGCTATCGACGATGGACCGCGTTGTGGAGATGATGCCCGACGTGCTCGACCGCATCGACAACATCGTAAATAAGAAAAATAAGGAATAGTTTCCCCGTTATTCCGGTCATACTAAGCACCGCCCGAATCAATCCATGGGTGGTGCTTATTTATGAAAAAAACAATACTGCTGCTCCTGATTACAGCGACCATGCTCTCTGTCCCGGCATTTGCGGCTCCTGCATCGCCGGATACCGCGGCGGAGGCGATGATCGTGCTCCATGCCCGATCCGGCGCGGTCCTGGTGGAAAAGAACGCCGATATGCCGATGCTGATCGCCAGCACGACGAAGCTTATGACGGCGCTCACCGCGCTTGAGCTTGCTTCGCCGGAGCATGTTATCACAGTGCGCAGCGAGTGGACGGCGGTGGAGGGCTCCTCCATGTATCTCCGCGCGGGGGAGAGCTATACGCTTCGCGAGCTTCTGGAAGGATTGCTGCTCGCCTCCGGCAACGACGCGGCGCTTGCCATTGCCGGTTCGCTCGGCGGCGAGGCGTTCATCGATCGGATGAACCGGAAAGCGGAAGAGCTTGGGCTCACGGCGTCGCACTTTGTCAACCCGCACGGATTGGACGCCGACGGACACCGCGCCTCCGCGCACGATCTCGGCCGTATTATGGCCGCAGCGCTGCAAAACGGCGTGCTCGCGGAAATCCTTGCCATGCGGAGCAGCCGCGTCCACGGAGTGACGTATGTGAACCACAACAAACTGCTCTGGAGCTGCCGCGGCGTGAACGGCGGAAAAACCGGTTACACAAAGGCCGCGGGCCGGTGCCTCGTCACAAGCTGCGAGCGCGGCGGCATGCAGCTCATCTGTGTAACGCTCTCCGATCCGAACGACTGGAAAGATCATGCCGCGCTCTATGACTGGGCGTTTGATGCCTACGCGGAAATTATGCTCTCCGAAGGGGAGTGCGTGGCGCAGGTCCCTGTCATCGGCGGTCTGGAAGCGGAGAGTGCTGCCGAGCTGAGCGGGGAAATCTGCCTTTGCTTACCCAAAAGCGCAAAGGTCGATATTAACGTCCATCTCCCCCGGTTCGTTTTTGCACCCGTTCCGGCAGGGGCGGCGGCAGGAGAGCTTGTCATTTCGGCGGACGGGGCCGTTGCCGGCACAGCGGAACTCCGGTGGGCCGGGGAAAACCCGCGCGCCCAGTGGCTCTGTCCCGGCATTTATCCGACGTGAGCGTCGAATACAAAGGAAGAAAGAAAATGAGACTTCAGAAATATATTGCCGCGGCGGGCGTCTGTTCCCGCCGCGAGGCGGAAGAATACATCCGGCGGGGGAAAGTTACGGTCAACGGTGCGGCCGCTTCTCTCGGAGCGAGTGCAGAAGAAGGCGACATTGTGTGTCTGAACGGCAAGCGCCTTTCGCTGCCGGAGGAGCATACATACATCCTTCTCCACAAGCCCCGCGGCTATGTTACGACGCTGCGCGACACGCACGGCCGCCCGACGGTCGCCGAGCTTGTGCAGGACGCGGGCGTGCGTCTTTTCCCCGTTGGGCGGCTCGATTGCATGTCGGAAGGACTGCTGCTCTTCACCGACGACGGCGAGACCGCAAACCGCCTGGCGCATCCGTCGCACGGTGTGAGCAAAACATATCGCGTGTGGGTCAGCGGTCCGGACGCGGCGGAAGCCGCCGGAGCGCTGCGCCGCCCGATCGTGTACAAGGGCGTGCGCTATCGCGCCGCGGAGGTACGCGTACTTCGCTCCGCGGAAGAGCGGGCGCTCATTGATGTTACCGTCCGCGAGGGGAAAAACCGCGAGGTTCGCAACATGTGCGCTTCCGCCGGGTTGAAGGTGCATCGCCTTCTCCGCATCCGGCAGGGGGAAATTGCTCTCGGAGATCTGCCCGCCGGCCAGTGGCGGTATTTAACGGCAAAAGAGCTGGAATACTTGCAAAGTCTGCACTGATACCTTCTTTTTGCAGGATTTATCAACACAAATTGCAAAAACATCTTGCATTTGCAAGAAAAACGGTCTAAAATGAATCACCCGGATGATATCCGGGAGATTTTTTGTAAAGAAGTATGAGGGGCCTGCCATGGAACGCGATATTCTGGCGCTTATCAATAAAGAATACCATAAGTTTTCCAAGGGCCAGCGGATGATCTGCCGGTACATTTCGGAAAACTACGACAAAGCCGCTTTTATGACGGCGGGAAAGCTCGGGCAGACGGTCGGCGTTTCGGAATCAACGGTCGTCCGTTTTGCCACGGAGCTTGGGTATGACGGCTATCCCGGCATGCGCCGCGCCATGCAGGAGATGATCCGAAACCGCCTCACGGCCGTGCAGCGCATCGAGGTCGCCAAAGAGCAGATCGACCGCGGCAACATTCTCGACGCCGTATTCTCCGCGGACATGGATAAGCTTCACAGCACGATCGACGAGGTGAGCAAGGAAGATTTCAACCGGGCGGTCGACGCGATCCTCAAGGCCAAAACGGTTTACATCGTCGGCATGCGCTCGTCCACATCCCTTGCGAGCTTTCTCGGATTTTACCTCAATCTTCTGCTCGACAATGTCCGACTGATCCACGATACGTCCGTGAGTGAGGTCTATGAGCAGGTGTTCCGCATCCATGAGGGCGACGTTTTTATCGGCATCAGTTTTCCGCGCTATTCCTCACGCACAATCAAGGCGATGCAGTTTGCAAAATCCACCGGCGCGACGGCGATCGGAATCACGGACGGCCGCTCCTCGCCGTTTTTCGGTGTGGCGGATATTAACCTGTTCGCCAAGAGCGACATGGTCTCGTTTCTGGACTCTCTCGTTGCGCCGATGAGCCTCATCAACGCGCTCATCGTTGCTATCGGCTACCAGCGTCCCGACAATCTCTCCGACACGTTCCGGAAGCTCGAGGGTATCTGGAGCGAATATGAGGTATACGAAAATCTCAATGACTGATGCAATCATTGCCGGCGCCGGAGCCGCCGGACTTATGACGGCGATCACGGCGGCGCGGCGCGGCCTTTCGGTAACGGTTCTTGAGCCGAACGGAAAAACGGGAAAAAAGCTCCGCATTACCGGCAAGGGCCGCTGCAATGTGACGAACGACAGCGAGCCGCAGGAATTTCTGCGGAAGGTATGCACCAACGCGCGGTTTCTAAAAAGCTCGCTTTATGCCTTCCCGCCGGAGGCCGTGAAAAGTTTTTTTGAGGAGGCGGGCGTGCCGCTCAAAACTGAGCGCGGCGAGCGCGTCTTTCCTCGGTCCGATAACGCCAACGACATTGCCGACACGCTTGAGCGCATGGCAAAAAGCGCCGGCGTGCGCTTTGTCCGGGAGCGCCTTGTGGATGTCCGGACGGCGGACGGACGCGTTTGTGCGGCGGTGACGAACCGCGGCGAATATCCCTGCCGGGCGGTTATTCTGTGCACCGGCGGGTTATCGTATCCGGCGACCGGCTCCACCGGCGACGGCTACCGCATCGCCGAAAGACTTGGCCACACCGTCGTTCCGACACGCGCGTCGCTCGTGCCGCTTGAGGCGGAGAAGGACTGCGCCCGGATGCAGGGACTTTCGCTGCGAAACGTCGGTCTGACGCTTTTTTGCGCCGATAAGGTCCTGTACCGGGAACAGGGGGAGCTGCTTTTTACGCATTTCGGCGTATCGGGGCCGCTCGTGCTGTCGGCGAGCGCTCAGCTGCCGGAGAATGTTTCCTCCTGCCGGCTGGAGATTGATCTCAAGCCGGGGCTCACGGCGGAAAAGCTCGATGAGCGGCTTCTGCGTGATTTTTCCGAGAACATCAACCGCGATTTTTCAAATGCGCTCGACGCTCTCCTGCCGCAGAAGCTCATCCCGGTCGTGATCGAGCGATCCGGCATCCCGGCGCGGCTCAAAGTGAACAGCATTCGCCGCGAGCAGCGGCTCGCACTGCGCGATACGATCAAGCACTTCACGATCCGGCTGACCGCCCGCCGTCCGGTAGAGGAAGCCGTAGTGACCGCCGGCGGCGTGGATGTGCGGGAGATAAATCCCCGCACCATGGAATCCGGAATCGTTCCCGGCTTGTATTTTGCCGGGGAGATCCTTGATCTGGACGCCTGTACCGGCGGATACAATCTGCAGATCGCCTGGAGCACCGGCTATGCGGCCGGACGGGCAATCCCGGAAAAGGAGATTACGGAATGAAACCCATATCCATCGCCATTGACGGTCCCTCCGGTGCGGGGAAAAGCACGATCGCCCGCAAAACGGCGGAAAAATTCGGTTTTCTGTATGTGGATACCGGCGCGATCTACCGCACGGTTGGTCTTGCGGCGTACCGGCGCGGCATCGCGTCCAGAGACAGCGCCTCGGTTATTGCCATGCTGCCGGAGCTGCGCATTGAGCTGCGCCACGGCGCCGACGGCCTCCAGCGGATGTTCCTCGACGGCGAGGACGTTTCGGATGCCATCCGTATGCCGGAGATCTCCATTTATGCTTCGGACGTGTCCGCTGTTCCGGAAGTCCGCGTTTATCTTATGGAGATGCAGCGATCGTTCGCCCGCACACAGAACGTCATCATGGACGGGCGCGATATCGGCACCGTTGTACTGCCGGACGCCGGACTGAAGATCTTTCTCACGGCGTCCGTGGAAGCGCGTGCCAGACGGCGCCAGCTTGAGCTGGAAAAAAAAGGCAAATGCATCCCCTTGGAAGAGGTGCTGCGTGATATGGAATACCGCGACAAAAACGATTCCTCCCGCGCTGCGGCGCCTCTCCGCCCGGCGGAGGATGCGGTGCGTTTGGATACGACGCAGCTCGATTTTGACGAGAGCTGCGCGGCGGTGGAATCCTTGATTCGGGAGCGTTTTGCACTATGACAAAAGAAAAATGGTACCGTCTTGTTTATGATGTTCTTCGTCCCATCGCGGCGCTGGTGTATCCGCAGAGGATCTCCGGCGTGGAAAACATTCCGGCGGGACCGGCGATCTTCTGCGCGCCGCACTCGAACATCGTTGACCCGATTCTTGTCTCTTTGGCGCTCGGACGCGATACATTTACGCACCATCTTGCCAAGGCCGAGTCGAAAACGACGTTTATCTTCGGATGGCTCATGAAAAAAGCCGGATCGATCTTTGTCAAGCGCGGTGAGCGCGACATTGATTCCTTCAAGCAATGTATGCGCGTTCTCAAAGCGGGAGAGAAGCTCATTGTTTTCCCGGAGGGAACGCGCGTACACGGCGACGCCGTCGTTGAGCCGAAATCCGGCGTGATCCATATGTCGGTGCGGCTGCATGTACCGATCGTGCCGGTTTACATCCCGCGCGACAAAAAGGTTTTCCGCAAGGTGCCCACGGTGATTGGAGAGCCATATTACCCGGAGGTAGGGGATCACCGTGATTATGACCGGCTGGCCCGGGAACTGATGGGGCGTATCTGGGCGCTCAAGCCGGAGGAATAAGAACGTGGCGGCAAAGTACATTCTGGCTCGCAGCGCGGGGTTCTGTTTTGGCGTGGAGCGGTCGATCCGCATGGCGGAGGAGGCGCTTGATTCCGGCGCGTGCCGCTGTCTTGGAGAGCTCATCCACAACCGGGACGCCGTTGCCTTGCTGGAGAAAAAGGGGCTTTCGGTCATAGAGAATGCTTCGGAGCTGGCGGAGGGGGAACGGGTGATCATCCGCGCCCACGGCGTGTCCCGCGCGGTATACGGAGAATTGGAAAACTGCCATGCCGAAGTGATCGACGCGACGTGTCCTCTCGTGGAGCGTATTCATAAAATCGTCCGCGAGGAGTCCGGCGCCGGGCGGCAGGTTGTTGTGATCGGAGACGCCGGTCATCCCGAGATCCAGGGTATTTGCGGCTGGTGTACCGGCGCCGTCGTGCTGCCGGACGCCGCAGCGCTTGACAAGTGGCTCTCTCAATCCGTGGAAATGTCCGAAAAACCTCTTTCTGTTGTATTTCAGACTACACAAATTCAAGCAAATCACATTTTGGCAAAAAAAATATTAAAAAAAAGATGTACAAATTTCAAAATATTTGATACTATATGCGGAGCAACGTCCAAGAGGCAGGGAGAAGCAACCTCTCTTGCCGGGATATGTGATGCGATGATCGTCATCGGCGGTGCGCACAGCGCGAACAGCCTGCATCTGGCAGAGCTTTGCCGCGAAAAATGTGCGAATGTGCTTTTTGTCGCCAATGCATCGGAACTGGACACATCCCGGTTGCCGGGGGAGGGCCGTATCGGAATTACGGCCGGGGCCTCGGTGCCGTCCTGGATCATTAAGGAGGTAGTAAAAAAAATGAGCGACGAGATCAAGGTAGAACAGACCACGGCAGAGGAAGTCGCTGCGACCGCGGCCGAAGAGACCGCACACGTTGAAGCCGAGCCCGCTGCGGAGAATGCCGCCGGGAAGCCCGACTCCGAAAAGACGTTTGATGAGCTGCTGGAAGATTCCATCAGAACGATATATAACGGAGACACCGTCTCCGGTTATGTTGTCAGCATCACGCCCACGGAAGTCACCGTTGACCTGGGCACCAAGCATTCCGGCTACATCCCCGTGACCGAGTTCACCGAGGATGGCGCTTCCAAGGTGGAAGACGTTATCCACATCGGTGATAAGATCGAAGCCTGCGTTGTGCGCGTGAACGATGTGGAAGGCACCGTGATGCTCTCCAAGAAGCGCCTGGACACCATCAAGTCCTGGACGGATATTGAGAATGCTGCTGCCGACGGTACGGTCGTTGAAGGCAAGGTCACGGAAGAAAACAAGGGCGGCGTCGTTGTCTCCGTGCACGGCGTGCGTGTTTTTGTCCCTGCCTCCCAGACCGGTCTGCCGCGCGAAGCCGCCATGTCCGAGCTGGTCGGTCAGACCGTCCGTCTGAAGATCACCGAGGTCAACCGCGGCCGCAAGCGTGTTGTCGGCTCCATCCGCGCCGTGGCCAACCGCGAGCGCAAGGAGCGTGCCGAGAAGATCTGGAACGAGATCGAGGTCGGCAAGCATTACGAGGGCGTGGTCAAGTCCATGACCTCTTACGGTGCGTTTGTTGACATTGGCGGCATCGACGGCATGGTGCACGTTTCCGAGATCAGCTGGAACCGCATCAACAAGCCTGCAGACGTGCTGAACGTCGGCGACAAGATCGACGTTTACGTCATCAGCTTCGATAAGGAGAACCACAAGATCTCCCTCGGCCACCGTGACCCGAACCTGAACCCCTGGAAGGTGTTCACGGAGACCTACTCCGTCGGCGATATCGCCAAGGTCAAGATCGTCAAGCTCATGCCGTTCGGCGCTTTCGCGGAAGTGCTGCCCGGCACCGACGGCCTGATCCATATTTCCCAGATCGCCAACCGCCGCATCGGCCAGCCCTCCGAGGTGCTGAGCGTCGGCGATGTGGTCGAAGCAAAGATCACCAACATCGACAACGAGAAGCAGAAGATCTCTCTGTCGATCCGCGCTCTCTCCGAGCCGGCTCCCGCCACGTCTCGCGAAGAGGACGAGAGCGAGGAAGAGCCGCGCGAGGATGCGCTGGTCTACTCCGTCTCCTCCGACGGCACCGCCTCTGGCGAAGCCCCCGAGGAGGAGTAATTCCGAATAAAAAATCCCTCTGTCTCCGACAGAGGGATTTTTTGTTTGGTAAGACGGGAACTCCTTGCAAACAGAGCTTTTTTGTGTATAATATATTCAGAGGATTATTTACCTTTCGGAAGTGCCGCCTGAAAAGACAGGAGGATCGCGATGAGTTTCCAGATCGGAGATCGCATTGCCCATCCGCTTCACGGAGCCGGAGTGATCGATCGCGTTGAATGCCGGCGTATCGGCGGAGAGGTAAGGGAATACTTCGTTCTTAAGCTGCAGGGGAGCGGTATGGTCGTCATGGTGCCGAAAAATGCCTGTGATGAGGTCGGCGTTCGCCCGATCGTCGATGCAGACACGGTGTATGATCTCCTCCGGCGCATTCCGCACATGGACATTTCCATGGCGGACAACTGGAACAAGCGCTACCGCGAAAACATGCAGCGCATCAAAAGCGGAGATCTTTCCGAGCTTGCCGCTGTAATTAAAGCGTTGACACAGCGCGACGAGAAACGCCCGCTCTCCACCGGCGAGCGCCGGATGCTCAATCAGGCGCGCCAGATCCTTCTCTCGGAGATATCGCTTTCCGTGAATTGTCCGTATGACTTTGCGGAAGTCCAGTTGGATCAGTGTCTGCGAAACCGAAAAAACGGAGTGAATAAAACCGATGAGCCGATTTTCTGATTTTCTTCGCCAAGCAAAAAATACCTCGTGCAGCGTCGTTGTTGTTGCCGCCGGGGCCTCCACACGGATGGGTGAGGACAAGCTCTTTATGGATCTTTCCGGAATGCCGGTGCTTGCGAGAACGCTCACCGCACTGAACCGCTGCGGCTGCGTGGATGAGATTGTTGTTGTAACACGGCTCGAATCGCTCGAAAAGACCGCCGCGC
>OLSB01001414.1_pt1 | contig 23268 bp, 20 predicted proteins | sample 1672071 | NCBI WGS metagenome assembly OLSB01 (sample SAMEA3136642, study PRJEB25190) | human gut metagenome | biome: human gut; feature: human-associated habitat; material: faeces | place: Austria | collected 2013 | reverse complement strand
GAAGATTTGGGACAGGCGGCCCTGCCGATACTGGCGGGCATCACCGACACCAGCGACACCGCCGTGGACGCGCTTTCGCAGATCAACGAAGTCAAATACAACAACCTGTCCGACGCGCTGGGCGGCGTGAAGCGGCAGATTGAAGGCGAGTTTATGCCGCTGGCCAAGACCATGAGCCAGACGGCCACCGACGCGCTGAACGACATCAGCACGGCCCTGTCTGACGGCTTCCAGCCCGAAGACATCCGCGTGATCTGCGAGAGCATCGCCACGGCGCTGATGGACGGCATCAGCCTGCTGGACACGCTGCTCAACGAGAACATGGGCATGGTCAACGAAGCGCTGGCCACCGCCGTGGCCGTCGTGGTGGAAGCGCTGCCCGCGCTGGTGGACGCAATCCTGCCCGCAGCCATGGGGCTGCTGCAAAGCATCGTGGATGCGGTGACAGCCAATATTGAACCGCTGACGGCGCTGGCCGCCAGCATCGTCACCAACGTGGCGGCCTTCCTTGTGGAGAACACAACGGCGCTGATCGGCGCGGCAACATCGCTTGTGACCGGCCTTGTGGACGGCATCAGCGCTGCCCTGCCCCAGCTGCTGCCCGCAGCGGCCAGCATGGTGACGGAGCTTGTGACCGGGCTGGCGGCATCCCTGCCGGACATTCTGGCATCGGGCACGGGGCTGATTGAAAACCTTGTGAACGGCATCAACGCCGCGCTGCCCACCCTGACGGCTGCGCTGCCGCAGATCGTGACCGCCATTCTGACGGCGCTGACGGAGGCGCTGCCGCAGATTCTGACGCAGGGCACCGCCATTCTGACGAACCTGATAAGCGGCATCATGGGGGCTATTCCCGCGCTGACGGAAGCGCTGCCGCAGATCATTACGGCCATCATTACGGCGCTGACGGAGGCGCTGCCGCAGATACTGACACAGGGCGCAGCCATCCTGACCAGCCTGATAACCGGCCTTGTGGGTGCCATTCCCGACCTTGTGGCTGCGCTGCCGCAAATCGTGACCGCCATTTGGGACGGCATCACGGCTATTGACTGGGGCACGCTGGGCCTGAACCTGATACAGGGCCTTGTGGACGGCCTGACTGCCGCCGTGGCTTCCCTGCTGGAAAGCATCAAAAACGTGTTCGTCAGTATTTGGGACGCGATCAAGGGCGTGTTTGGCATCAACAGCCCCTCGACCGTGGCCGCGGAAGCGGGCGGCTTTATCCTTGACGGCCTGATTGCAGGCTTCGAGGAAGCCGTGACGGCAGCGTGCGAAGCGGTAAAGCGTATTTTCGGCAAGATTTGGGACGCCATCAAGTCTATTTTCGGCTTTGGCGGCGAGAGCGACGAAAGCAAGGAAGCCAAGGAAGCCGGACAGGACATCATGGGCGGCATCAAAGACGGCATCACCGGCAGCGAAACCGACCTTGAAACCGCCGTAAAGAACGCCGCACAGAAAGCCCTGACGAAATTCGAGACGGAATTTGGCGTAACGGAGGGCAACAGCACCAAAACAAAGCCCTACGGCGAAGGACTGGCCAAGGGCATCAACGACGGGCTTTCCGGCGTGACCGAAAGCACCTTTTCCACCGGCGCGACCAATGTATTCACCGCCGTGGGCGACGCCATCAATACGGCCTTCGGCGTGTCCGGCACGGGCTTTTTGGGCATGGGTGCGAACAGCGCCGAAAAGTTTAAGAGCATCGGCGAGGCCATTTGCAAGGCCATCGCGGACGGCATCAGCAGCAACAACAATAACACCGAAGCCGTCAAGACCGCCATCACCAGCATTGCCAACGCGGCCTATACGCAGGTCGTGGCCGAAATGGCCAGCGGCATCACGGGCGGCACCGATACCGTGAACGCCGCCGTGGACGAAGTAGCGGGTGCAGCACTGGACGCCGCCGAGAAAATCCTGAGCAAGACGGCAGGCACAGAGCTGGGCAAGAACTGGACAACCGGCGTCAAGGCCGGCATCATCAACATGCGCAGCCAGCTGGTGAACACCACCACGCAGGTGATGAAGGCAGCGCACACCGCAGCCCGCGCGGCTATCAGCCAGCAGCTGGGCCAGAACGTGGGCCGCACCTTCGCCACCGGCGTGCGCGACGGCATCCAGAGCCAGCGCGGCCAAGTGACCGGCGCAGCTTCCGGGCTGGGCAGCGCGGCGCTGTCCGCCCTGTGGGGTGCGATCGGCAGCGGCGGGAGCAAGTTTAACGCCATCGGCGCGGCAATCGCCAGCGGCGTGGCGCGCGGCATCCGCAACAATCAGAGCGTCATCACCAGCGCAGCCAAGAATGCGGCGCAGGCCGCCTACAACGCGGCCAAAAGCACGCTGAAGATTGCTTCGCCTTCCAAGGTTATGGCCGAGATCGGCGAACACTACGACGAAGGCTTTGCGCAGGGCATCGAGCGCGGCATGGCGGGCGTGCTGGAAAGCGCGCGGGCGCTGTCCGCGCTGGCCACCGACGAAACGCAGGGCGGCGCAGGCTTCACCAGCGTGCAGGCGCAGGGCCAGAGCATCGACTACGGCAGACTGGGCGACGCGGTGGCCGACAGCTTCCAGCGCCGCGGCATGGGCCGCACGGTGGTGCAGATGGACAAGCGCATCGTGGGCGAAAGCGTGGAACCCAGCGTCAGCCGGGCCACGCAGCAGCGGGCCAACAGAAGCGTGGCGGGCCGTTCGGCGCGCATGGTGCTGGCGTAAAGGGGCAAGAACATGAGATTAAACGAAATCAATTTCAGCTTTGACGGGCTGCATTGCCTGCGGGACTTCGGCTGTTTTTACGTTGAAAAGAGCGGCCACCCGGCAGCGCCTGCCAAGACGCCCAACGAATACGAAATCGCGGGGCTGTCCGGCACGGTGCGCATGGAAGGCCAAACCTATGACCCGCTGAAATTCGCCGGTTCCCTGTACTTCACCACCGACCCGCCGACGCAGGCCGCCGCGCAGGAAATGCTGCGCAAGATCAGCGCGTGGCTGCTGGCCGGGCGCAGGCGGCTGATTTTCGATTATGAGCCGACGCGCTTCTATCTGGCCGAGGTGACGGCATCCAGCAAGTGGAGCTATTCGGACTGGATGGAGGGCGGGCTGGACATCGAATTTGAAGCGCAGCCCTTTGCCTATAACGTGGATGAAAACACGGCAAGCAAGGCCACGACCGCCGCCAGCAACACGCTGACGCTGATTGCAACCACCGGCGAACCCGCGCCGCTGAAGGTGACGGTGAAGAACACCGGCACGGCGGCGATCACGGGCGTCACGGTGACGGCAGGCGGGAAAAAGGCCGAGCTGACCAAGGCGCTGAACATCGCAGCGGGCAGCAGCCTGACCATCGACATGGAGCCGCCCATCGGGGCGGTGTACGGCAACGGGGACAGCGCGCTGCCCTGCGCGAAAAGGTTTGATTACATCGCGCTGCCTGACGGGCCGAATGTCATCAATGTGGCGCTTGCCTACGGCAGCGGCACGTCGGGGGCTGCGATCACGGCCAGCGTGCGCGGGAGGTACAAGTGATGCAGATGCAGGACGAATTTGTTACCGTGTACGATCAGGCGGGCCGCCTGCTGGCCGTGCTGGAAAATGCCACGGACGTTAGCTATGTGCTGACGCATAACGACCTTTGGACGGCATCCTTCAGCCTGCCCAGCGGCGACCCTAAAAATGCGCTATGCGAAGCGCACAACCTTGTGAGCCTGCCGGACGACAACCGAAAAACCGGCCTGTACCGCATCGTGGGCATGCCCACCAGCAAAGACGGCACGCCGGGCGGGCAGAAGACATACAGCATTGAGCACGTCATGGCCACGCTGCTGGACGACGTGCTTTTTGGCTATCACGAAATCGGCGGCGAGGGCGTAACCACCCGGCAGGTGGCCGAATACATCCTGTCGCATCAGACCGTGAAGCGCTGGAAGCTGGGCGCGTGCGAATTTGCCGACGAATACGCCTACAAGTTTGAAAACACGGCGCTGCTGCCGTCGCTTTTGTCGCTGGCCAACGTGCTGACGGAGGAATACACATGGGAGTTTGACACGTCAAGCGGCAGCGGCACGGAGGCCGACCCGTGGATCGTGAACCTGCGCAAGGCGGACAGCACGCCCGGCTGCGGCATCCATTACATGCGCAACATGGTGGAGATCGAAAAGAGCATGGACGCCACCACGCTGGTGACGCGGCTGTACCTGCTGGGCTACGGCGAAGGCGTGAACCAGCTGACCATTAAGGATGTGAACAACGGCGTGCCCTATGTGGAGGCCGACACGGCCAGCAAATGGGGCGTGAAGTGCAGCGTATACGCCGATACGCGCATCGAAGACGCGGCGACACTGAAGGCCCGCGGCCTTGCGGTGCTGGAAAAATACAAGAACCCCTATATCAGCTATACCGCATCGGCCATTGATTTGGCCCGCCTGACCGGGCACAGCTGGGACAGCTACATGCCGGGCAAGCTGGTGCAGGCGATGGACGGCGAGCACGGCATTGAATTTTGTGCGCGCATCGTGTCCATCAGCAAGAGCGACATGCGCGGCAGGCCGGGCGAGATCGAGATCACCATCGCCAACGCCGCGCGCGACGCCGCCGACAGTATGAACGCGCTGGCCGACCGCATGGGCATCGCGGAGCTGTACAGCCAAGGCGCAACCAACCTTTACAGCCAGCAATACGCCGACAATGCCGACGAAACGCACCCGGCCATTATGCGGGTGTACGTCCCCAGCGGATGCGTGCGCATCAATCAAATGCTGCTTTCGTGGAGCACGGAAGCCTTCCGGGCCTACGAAACCGGCGCAGCTGCGGGCGGCGGCACGGCGACCACCACGGAAAGCGGCGGCGCTTCCACGTCCACCAGCAGCGCGGGCGGTTCCGACGAACGCACCAGCCGGGCGGGCGGCGCGTATGCCACCACGGTGGAGCAGCGCGTGGTGAGCACCACCGGCTCTACAGGCGGCGCGATACGCGGCCACAGCGGTGACACCAGCGGCATGACATCCTATGCCTACGACTACAACGGCAACGCCATGAGTACGACGGGCGAAGCGGCGCTGACCATAGGAGACAGCACCCTGCTGACCACGGACAGCGGCGGCGGGAGCGTGTCCACCAGCGAGGCGGGCAGCCATACGCACACGGGCGGCAAGCATACGCACATCTTCGGGCATTACCATTCCATCCCCAGCCATACCCACGCCATCGGCAGCCACACCCACAGCGGCCCCAGCCACCGGCACAGCTTTTCCGGCAGCGATTCATTGGCCAACGGCCACACCCACACAGTGACGGTGAAAAGCCTGAACACATCCACGACGACCGGCGGCGTGAGCACGAACAGCATACACAAGGTGGCAATTTCGGGCGATACCGGCTACGCAGGCACCGGCACCACCGGCAGCGCAACGCCCACCTGCGGTGACGGCGGCAGCGGCACCACGGGCAACGCGATTTATGCCTCCGGCAACTCCCACACCGAAACCGCCGAGGGCGGCGCGGTGGCGACCACCAGCAACGGGGCGCACACCCACACCATGGGCAACCACACCCACGGCATGCAGCACACCCACAGCGCGGGCAAGCACAGCCACAGCATGGGCCACACGCACGAATTCAAACATTCGCACAACGTGACAGTGGTGGTGACAATTCCCGAACAGAAAATCACCATCCCCGGCCACAGCCATGTGGTGGAAATCGCCGCGCATACCCACACCGTGACCATTCCCGACCACACCCACGACCTGACGCTGGAAGACCACACCCACGAGATCATCCACGGCATCTATGAGGGCGGCACGGCCCGAAATGTGACGCTGTATGTGGACGACAACGAGGTGCCCGCCGAGAGCGTGAAGGCCAGCGAGATGGACATCGTGCAATACCTTGCCAAGGATGAAGACGGCAAGATCACGCGCGGCACATGGCACGAAATCAAGATCGTGCCCGACAGCCTGACCCGCATTGAAGCGAACCTGTTCGTTCAGACGTTCGTGCAGAGCGTGGGCGGCGGGGACTATTAAGCACAAGGGGGCTTTATATGGCAAGCAACTGGACGATTGAACAGGACATTGACCTGCGATGCGGCGCGCAGACGCCGCAAATCTGGCCCAACGCGCTGATGCTGACCGGCGACAATCTGGCCCACACATGGCGGGTGCGCGTGTTTGACGGCGGCGAAGCCGTGGCGCTGACCGGCGCGACCGTTACAGGCTATTTTGTGCGAACGGACGGCAACACCGTGGCCATTCAGGGCAGCGTGGAAGGCAGTACCGCCATTGTGACGCTGGCCCAAGCGTGCTACGCATTTGAGGGCGACCTGAAGGGCGTGATGCGCCTGACGCTGGGCGGCAAGACCATCACGCTGTCCGTGCTGACGCTGATGGTGCGCAAGGTGCTGACCGACGCCATCATCGACCCCGGCAACGTCATCCCCAGCCTTGAAGACCTGCTTGCGCAGATCGAGGCCATGGAGACGGCGACCGCCGCGGCCAATACCGCAGCCGGTGCGGCCAATACCGCCGCAGCCGCTGCCGACAGCGCGGCCAGCGCAGCAAACGCCGCCGCGACCGCTGCCACCAACGCAGCCAATGCGGCCAACAGCGGCGAAATCGCCCGCGTGGCCGCAGAGAAGAACCGGGCAAGCGCCGAAACGGCCAGAGCGAATGCCGAAACGGCGCGGGCCAACGCTGAAACCCAGCGCGCCAACACAGAGGGAGCGCGCGCAACCGCCGAACAGGGGCGCGTCGCCGCGGAGCAGGGCCGCGTGGCTGCCGAGCAGGAACGCGCGACCGCTGAAGCCGCGCGCGAAACGGCAGAAGCCGCACGGCGGGCCGCGCTGGGCGGCCTTTCCTTTGCCGTCAACGAGGACGACGGCGGGCTGGACATCACCTATACCTACACCGAAACGGAGGGATAAACATGCCGAGCGAGAAAACGAACTTCCCGCGCGAATCGACCATGAAGGAAATGGCCAATGCGCTGGCCATGATTGCCGTGGCGCAGGCCAGCAACGCGGGCGACATCACCAGCGGAAAAGCCATTGCGCAGATCGTGCGCAGCGGGCTGGGGCCGCGGGCTTTCCCTGTGGGCAGCCGTCTGACCGTTGCGCACAGCGAGTACGGTTCCATTGCGATAGACGTGGCGGCGCACAACCACCACAAAAAGCCGGGCGACCCGGATGCGCCCACCATGACGCTGCTGATGCACCATTGCATTTATGACCGTCAGATCGACGCAAGCGAGCTTTTGTGGGCGAATACCGGCGACAGCGCGCTGGCGGCGGGCACCTACAATTTTACGCTGTACAAGGGCAGCAACGGCGGCCAGACCTATGAGGACGGCACCTACCAGTTTGCCACCACGAAGCCCATTCCTGCGGGCGGCGGCTGGACGCACAACAAGGTGGGCACATGGTACGCCAATGCGGCGGACTACAAGCCGGAGAACATCACAAACGGAACCGTGACGACCTACGACGCAGCGGGCACCGTGCTGGAAAGCGGCCTGGCCGTGACGGCTGGAAGCGGCGGCACGGCGCTGGGCACCGCCAGCAACGCAAAAGCGGATTGCGTGAACACCATCGGCACGTTTAACAGCGTCATGCGCCGGGCCTACGGCAGCAATAACTGGGCCGAGAGCGCCGCGCGCCAGTGGCTGAACAGCAGCGCTGCAGCGAACAGCTGGTGGCAGCGTCAGACCATTTTCGATATGGTGCCGAGCTATGCAAACAAGGCGGGCTTTTTGGCGGGCCTTGACCCTGATTTTGTGGATGCGCTGGGCGCGGTGGACATCGTGACCGCGCGCAACACCATCTACGAAATGGGCGACACGCTGGGCGGCAGCTATACCACCCGCGACAAGCTGTTTCTGCCCAGCATGACGGAGATCGGCCTCGGCAGCAACAACAGCGTGGCAGAAGGCAGCGTGCTTCCCCTGTACGACGGAGCCACGCAGACCGACCGCATCAAGTACGATCAGGCGGCGCAGACAACTGCCCGTTACTGGTGGCTTCGCAGCCCTATCCCGTGGAGCGCCAGCATCGTCCGTATCGTCAACCCTTCAGGGGCGCTGAGCAACAACTACGCGACGAACGGCTACGGAATGGCGGCGGCTTGCGTCATCTACTAATCTATTTCTATCCGCGCCGATAGGCGCGAGAAGGGGACGAAAATGGCTGTACCGGCCTATTTGAGGCAACAGACAAAGGCAAAGTTTATCACCGTGGCCACACGGCTGGCGGCGTGGACGCTGAAATGGTGCAAGGACGAACGCCTGTTTACCCGGCGCGAACGCTGGATTGTGACCGGCGACCTTTGGACGGCGGCCAAGGGCGTGCTGGCCTGCGCGAAGAAGGCGAACCTGCGCAGAGATTTCACCGACGCGGCGCAGTTTGCGGAGCGCGAAGCCTATTTGCGGCAGGCCATCGACCAGCTGATGGAGATGGAAATTCTGCTCACGATCAAGTATGAAATGGTATTGCAGGGCTTTAACGCCGCCAAGCAGGCCGCACCGCAGCCGGAAAAGCCGCCCGCCGAGGAACCGACCGGGAAGAAGACACACAGAGGCGGACGGAAGCGCCTGACCATGGACGACATCGACCGCATTTTTGAAATCTTCTTCACCATGACCGCCGAAGAAAAAGACCTGATACGGGGCCTGCTGGACAGCGACAAGGAACGCCGCGCAGCAGTGCCCTGATAAGGTACAGGAAAACGCCTGATGTACCCCCTGCCCGTTACTGGTGGCTTCGCAGCCCTAACCCGTGGAACGCCAACAACGTCCGTATCGTCAACCCTTCAGGGGCGCTGAACAACAACAACGCGACGAACGGCAACGGAATGGCGGCGGCTTGCTTCAATGGCCTGTCATTTGAGTAAGGCACAGAGGCGGAAGCCTTGTGCCCGAAAACCGCGCCGAGAAGTGCAAGGAGGCGTTTTTCCTGCCCCTTCGAGAAAGGGGGAACAACACCCGCCGATGCGGGCGCGCTCATCTTGGGCGCGTTCCCGCTATCACGGCGGCCTTTTCTATGGATGAATTTCAGGAAAGCATTAAATTGCGGAACCTGTACAAGGCCCTGCGCAAATGCTGCGCGGGCAGCATGTGGAAGGACGGCACGGCGCTGTATCGTAGCGACGGGCTGGCCAACAGCGTGAAGCTGCGGCGCAGCTTTCTGGACGGCAGCTACAAGCTACAAAGATACATGCGTTTTCGCATCGCACGGCCCAAGCCGCGCGACATCACCGCAACCCGTATCCGCGACCGGCACGGGCAGCGCAGCGCCTGCGACAACGTGCTGTATGCCAAAATCACCCGTTCGTTCATCTACGACAACGGCGCGTGTCAGATCAACAAGGGCGTGGACTTCGCCATAGAGCGCACCAAACGCTGGCTGCGCCGCATCTACCTGAAACAGCGCAGCGAGCGCGCCAAGGCGCTGGGCTGCCGCCCGGAGGAAGTGGGGCCGTTTCAGGTGGAAGCATGGGTATGGAAGGGCGACGTCAAGAAGTATTTCCCCAGCACGCCGCACGCGAACGCCAAGGCGATCATCCGCAAGACCATCGACAGCCCGGAGCTGGCGGCCATCTTCTGCGCCGTCATTGCGAGCTTCGGCGAGGACTGGTGGCGGCAGCGCGCTGTGGCGCTGGGCGCAGGCGATCAGGCCGCCACGCAGGCGGCCAAGGCCATCACCGACGCGCTGGTGGAGCGCGAATACCTGCCCATTCGCCCGGCTGGAAAGCGCGAGGCCATCCGCCGCAGATGCGACAGGCAGATCGTGGCCGCCGTGGACGTCCTGCACGAATTGACGCCGCAGGCCCGCGCGCAGCTGCTGACGGAAGCGCAGGCGGGCGAGGCGCGCGGCATCGGGCTGGGCAGCCAGCTTTCGCAGCTGGTGCAGCTGGCCCAGTTAAGCGCTATTGACCATTACGCCAAAGAAGAACGGCGCGTGCCCGTCTATCAGCGCTACATGGACGATTTTAACGCCATGGATGAAAGCCGGGAACGCCTGACCGAAACCGTGGACGGCATCGTGGAGCGGCTGCACGTGCTGGGGCTGGAACTGAACCCGAAATCGCAGATGATACCGCTGCGCAACGGCTTCACCTTCTTAAAATGGCATTTCATACTGACGCCCACCGGCAAGGTGATTTTGCGGGCGGCGCACGGCGTGGCAGCCGAGGAAAAGCGCCGCCTTCGCCGCATGATGAAGCAGGTGCATGCGGGCAAGGCCAGCCTTGAAAGCGTGCAGGCGCATTATCGCGGCTGGCGGGCGCACATGGAGATCGGCAACACCCGCGAGCTTTTGCGGGGCATGGACAAGTATTTTGCCGCGCTGATAGCGGCAGAGAACAAAGAAAGCGAGGGAGAACCATGAACACCACTCAAGAGGACAGCATCCGGCGCGCACGCATGGAAGCGCTGGCCGACAAGCAGCGCTCCGAGCTGCCCGACGTGCAGGCGGCTGCGCTTCAGGCGGCCATTGACGCCGAGGACGCGGACACCGCCGCCGAAATCGCACGGGCCATCCGCAACCGGCTGCTGAAGGACAGCGACGCCGAGGTGGCGCTGGACAGGCTGGGCCTGCAAGTGCCCAGCGGGGCGACATTTACGGCGTGGCTTTCCTTCCTGCGCACGCTGGGCGAGGCGCTGGTGGGCAGCTGGGCGGAATACCGGCAGATGCTGCGTGACCTGCCACAGCAGGAAGGCTGGCCGCTGGCCATCCAGTGGCCCACGGCACCGGGCAGCGAGGAAGAAGGCGAACGGCTGCATGAGCAACCTTGAAGTGATTTGCCGTCTATGTGACCTGCTGGACAGGGCGCAGCAGATCATCCGCCAGCAGGCGGAGCTGTTAAGCATGCACGGCGTGGAAACTGACGGCAAGGCGCTGGAACGGCAGCGCAGCGAGCTGCTGGCGGAGATTGAACGCAGCATATAAGGGCAAGAAAGGGCGGCAGGGCTGCCCTTTTATTTTTAAGGACAAAGGGAGGGCGAAACCATGAGCATCACCGGCAAGCAACTGGCCGAGTTTGCAGTAAAGTGCTTTCTCGACGGCGTACGTTACTGGTACGGAACCTGTTACTACAAATGCACCACGGCGCTGCTGAACAGCAAGACCCGGCAATATCCGGCGCATTACACCAGCGGCAGGCGCAGCGGCTATCTGTCTGACATCGCGGACGGGGCCATGTGCTGCGACTGCATCGGCCTGATTAAGGGCGCAGTATGGTCTGAGCTGGGCGCGCACGCGGCCCGCTACGGCACGGGCGGCTGCCCCGACAAGGGGGCCAACGGCATGCTGGAATACTGCAAGGCGAAGGGCATGGCGCACGGCAGCATGAACACGCTGCCGGAAATCCCCGGCCTGCTGCTGCACAAGCAGGGGCATGCGGGCGTATACATCGGCGGCGGGTACGCCATCGAGGCCAAGGGCTTCAACGCAGACGTGGTCAAATCCAAGGTGGCCGGGCGCGGCTGGACGAGCTGGGCAAAGCTGCCCTTTATCGACTATGCGGACGGCGATGGGGCCGTGGAAGTACCCACAGAGCCCGAACCGACCTACACGCTGGGCCAGCGGCTGCTCAAGCGCGGCTGCAAGGGCAACGATGTGGCCGAGCTGCAAAAAGCACTGACGGCGCTGGGCTTCGACGTGGGCAAGTACGGCGCGGACGGCGACTTTGGCTATGCCACCGAAGCTGCGGTGAAGGCCATGCAGAAGGCGGCGGAGATCAGCATCGACGGCAAGTTTGGCCCGGAGAGCCTCAAAGCGCTGCGCGCCATGCAGGCCGCGGGCAAAGCGCCGGAGCACGGCGAAGGCGGCAGCAGCGGCGACGACGGAGGAAAGGACGAACCGACCTACACCGTGACAATCAAGGGCGTGGACGCGGCCACGGCCACCTTCCTGCTGGAGAACTACGACAATGCGACCGCCGAACAGGAACAGAGCTAATGACGAACCTGACAGCGCCGCAAACCAGCGTGAAAAACTGGACTGTTTGCCAAGGCGACGCGCTGCTGCATCTGCGCAGGATGCAAGGCGCAGGCTATGCCGCGATCATATCCGACCCGCCTTATGCAAGCGGCGGCATGTCCATGGCCGAAAAGAGCCGAAGCACCCGTGACAAATACACCAGTTACGGGGAGCAGGGCAACCCCTACCCGGACTTCAGCGGCGACGCGCTGGCCCAGCGCGCGTGGACGAACTACATGCACGAGATCATGGTGGCCGCGCGGGCCGCCTGCAAGCCGGGCGCGGTGTGCGCCCTGTTTGTGGACTGGCGGCAGCTGCCCGCCCTGACCGACGCCATTCAATGGGCGGGCTGGGTGTGGCGCGGCGTGGCCGTGTGGGACAAGATGAACAGCCGCCCGCAGATGGGCCGCTTCCGCCAGCAATGTGAATACATCGTATGGGGAAGCAACGGGCCGCTGGCCGTTGACCGCGGCGTGGGCGTGCTGCCGGGCCTGTTTCAATATCCCAACGTGCCGCCGGGCGAACGGTGGCACCAGACGCAGAAACCGCTGGCGCTGATGCGGCAGGTGGTGCGCCTGTGCGAACCGGGCGGCGCGGTGCTTGACCCGTTTGCCGGAAGCGGTTCCACGATGGAGGCCGCGCTGCTGGAAGGGCACGAAGCGGCAGGCATTGAGCTGGAACAGCACAATGTGGACATCATCCGCAGGCGGCTGCAAGGCGTGCAGGTGTACATGGCCTTTGACGCCGCGCCGCAGATGCAGACACTATTTGACAACATCGACGGAGGGAAAGAGCTATGAACAACATTTGGGAACACCTTGCCCGCGGGCTGGCCGCGGTGGGCGGATTCATCGCGGGCCTGTACGGCGGGTGGTCTGGCGCTATGACGGTGCTGGTTATCTTCATGGTGGCCGACTATGTGCTGGGCTGCACCTGCGCCCTGACGGGCCGCAGCACCAAGACGCCGGGCGGCGGCTTCCTGTCCAGCGTGGCCTTTGTGGGCATCCTGAAGAAAGCCGTCATCATGCTGGTGGTGCTGCTGTCCGTGCAGCTGGACGGCGTGATCGGCGGCAAGGCCATGTTTCAGTCGGCGGCCATCTTCTTCTACATCGCCAACGAGGGGCTGTCCATTCTGGAAAACTGCGCGCTGATGGACGTGCCGGTGCCCAAGCCCCTGCGCGACGCGCTGGAAGCGCTGAAGAATAAGGGCAACGATGCGGGCCAGTCGGACGACGGCGGGGATGAAAACCCGTAATATTCGGCATAAGCACCCGCGGCGCGGCGTTCTGCCGGGCGGATCGGCGCGGCAGCGGCGTCAAAAGAGATCTTCGCAGCAAGAAAACAACGAACCAAGGCGGCGTTATTCCTGTGATTGTACGGGAATAGCGCCGCCTTTTTTGTCGTTTCTACGGCGTTTTTACAGAAGCGGGACAGGGAATCCTACCCGCGCGCTGCTGAAAATCGCTTACAGAGGCGCGCAGGAAGGGCCTGTGCGGGCTTGCGGCGCGGGGCTGGGCAAGTATCAGGGCGACGGCGGAAGGGCGCAGGATGGGCGCGCAGCAGCCTGTGTGCGGTGCAGCGTAGGCGTGGCCGCTTGCGGCCATCGGCGGCGCGAAGCGCGGAAGCGCCGAACAGGCGCGCGCCATCACCGACGCCATGCAAACAAACGCCATTAATGAAGGGAGCGGGCAACGCGGATATTGGGGAAGCAGTCAATTTTTTTATTTTACGCTGCACTTTTATCAAAAAGATTGCGCGCGAGTTCGGCAGAAAAACAGATCAGGACGCGAGCAGCTGACACCATCCCCCCCTATCTTCGATTTCGATCATGGGGGTTGCGAACACCGGCAGGGGGCCAAGCGTTAATAGCGCGTGGCCAGAATTTTCAGGGGGGGCTACCCCATGGCCTAACACTTTATTTTCTTCATAACAGTTAGAATAATAAAGTGTTAGGCATGACCATGGAGCCGCCTATAATGTAGCAATCTGACGGCCTAACAGGTATTACAGAAATTACAGTTTATTTTACATAGGCTTTATTTTTCGCTGGGCCATGCCGCCGAAATCGGCACGGGCTGGGGCGGAGAATTGGGGGAAAAATTGGGGGAAAATACCCGAAACACGGCATAAAAACGGCGCTGCAAACCAACAGAATTGTGGAAAACCTGTGGAGAAATCAGCAAAATTGTGCTTTCTGATAGCGGCGAGTTTGTCAGCGCCCTTCGGGACCAAAAGGTCGCAGGTTCAAATCCTGTCACCTCGACCAAAATGTCCAAAAAAGCCCCCCATTTCAGTACGAAATCGGGGGTTTTTTTGCTTGGGTTTCATTAAGTTTTGCTATGACTAACGCTATGACTAACGCTATGACTAATTTTGCTTTTTCTGCACCACCCAAGTTGCATTAAGCATCAATCTAAGAAGGCACAGGTTAAGTTATCGTGAGTAGTCTGTTCCTTCACTTATTACGTCAATAGAATTCAATTCCGATGCTGTTCGGGGGTGCGTGCATGCTATTCTGATAACGCCCCTTGAGTTTTTCCCCAATCACCTTAGGCGGCAAAGATAATCTTCCTTCTTTTTAGCTTTCAGTCTGCAGGCCTTTCATATCCCCTTCAAAATCTTTTTACCCCCATGGAACAAATCCCGTCCTCTGCCGCGTCATATAAGCGACCGGTCTGATAAACACAGGAAATCACGGAGGCAATGATGGACGCTGTAACCTTCCAAAGCGAGGTGCTCAAGATTGAGCGGCTGCTGTATCACGTGGCGTACACGGCGCTGGGCAACCGGCAGGAGTGCGCCGACGCGGTGCAGGAAGCGCTGCTTCGCGCATGGAAAAAGCGCGGCTCGCTGCGCTCCCAGGATCATTTCAAGGCCTGGATGGTGCGGATTCTGCTCAATACCATCGCCGATGGCAAGCGCCGCGGCAAGCTGCCCACCACGGAACTGAGCGATACCTTGCCCGCCGAGGAAAGGCCGGATAACCTGCCGCTTTACGAGGCGCTGCGCGCGCTGCCCGAGGGCATGCGCTACGCGGTTGTGCTCGTGTATCTGGACGGCTGCACCATGCGCGAGTGCGCAAAGATGCTGCGCGTGCCCGAGGGCACCGTCAAAAGCCGTTTAAGCCGCGCCAAAGCATTGCTGCGCGATTACCTGTCGGAGGAGGCTTGAGCCATGCAACATGAAAACAACCGTCAGCGGCTGGAACGGGCGTTCCCGCCCATGGACGCGGCGTTTGACCACGCCGTGCGCAGCACGCTGGAAAATATTGTGCAGGAGGATACTATGCAGGTAAAACGTCCGCTTCGCGTATTGGCAATTACCCTGGCGCTGGTCATCTGCCTGGCCGGCACGGCGCTGGCAGTGGGCAGCGGCCTGAATCTTTTCAACTTCTTTGAGGACATCGGCTCCCCCAGCCCCACCGTGCAGCCTGAGGCCTATACCCTCACGGCGCACGACGTGGCCAGCCACAGCTTTGAGCACACCGACGTGGCCGTCCGCGAGGCGTCCTGGGACGGCCGCGTGCTGCGCATTCTCTACAGCGTGCGCGACCGCACGGTGGATCATGTGTTCACCGATGATGAAATCTGGACTGAGTACGATCTGCCCGGCGCGCGTCAGGATGGCATCACGGCCGATTGGGGCTGCGACTATCTGTATGTCAATGGCGTCAAGCTGTGCCTGACCGGCTACATGGCCTCCCGCGCGGGCAGCGAGCCTGGCGAGGTGCTGGTGGCGCTGGAAAGCGACCTGGTGGAGCGCATCGCCTCCGAAAAGGCCGATATCACCCTGGGCGATACCTTTGAGGTGTGGCTGCCCATCATCGGCATGGGCGGCAAGGATGAAACGCCCGAGGATCTGCATTTCACCGTCCAGAACACCGATCTGGCCGGCGTGCGCCACATCGCGCTGCCCGAAAAGACCGTGCTGGCTGACGGCACTGAAATCGCCATCACCAACTTCATGATCACCCCCATCCGTATATACATCCAGGCCACCGTCACCCTGCCCGCCGGTCTGACCGACGAGGAGATCGATGCCCATGTTTGGGGCATCTCGAAGGAAAGCACCCAGTTTGGCCAGGAGATTGTGGATGGCGGACGCGGCATCATCAATGCGCCCAAGCAGGAGTTCGTCTCCAAGGATGATGGCACATCCTATGTGGCCTACCATATGCCCGAGGGTGAGCGCCCGGTGATGAGCTGCGCATATGTGCTGAGCACCAGCGACAGCTACCCCGAGGTGTTCAGGCTGACGATCGACGGCACTGAAATCAGCGTGCCCAACGTGGACGCAAAGTAACTGAACATGCAAAGGCTCCGCTCTCCAGATGGAGGGCGGAGCTTTTGCGTGCCGGGGCGTTGCAACGCTCCCCCTCATCCGCTTCGCTGCGGTTTGCGCATGCTGAAAAGTACAGCCAATCAAAAGCCTTCTCCTTGAGGAGAAGGTGCTGAACGCAGTGAAGCGGATGAGGTGTAGCCGCCGCAGCGGCATTATCTTTTAATAGTTGTGATAACGACCACTACGTGGTCTACGACCCTCACGATTCGGCATAGTCGTTTTGCGACGCTAACGCTTGCAAAATTCGTTGCCTCATTGGCGCTGCATCCGCCTTCATCTGCCACAGAGGCGGATTACGCACCTCGCCACCGCCTGTGGCGGCGCTATGACGCAAGAAAGTACCGTATCTCCTTCGTTCCCTGTTCCCTAAAGCTGCGCTCTTTTGCAAAAAAATTTTTCTCTCCCCCTTGACAATTCCTGCAAAGCGCATATAATATCAGTTGAAGGTCAAAGTTAGTCAAATTTTTGATCTTCCTGATTCCTCGATGAAAGGATGAATGCATTATGAAGGATAATCAATATACACAGAAAAGCATCACCGCCATCAACGCTGCGCAAGCCCTGGCCAGCGAGTATGGCAATCAGGAGCTGTCCCAGGCGCACCTGCTGGCCGCGCTGACCGACAGCGCCGACAACCTGGTCTATCAGCTGCTGGGCAAAATGCAGCTGGACGCCGCCGCCGTGCACAGCGCCGCTGTGGCCGCGGTGGAAAAGCTGCCCCGCGTAAGCGGCTCCGCCCGTGAGCAGGGCAAGGTGTATGTGACCGCCGAGATGGATAAGGCGCTGCGCGAGGCCGCCGCCCAGGCGGAGCGCATGCACGATGAGTACATCTCTGTGGAGCACCTGATGATGGGTCTGCTCTCCGCGCCTGACCGCACGATGAAGGAGATCATGCAGCGCTTTAACCTGACGCAGGACGGCTTCCTCAAGGCGCTGTCCGCCGTGCGCGGCGCTGCGCGCGTCACCAGCGATTCGCCCGAGGATACCTACGACGCGCTCAAGAAATACGGCAGCGATCTGACCCAGCTGGCGCGCGAGCATAAGCTGGATCCCGTCATCGGCCGTGACCGCGAGATCCGCGACGTCATCCGCATCCTGAGCCGCAAGAGCAAGAACAACCCCGTGCTGATCGGTGAACCTGGCGTGGGTAAAACCGCCATTGCCGAGGGCCTGGCGCAGCGTATCGTGCGCGGCGACGTGCCCGAATCCCTACGCGACCGCACCATCTTCTCGCTGGATATGGGCGCGCTGATTGCCGGCGCCAAGTTCCGCGGCGAGTTTGAAGAGCGCCTCAAGGCCGTACTGGCAGAAATCAAAAAGAGCGAAGGCAAGATCCTGCTGTTCATCGATGAGCTGCACCTGATTGTGGGCGCGGGCAAAACCGAGGGCAGCATGGACGCGGGCAACCTGCTCAAGCCCATGCTGGCGCGCGGTGAGCTGCACTGCATCGGCGCGACCACGCTGGATGAATACCGCAAGTATGTAGAAAAGGACGCGGCCCTGGAGCGCCGCTTCCAGCCCGTTCAGGTGGATGAGCCCACGGTGGAGGATACCATCTCCATCCTGCGCGGCCTGAAGGAGCGCTACGAGGTATTCCACGGCGTCAAGATTCAGGACGCCGCGCTCATCGCCGCCGCCACGCTGTCCAACCGCTATATCAGCGACCGCTTCCTGCCCGACAAGGCCATCGACCTGGTGGACGAAGCCTGCGCCATGATCCGCACCGAAATGGACTCCATGCCGCAGGAAATGGATGAAATCCGCCGCCAGATCATGCAGCATGAAATCGAGGAGGCTGCCCTGAAGAAGGAAACCGACGAGCTGAGCAAGGCGCGCCTGGCGGAGATTCAGAAAGAATTGGCCGATATGCGCGCCCGCTACGATGAGATGAAGTCCAAGTGGACGAACGAAAAGGAATCCATCGGCCGCGTGCAGAAGCTCCGCGAGGAGATTGAGCGCATGAACGGTGAGATCGAGCATGCCGAGCGCAGCTATGATCTGAACCGTGCGGCACAGCTGAAATACGGCGAGCTGCCCAAGCTGCAAAAGGAACTCAAGGAGCTGGAAGCCAAGGAGCCTGAAACCCGCACGCTGCTGCGCGACAAGGTGACGGAAGAGGAAATCGCCCGCATCGTATCGCGCTGGACGGGCATTCCCGTCAGCAAGCTGATGGAGGGCGAGCGCGAAAAGCTGCTTCGCCTGCCCGAGGTGCTGCATCAGCGCGTGATCGGTCAGGATGAGGCCGTGCAGGCCGTCAGCGAGGCCATCCTGCGTTCCCGCGCGGGCATCGCGGATGAAAACCGCCCCATCGGCAGCTTCCTGTTCCTGGGTCCCACGGGCGTGGGCAAAACCGAGCTTGCCAAGGCGCTGGCCGAGGCGCTGTTTGATGATGAGCGGAGCCTGATCCGTATCGACATGACGGAGTACATGGAGAAATTCAGCGTATCCCGCCTGATCGGCGCACCTCCGGGATATGTGGGCTATGATGAAGGCGGTCAGCTAACCGAGGCTGTGCGCCGCAAGCCTTATTCCGTTGTGCTGTTTGATGAAATGGAAAAGGCGCATCCCGACGTGTTCAACATCCTGCTGCAGATCCTCGACGACGGTCGCGTGACCGACAGCCAGGGACGGACGGTGGACTTCAAAAACACCATCCTGATCATGACCAGCAACCTGGGCAGCAGCGAGATTCTGGACGGCATCAGCGAAAACGGCACCCTTAGCGAGGAAGCCCGCAAGAACGTGCAGGCCATTCTGCGCCGCACCTTCAAGCCCGAATTCCTCAACCGTATCGACGACACCGTGATCTTCACGCCCCTCAGCCGCGATCAGGTGCGCAGCATTGTCAATCTGCTGCTTAACCATCTGCGCGAGCGCCTGGCGGAGCGTCAGGTAAAGCTGACTGTGACCGACGCGGCCATCGATCTGCTGATGGAGCAGGGCTACGATCCCATCTACGGCGCGCGCCCGATGAAGCGCCTGATCCAGAGCAAGCTGGAAACCCTGTGCGCCCGCGCCATTGTGGCCGGACAGGTGCACGACGGCCAGCTGACCGTGGACGCCGAAAACGGCGAGTTTGTGATGAAGGAATAACAAAATAAGCAACTCCCCCCGTCCGCTTTTCAACGGGCGGGGGGAGTTTGTATCATTGAAGTTACCGAACATTGAAAAATTGAAGTATCCTATTGCCCTATTACTTCAACAATGTTATAATGTGCTTGAGCGCAATTTTCTTTAGATATAAAACCGACTTATATCAAAGAGAAGTGGTGAACAACATAAGGGAGGCATTCTATCATGCGCAAGATTCTTGTACTCATCATGTCGTTGATTGTTTTGGTTACTATCGTTTCAGTGGCGGTTGCTGAAGATGAGCTTGTTCTGCCAAATGGCTTGAAGTTTGGGATGTCACTATCGGAAGCTTCGGCTGTCTCGGGTTATACTAAAGGAGATAGGTCAGAAATTCACGATGCTGAGATGGCTGTGATTGGCTTTGATTGCGATTATCTTACAGGTCGCGCGACAATTGGTGGGCATGAAGCATGGATAGAAGTTTTCTTTGAAAATAACTATTTGCGTCAGATTCGATACAATCTTGCTAGTGTTGACCGCAAAGGAAGCGACTCTGGCGTGAATGAAAAAATACAAGCGAGTTGGGATAGTGTTGGTGATGCGCTCATAGAGAAATATGGTCAGCCTCAAGAGACTTCTCATCAATTTAAGAATTCATTTGTTGAATACTCCTTTGGCAGTGGGAAGAATCAGAGAGAGGAGACAGACTATGCTTCTCCTAAGCAAGGATTTGTGGTAAATGTTAATGGTGGTAGCGTGTATATTGACAACTATGTTGTAAGAAGAATGAATTCAGCTAATACTGGTTCAGCATGGGATTTGGCTGATACCTACTATTATCAGGGTCATTATCTTCTGTATACTTTCTACGATTTTCAAATTGATACCAATACAGAAATGAACAATTCTGTTGATTTCTAAAGAGAAAGACCTTCAAGCTTGAGGATAAGCTTGAAGGTCTTTTCATAGAAGTGTCGCATGGTTTTGAATGGCGCTCTCGATGCGCTGAGGCTCGATACCAATGTAGCGCTGAGTCACGCTCGCAGAACTGTGCTGAAGGAGCCTCTGAACAAGCGCGATGTCATAACCGCTAGCGCTCTCTGACTCTTTTGTACACGAAGAGCTGTTTAGCCATTACTGGCGAGAGGGGAACGACTCGCTCCTTGTTTCCCTTGCCATGAACGACAATGTAGTTGTCGTGAATCTGTTCTTCGCACATTGTTATGACCTCGTTCAACCGCATACCCGTATCAAAGAACAGACAAATCATCGTTTTGTTTCTGACGCTGATGAAGTCCTTTCCTTGGACGCTTGCCAACATGCCCTTGATTTCTGCCTCTGTGAAGGAGCGAATCAACACTTTCGGCTGTCTGACATTGTGAACATTCATCGTTGGGCTTTTCGTCAGATACTCTTCATTCAGACAGTAACGGAAGAATGTCTTGTAGACCTTCAGAAGGTCATTGATGTAAGAAGGCTTTCTGCCAAGCTTCTCTTTCTCCATCAGAAACTTCTTGATGTGGATACCCTTGATTTCCTCAAGCTCGGTAATCTTGTGGTTCTGCTCAAGATAGTCAGCGAGATACCCAAGCATCTTGATGTACCCACCAACAGCGCGAGGAGCCATCTTCCTTGAACAGCAGTCGAACTCATACTCTTGAATCGTGTCCCTAAACAGCATACAAAAACCCCTCCTTCTGTGACACGAAGCCATCTGAAGGAGGGGAAAGTTATCGTACTCGACTGACCTCAAAATGGAGAGGCTTATCGTACTCGTTGGAACTTTTTTCTTACTCGCACTCTCTCAGCTTGCGAAAGCTGAAACCTCGCAAACCCTTACAGCACAAGGCTTTGAGCGAATTACTTCAGCTCGGCGAAGTACTTGATGGTGCGGACCATCTGGGAGGTGTAGCTGTTCTCGTTGTCGTACCAGGACACGACCTGCACCTGATAGGTGTTGTCGTCCAGCTTGGCAACCATGGTCTGGGTAGCATCGAACAGAGAGCCATAGGACATGCCGATGATATCGGAGGAAACCACGGGCTCCTCGTTGTAGCCGTAGCTGGCGGAGGAAGCAGCCTTCATGGCGGCGTTGATGGATTCCTTGGTCACGTTCTCGCCCTTAACGACGGCAACCAGGATGGTGGTGGAGCCGGTGCATACGGGCACGCGCTGGGCAGAGCCGATCAGCTTGCCGTTCAGTTCGGGGATAACCAGGCCGATGGCCTTGGCAGCGCCGGTGGAGTTGGGAACGATGTTCTGCGCGCCAGCGCGGGCACGGCGCAGATCGCCCTTGCGATGGGGGCCGTCCAGGATCATCTGATCGCCGGTGTACGCATGCACGGTGGTCATGATGCCGCTCTGGATGGGATATACGTCGTTCAGGGCCTTGGCCATGGGAGCCAGGCAGTTGGTGGTGCAGGAAGCGGCGGAGATGATGTTATCTTCCTTGGTCAGGGTGTTCTCGTTAACAGAGAACACGATGGTGGGCAGATCGTTGCCGGCAGGAGCAGAGATAACAACCTTCTTGGCGCCGGCGGTGATGTGCGCCATGGCCTTTTCCTTCTTGGTGTAGAAGCCGGTGCACTCCAGCACAACGTCTACATCCAGCTTGCCCCAGGGGCAGTTGGCGGCGTCCTTTTCGGCGTAGATCTTGATCTCGGTGCCGTCCACGATGATGGAATCCTCAGTGGCGGATACAGTGTGCTTGTTCTCGCCGATCTTGCCGCAGTAGGGACCCTGAGCGGTGTCGTACTTGAGCAGATGGGCCAGCATCGCGGGGCTGGTCAGGTCATTGATGGCAACAATCTGGTAGCCCTCAGCGCCGAACATCTGGCGGAAAGCAAGACGACCAATGCGGCCAAAACCGTTGATAGCAACTTTAACCATGGGAAAGACCTCCTTCATACTGTAAGCGGCGGGCTTATGCCACACCGATACTATTATACCCGCTTTCCCCGCGTTTGGCAATATCTGTGATGAATAAATCTGTACTTTTAGGAGCGATTGCAGATATTTTAACGCAGTGTACCCGTGCGCACATCGTACAGCCTTCGCACCAGCCTTTTGCAGCAGGCGCACCAAGCCGACACCACATAGGCGCTTCTCCCCTCAGCGCAGGCAGGCACAATCAGGTAATAGCGAACGGTATTTCGGCAAAAGGGGCACTGCGTTTCTCCCGTAATCAGCGACATACGCCTTCCCTCCGCTCATCAGTATAATAATAAAATCATTCTTCCAATCGGCGAAAGCTCATAATAATATTATCATATTTCGGCAATAATAGCAATGATTTTGTTGTTTTCAGCGTTTGCTGACAATTTTATATATACTGGTTTGGAGGTGAGCATGATGATTGGCGAGCGGTTACAGGAAATTCGCAAGGATAACGGCGATACGCAGCAGGATCTGGCCAACAAGCTGCACGCTTCCCTGTATGCCGTGCGCTGCTGGGAGCAGGGCAAAAGCGATCCCAGCCATGACACGCTGGCGGCCATTTGCCGGCTGTATGATGTGTCCGCCGATTATCTGCTGGGGCTCAGCGACGAGGATCCCCGCTGCGCGCAGCGCAGGCAAAGCCGGCTGACTCCCGAAAACGCCGCCATGCTGAAGCGCTTTGAAGCCTTTCTGCTTTATGAGCAGGCGCACGGAAAGCACTAAAGGAGCGCTTATGCTTGAACGCAACAAGCACAATGGCTTTTTACGGTTATTTTCAAAACTTGCTATAGCAAAAATGCCCTCAAAAGGGGCATTTTTGCTATTTACGGTTTTTCCACATGGAGATTTTAAAAGCCCTTGTAAATCAAAAAACCGCCTTGCACAGGCGGTTTCTTGTGGTGCGCCATCAGGGACTCGAACCCGGGACACCCTGATTAAGAGTCAGGTGCTCTACCAAC
>OLSB01001404.1_pt1 | contig 23344 bp, 25 predicted proteins | sample 1672071 | NCBI WGS metagenome assembly OLSB01 (sample SAMEA3136642, study PRJEB25190) | human gut metagenome | biome: human gut; feature: human-associated habitat; material: faeces | place: Austria | collected 2013 | reverse complement strand
ATTTTCAATAAAATAAGTAATATCATATACATATAATAGAAATAGAGGTGAGAACTGTGGAAAGATTTGAAAAAACAAAAAAAGTTAGCATAGTGGGTTTAGCTGGAAACATCTTTCTATTAATAATAAAATCTATAGTAGGAGCTATAACAAATAGCCAAGCAATGATGGCAGATGCGGTAAATAGTGCAGGAGATATATTTTCATCTACTATGACTTTTATTGGCAACAAAATTGCTGAAAAACCCAAAGACGATGATCATAATCTAGGACATGGAAAAGCAGAATACTTATTTTCTATGTTTATAAGTATATCAATAATAGTTGTGTCAATAAAATTATTGATAAATTCTACCCAATCATTAATATTTGGAAGCACTTATATATTTTCGTGGTGGTTAGTAGTAGTGTGCTTAACTACAATTCTAACGAAAGTATTGATGTATGTTTATGCACATAAAATAGCAAAACAACATAAAAATTTACTTATAGAAGCTAATGCACAAGACCATAAGAATGATTGCATACTAACAACCCTAAACCTTATTGCAGCATTTGCAAGCTTAAAGGGAATGAATTGGGTAGATGGGGTAGTAGGTATAGGAATTTCTGCATGGATAGCAGCAGCAGGAATAAAGATTTTTATAGAAAGCTATAATGTTTTAATGGATACTTCTATTGATGATAGTTATAAACAAAAAGTAATAGATATTGTAAATACATTCGAAGCAGTGAAGAAAATAGAACACTTTAATTCAACACCTGTAGGGTATAGATATCAGATTTCATTTACAATATATGTAGATGGAAATTTATCTACATTCGAAAGCCATGAAATTGCAAATAAAATAGAAAAAGAAATAGATAAATTAGAGGAAATATATTTAACAGTAATTCATGTAAATCCAATTTAAAAAATTGCAAGTAGTAAAAACTACTTGCAATTTTTTAAATTCTAAATTTTGGAGAATATTTTTTTAGCCACATATTTACTTGTATAAGGTATGCCATAAGTTGTGGCCCTGTCATCAATTGACCAAACCAAGGTCTTGTAAATGACTTCCCATCAGTATTTACTATTTCTAACACTACATCTTTATCAATAAAATTTAATATAGGTGAATTAGGATTTTCTAATATTTCTAAAAGAATCTTTTTTACACAATTCAAATATGTTGGATTGTGAGTTTTAGGGTATGGACTTTTCTTTCTAAATACTATTTCTTCTGGTAATAAATCTTTAACAATATATCGTAAAAGTCCTTTTTCTCTACCTTCATAAGCCTTAGTTTCCCAAGGAATATTCCATAAATATTCTACTAATTTATAATCACAAAAAGGAACTCTAACTTCTAAATCAGTATAGTTAGCCATTCTTTCAGCTCTGTCTAATAATGTTTGCATAAACCAATTATAAGTAATATAATTAATTTTTTTCCTAATAACAGTATCGATAGAATCATTTTTATCAAAAGATATACTTTCTAAATCTTCATTATATCTAAAATCTACATAATCTTTTATACTTATTTTTTCTGATATAGATTTATTTAATATATTTTGCCTTTCATTTAGCGCAAGAGACCAAGGAAAAGTATTACTATTTAAGCAATCTTCTCTAAAAAACCATGGATATCCTGCAAAAACTTCATCTGAGCATTCGCCGGAAATGGCAACATCACAATGCTTTTTAATTTCTTTGCAAAAAAGAAGTAGGGAAGAATCGATATCTGCCATGCCAGGAAGAGCTCTAGCTATCATAGCTTCTTCTAAACTATTTGCAAGTTCAGGAGTATCAATAAAAATAGTTTGATGGTTTGTTTTAAATTTTTCTTGCATTAAATTAATATAATATTTATCAGAATTTGGCTGAAAGTCACTTTTAACAAAATTTTTATCATTATCTACATAGTCTACTGAAATTGTTTTTACAATATCTAAGCTACATCCTTCACAAAACTTGCTTGCATACGCAGTTATAATGCTAGAGTCTAAACCACCAGAAAGCATAGTGCAAAAGTTGTTATCCCTAGGTAGCTCATTATAAATTGAACTTTCTAACAAATAAGAAATAGTATTACAAGTGGTTTCAAAATCATCTATATGTTTTTTACTTTCAAGGCCCCAAAACCTACGAACATGTAAGCCACTATCATTAAAAATAGCATAATGAGCAGGCTTTAATTCATAGATATTTTTAAACAAACAAGTCCCAGGAGAATGAGCAGGGCCTAATCCAAACAACTCTAAAACTCCAGTGCTATCCATAGAAACATCAATTTCTTTAAAAGAAAGAAGTTGATCCAATGAAGAAGAAAAATATAAAGTGCCATCAATATCAGTATAATAGAAAGGCTTTACTCCTAAATGGTCTCTAGCAATAAACAATTCTTTTTTTCTATCATTCCAAATGGCAAAAGAAAAGCAACCATTAAAATCATTCAAATAAAAAAGATTGTTATAAATATAGCTTTTAAGTACAAACTCTTCATTGGAATTAGTAGAACATTCAAAATTAGAGTGAGAGATAAGAGACTTTAAGTTATAAATATTGCCTAAAAAAACAATAGAATAAAGATAACCATCAACTTTTAAAGTAAATACATTTTCTTGATAGTTGTTATAAAAGATGTTAAAAGCATTACAAAAAAGAGTTTTAGCATCTTCATCTTCAAAATAAAAATTAGGTTTTTTTAAAGTGCCCTGTATATTAGAAATACCCGTAAAAATTTTCATAAAAATTCCTCCTATAAAATATATATTAGGTAAAAATAAAAAAATTACTATAAAAAATGAATAAATGGTTGACAAATTGAAAAAATTTATTTAAAATAGAATATGCACGTGTCATGGTGGATGTAGCTCAGTTGGTTAGAGCGCTGGTTTGTGGCACCAGAGGCCGTGGGTTCGAGTCCCATCTTCCACCCCACGTAAAAAAAATAAAATATTGGGGTGTAGCCAAGCGGTAAGGCACTAGACTTTGACTCTAGCATTTCGGCGGTTCGAATCCTCCCACCCCAGCCAAAATGTGCGGCAGTTTCTGTCGCAATTAATAATTAAGAGTAAAAAATAAATGATGAATAGTTATTAGTAGCTGCTTTAAAGCACATTTTAATTATTCATTATTTATTTTTTTACACTATTTATTAAAGAGAGAAAGTGTCGGAAAACCGCTAGACAAAAACCCCGTTCCCGTGTCTTAACGTGTCCTTTTGTCTTTAAGTTTAATTTTGTTCTTGTAAAAATCACAAAAGTCTAGTAAAATGGTCATGTAAGGAGAATGTTATGCCAAAGTTTTTTGTAGATGAAATTCAAATAAATGATAATAAAATATATATAACAGGGCAAGATGTGAATCATATAAAAAATGTATTAAGATTAAAGCCAAAAGATATGATAGAAGTGTGCAATATTAAAGAAGAAAAAACATATAATTCTGAAATTGTAGCTTTTGAAGATGAACAAGTAATTTGTAAAATTATAGATAAGCAAGAAATTAGCAAAGAATCAAATTTAAATATTAATATATTTCAAGGACTGCCAAAAGCAGAAAAAATGGAATTAATCATACAAAAATGTACAGAGCTAGGAGTAAAAGAAATTACTCCTGTTGTAATGAAAAGGTCTGTTGTTAAATTAGATGAAAAAGATAAAGTAAAAAAAATAGAAAGATGGCGAAAAATTGCTCAGATGGCTTCAGAACAGAGTGGTAGAGATGCCATAACTAAAATTAATAATGTAATAAATATAAATAATGTTTGTAATTTAATAGAAAAATATGATATAGTATTAATTGCATATGAAAATGAACAAATTAATAATTTAAGAGAAGAAATAAAAAAACTTAAAGACTTAAAAAAAGATAACTTGAATTTAGGAGTTATAATAGGTCCAGAAGGCGGAATCGATGAAATAGAATATGAAGAATTAGTAAGCCATGGTGCAAAAAGCATATCATTAGGAAAAAGAATTTTAAGAACAGAAACCGCACCAATAATGATTTCTAGCATACTGATGTATGAGTTAGGAGATATTTAATTGAAGAAAGATGAATTTGTTGAATTAGATAAAATAGCAAAACAAGAAAAACTGCCAGAAGAGGAAAAGCAAAAAATAACTAGAATAGCACTTGATAATTTAATAAATGCAATAAGTATAATGACATATTTAATAGTCTTAATGCTATTGCCACTTATAAAAAAGCAAATGTTTTCAATTACCATTTATAAAACAGCAAGTATGATAATTTTGTTTTTATCTATATTTATTTTTGAAAAAGCATATAAATGTGATAGCGGAAAGCTTACAATTAGTGGAATAGAAGTTTTGATACTTGCTATAATTACATTATTTGCACAATATGGATTCCTAAAAATGCAGTATACATTTTTACAACTGGCAGGAGTATACTATGGAGTATATTACATTATAAAAACGATAGTATTATCTGTTAAAATAAAAAGAAATTATAGAAAAACTGTAAGTGATATATCAGAAATTGTAAAAAAAGAAAGTAAAGATAAGAAAGCTGAAGAAACAAAGACAAAGAGAGCAAATAAAAAAGAAAATTCAAAAGAACCAAAAAAAGAAATAAAACCTTTAAAGAAAAAACAATCATCAAAATCAAACAAAGAAAAAACAGAAACAACAGAAAAGAAAAGAACTACAGCAAAAACTGCTAATACTAAAAAGACAAAAACTGAAAGCAACAAAAAATCAAATACGACAAAAGCTGTAAAGAAAGAAACAAAAGAGAATAAGCCTCAAGAAAAAGTAGAAGAAGTAAAACGAAAAAGAGGAAGACCTAGAAAGGAGCAAGCAAATGATTAAAAGCATGACAGGCTTTGGCAGAAGCAAATATGAAAATGAGGAAAGAGAATATACTGTAGAAATAAAATCAGTAAATAACAGATATAGCGATATATCTATAAAAATGCCAAGAAATTTAAGTTCATTAGAAGAAAAAATAAAGAAACAAATTACAACTGCAATATCAAGAGGGAAAATCGATGTATTTATAACCTTTATAAATAATAGCGAGAAGGGAAAAGACATAAAAATAAATACAGAGCTTGCAAAAATGTACATAAAAGAACTAAAACAATTAGCAAAAGAAGGAGAAATTATAGATAATATTAATGTAACAGAAGTTATAAGATTACCTGAAGTACTAAATATTAGCTTAGAAAATGATGATGAAGAATTGATTTTATCTGAATTAACTGTTTGTACAAAAAATGCCATAGATTCTTTTATAGCAATGAGAGAAACAGAAGGATTAAAGATTAAAGAAGATTTACAAAATAGAATAAACATAATTTCTAAAAAAATAGACAAAATAAATAGTATTTCTACTGGACTTGTAGAAGAATATGTAGTAAAATTAGAAAAAAGAATAAATGATATATTAAAAACTAGTGTAGTAGATGAAACAAGACTTGCACAAGAAATTGTAATTTATTCAGATAAATGTTCAATAGAAGAAGAAATCACAAGATTAAGAAGTCACATATTACAATTTACAAATTTATTAGAAACATCAGGTCCTATTGGTAAAAAGCTAGACTTCCTAGTTCAAGAAATGAATCGAGAAACAAATACAATAGGGTCTAAAGCAAATAGTTTGGAAATAACTAATTTAGTAGTAGATTTAAAAACCGAAATAGAAAATATTAGAGAACAAATTCAAAATATTGAATAAAGGAGATGAGCATTTATGCAATTAGTAAATATAGGATTTGGGAATATTGTTGTAGCCAATAAAATTGTATCTATTGTTAGCCCAGAAGCTGCGCCAATAAAAAGAATGGTACAAGAAGCAAAGGACAATAAATCAGCAATAGATGCAACTTGCGGTAGAAGGACTAGAGCTGTAATAATTACAGACTCAGGACATATAATTTTATCTTCACTACAACCAGAAACATTAGCAACAAGATTAGATAAAGATATTACAAAAGATGTAATAGAAAATTAATAAAAAAGGGGATGTAAAAAATGATTATAAAACCAACAGTTACAGATTTATTAAAAATAGTAGATAACAGATATGAATTAGTAATAATGACAGCAAAAAGAGCAAGACAAATAGCAGCTGGAGCTATACCACTTACAAAAGTTAATGAAACATCTGCAGTTACACTTGCTGCAAATGAAATAGCAGAAGGGAAGGTTGTAGAATGTTAGTCCTTTTATCTGGAGTATCAGGAGCAGGAAAAGATACCATAAAAAATGAACTTTTAAAGAGAATGGATAATATAACTTCAATGCCATCATATACAGATAGAAAGCCAAGACCAGGTGAAGAAGGAACGAATGTCTATAATTTTATTACAACTCAAGAGTTTGAAGAAAAAATAAAGAATAATGAATTTTATGAATATTCAGTTCATCATGAACATTACTACGGAACTTCTAAGGAAATCTTAAATCAAAAAATTAAAGAAGGCCAAACTATTGTTAAAGACATAGAGGTGAATGGAACCAAAAACTTAATAGACCTATTAAAAGATGATATAAAAATAGTGACTATCTTTTTAAGGGTTCCTAAAGAGGAGCTAAGAAATAGATTAATACATAGAATAGACAAAGCTAATTTAAAAGAAATTGAATTACGATTAAATAGATTTGACTATGAGGAATCTAAAATTGGTATGTATGATTATGTAATAAAAAATGACAACCTAGAAAAAACAGTAAATATTATAATGACAATAATAGAAAATGAAAGAAAAATTAACTAAAAAATCCAGATTTTTTAAATCTGGATTTTTTTATAGTATAGGAAAAATCGACTATTATCTTGATTTAATATAAGATTTTTCCGTATACAACAAGGTTAGGTAACCTTAGTCTGCCCGAGCGAATGCGAGAGGCACATATTTTACACTTTCTTCGAAGACAGTCTAAGCGAAATGCCTTTTTTACTAATTACTCTTTATTATTTGTAGAAATCGGTAATTCCAAAAGCTCAGGTTTCTTTAAATATTTTTTAAAGCTTTTTATAGAACTTGCATAATAGTATCCATCACAAATTCTTTCATCTGCAACCCACGCAAGTGAAATACAGCGTGCTTCTTTAAAGGAATCATCATCAAATATATAACTTTTCTTTTTCTTACCCATAGATAAAAACATACCTACTGTACCAAAATCATAAATATGATGGAAAATAGAATCAATACCAAGTGAACCCATATTAGTTAAAAAAGCACTTGCATGAAAAGGACTTGCATTAATTATAGATTTTGGTAATAAACCGTGTTTATCTAAAAATATAAAAAGGTTTACAGCAAGTTTGATTAGAAAATTAGGAACAAAACCAAGAAATTTTGCTAATTTATCAGTGCTATTTTCTACAGCATCACTTTTGTTTTCTGCGATTGCAGAATCTAATTTTTCCTTAACTTCAAATATGTTTTCAGTACCTGTAAAAGGTAGTTTGATTGTTGTTTCTGTGCCATCTTCAGACATTGATTTTTTTATAGCAAGAGAAACATAAATTTTGTTCCTTTGATAGGTTATCCCATTCATAACAAATCTATTTAAACGAGGTTTTTCTGCAAGAAGCCTAACAATTGCAGCATATATAATGTTCATATATGAAATATTTATACCTTCTTTACTTTTCGCATCAATATAATTATCTAGTGGTTCAAGAGAAATATCTTCTTGATAATAAACATGAGCATCACTTCTTTTTTTCATAATGTGAGGAATCAGCCTAAAAAATGCCGGCAAATCCTTCACTTTTTTCCCGTCTGTTCTATATCCAAACATAAAATTATCACCTTCAATGCAATATTATATATTAAGATTATGTCAAAATGCAAGAAAAAATGTAAAAAAACTAAAAAAGCCCCATAACGGGGCTTTTAGTTATTTTTTACAGCAACAGTTGTCTTCAGGTTTTCCACCTTCATCATGATGTGGTGGACGAGGTTTACAGTCTAAATCTACACCTTTTAAGCATTTCCCATGTTTGTGACATTCAGTGCAAATTTTAACATGTCTTACGCGATTTACCCAAATTTGTACTTCATAATTTTTATCAGGGCAAAGTGGGCCAAAAACGAATTCGCCGTCTTTATCCGTAAAAGTATGAGATACAGGTTTTCTTTCCTCATGTCCATGTTCGAAGCAAACTTCAATAAGTTTTACAACAGCATCTTCAACAGGATCTTTATAACAATCCTTTATTACACCATAGATAACATTTCTATTATCTTCTGGAATAGTAATATCTAAATCGAATTGTTTACCTTTCTCTAAGAAACCATCTACCTTTACTATTGGGCACATTTCCTTATCAAATTCCATATTAATCAATCCTTTACAATATTTGTAGGTTGCCTACATTATATTATATGAAAATAATGTAAAAAAGTTCTTAAATTACTACAAATTGCCACAAAAAAAAACAGCATTTTTCTTGACTAGAAAATATGGATGTTATATACTATAAATATCTAAGAAGATATATCATTTATAGGAGGAAAAATGAAAGTACATAAAAGGCTAATTACTATGATATTAGCGGTATTTGCGGTTTATATTCTAATGTCAATATTTTTGAATAATAAGGTACAAGCAGTAGATTATAGAACAACAGATTTAAGTATTTTAGAAGGAAATAAATATAAAGGAATGTTAGCACTTATTAAAGAATTACAAACAGCACATCCTAATTGGAACTTTACAATAGAAAATAGGGGGTTAGAATGGAATGATGTGCTTTATGCAGAAACATTTGCAAATCATGCGAGAAGTTTAACCCAAAATACTTCACCAGAATGGTTATGCCCAGTATGTGGTACTACACCATATGACAGCAGTAGTGGTTGGTATGGTGCATCACAACAAGCAGTATCATATTATTTAGACCCAAGAAACTGGTTAAATAGTAAAAACATATTTTCTTTTGAAGCATTATCATATAGTCCAGAAAGTCATAATATAGAAGGTGTAAATGCAATACTTAAAGGTACTTTTATGGATAGGGCATCTATAGACTACATAAATACAGAAGGAAATACATTAACAATACAAAAATCTTATGCACAAATAATTATGGAAGCAGCTATTGAAAGCAATGTTAGTCCATATCATTTAGCATCAAGACTGGTACAAGAACAAGGATCTGGAAAAAGTGCATTAATTAGTGGTACATATTCAAACGGCGATAATAATTTTACAGGATATTATAACTACTTTAATATAGGGGCATCAGGAAATGGAGATACAACAATTATTACAAACGGATTAACATATGCAAGAAGTAATAGATGGACATCTCCAGAAGCATCAATAAAAGGTGGAGCAAGCTTTATTGCATCTGGTTATATTAGTAAAGAACAAGATACCTTATATTTTGAAAAATTCGATTTAACACCACCTAACATTGGTTCACATCAATATATGCAAAACATATCAGCACATATTTCAGAGGGGCTAAATGTATATAAAGCATATAACAATATAGGAGTTTTAGAGCAAAACTTTAATTTTATAATTCCAGTATATGAAAATATGCCAGAAACAATCTCTGCAAGACCAACTACAGAATATAATTTAGTAACAGAAAATGTGGTTCTTACAAATGTTAATAGTTATGCAAATATGAGAAGTGGAAAAGCAACTTGGTATAGTATACTTGCTGAAGTCCCATTAGGAACAGTACTTCTTAGAATTGAAACAGCAAAAAGCATACAAAACGGTTATTATTGGGATAAAGTAATATATTTTAAAGATAATCAAGCTATTATGGGATATGTAGCAAGAAACTACTTACTTGCAGTACCAGATGTTATAACAACTGACGAAGCTTATTATACTTCAGAAACAGCAGTTTTAAGAAATGGACCAGGAGTAGATGCAGAAGTAAAAAGAATATTGGATGCCGAAGTACTACTTACTGTTATAGACAAGATGACATATGCTGTAGACAATATGTTCTGGTATAGAGTAAAACTTGATGATGGAACAGAAGGCTATATTTCTTCAGGTTTCTTAAGAGCAATAGAACAACAAGCACCTACAGGAGAGGTATATAAAATAGAAGGAAATAATGTAATCGTTGTGCCAGGAACAAAACTAGAACAAATTGAAGGAGCAACAACTACTTCAGAAGTGCTAGGTACAGGAGCGAAAATAGTTATAGATGAAACAGAATATACAGTAGTAATGCTAGGAGATGTAAATGGTGACGGAGTAGTTAAATCAAAAGACTATATGCTAATAAAAAATTATATAATGAGAATAACAGAGTTTACTGAAATAGAAAAAATGGCAGCCGATGTAAATAGAGATGGTGAAATAAAGTCAAAGGATTATATGATAATTAAAAACCATATAATGAGTATTTCATCAATAAATTTATAATTGATTACAAAAGATATTAATTAAGGAGAATGTGAAATGGCTAAATTAAACAAAAAGAATTTAATAATATTAATGATATTAATTATTTTTATATTTATTGTTCCAACAAAAGTTAATGCAGCAGGAAGTTTTTCAATAAATAAATCATCAGAAAGTTTAACAACAGGAGCAACAACAACAATAGTAATAAGTGCATCTAGTTGTGCAGGAAGATTTAACATTAGTTCTTCTAATACAGCTGTTGCAACAGTTAGTCCAAGCAGTGTATTTTTAGATAATTCAAGAGAAACAATTACAATAACAACTAAATCAGCAGGTACAGCAGTGATAAGTGTAGTAGCAGATGATGTTACTGATACTGATGTAAATGATGTAGTAGGAACAAAAACATGTACAATAACTGTTTCAAATCCAACACCAACCCAGCCAACTCAACCAACCCAGCCAACCAAATCTAGTAATGCAAATTTAAGAACATTAGGAATAACGCCAAATGACTTTACAGGATTTAAAGCAGCTATAACAGAATATAATGTTACAGTTCCCAATAGTGTGTCAAGTGTAAAAGTATATGCTTATGCACAAGACTCAAAAGCAAAAGTTAGCGGAACAGGAAATAAATCTTTAAGTGTGGGAAGAAACACTTGTAAAGTTGTAGTTACTGCAGAAGACGGAACTACAAAAACATATACTATGTATATAACAAGACAAGAGGCTTCAGCAGTAGTAACTCCAGAAGTACCTGAAACGCCAAAATCATCAGATGCAACATTAAGTGCACTTTCAATAGAAGAAGGAACAATTACACCAATATTTGATCCACAAATTACAGAATATACATTAAATGTTTCAGAAGAAATATCAGAAGTTCATATCACAGCTACACCAACAAGCACAGCAACAGTAGAAATTACTGGAGAAACTGAATTACAAATCGGAGAAAATATTGCAACAATTACTGTTACTGCAGAAGATGGAACAGTAAATACATATACTATAAAAATAGTAAAACAAAATATAAAAATTGGGTTACAGGCATTAATTATAGGATATGTAGATGAAAATGGTAAACTTGTAGAATTACCACTATCACAAGAATTTAATACTGATATTTTAGAATATACATTAGAAGATTTAGAAAGCAATATTCAATCTTTAAGGGTTGATGCGCTTGCTAATAGTGCAAATGTAGAAATAGAAATTATAGGGAACGAAAAATTAGTATCAGGTGAAAATATAATAAAAATAATATTAAAGAGAAGTATAGAAGAAGCAGAGCCAGAAGAGGTTTTATACCTTGTAAAAGTAAATAAAAAAGAAGTGGTTAAAGAAGCAAAAATAATGGGTATATATAAAAATGTAAAAAACTGGTTTCAAGGCTTACCTGGTGCTATAGGAAGTGTTGCTCAAAACAATACAAGAGAAATAATGATAGGTTTACTATTAGTATGTATAGTAGCAATGATAGGACTTTCAATATATATAGTAATTGATTATAAAAAATATAAAATGCTTATGGAGAAAATAAGAATATTAACAAAGGAAAATGCAAAACAACAAATGCCACAAAACGAAACTCCAATAAATGAGGATAAGAAATTAGAAATAAAATAATAATTGCATTTAGCCACTTGAAAAAGGGGCTAAAATGCTGTATATAATAATGATAAAAATGAAAGGACGATAAAAACAAATGAAAAAATGGGCAAAAATATTATTGATAATACTATTAATTATTATAATAATGATAATCGCAGTTTGTTGGTATGGAAAAAATAAACTAAACAAAATAAACTATATGGATATATCTAAAGAGGATATAGAAATAAATGAAAAGGTAGAAGAAAAATTAACAGGATATAGAAATATAGCGATTTTTGGCATAGACACAAGGGACAATACTTATGAAGATAGTAGATCAGACTGTATAGTTATTGCAAGTATTAATCACGATAAAAAGGAAATAAAGTTAGTATCAGTATATAGAGATACATATTTAAAAATAACAGGAAGAAGCTTAGATAAGGTAAATCATGCTTATTGGTATGGTGGACCAGCACTTTCACTAAGTACATTAAACACAAATTTAGATTTAAATATAACAGAATTTGTAACAGTAAATTTTGAAGCAACAAAAGATATTATAGATGCAATAGGTGGAGTAGAAATTACAGTCACAGATGCAGAAGCAAAACGAATACCAGGGCTAGAAAAAGGCGGAACATATTTACTAAGTGGTGAACAAGCATTAGCATATGGAAGAATCAGAAAAATAGACAATGATTATGTTCGTACAGAAAGAATGAGAACAGTCATATCAACAGCATTTGAAAAGGTAAAAACAAAAAACATCACAGAATTAAACAAATTAGTTGATATGTTATTACCAGAAGTATATACAAATATAGAAGAAAAAGAAATAATATCATTAATACCAAAAATGTACTCATATAAAATAACAGAAAGTATAGGATGGCCTTATGAAACAAAAGGAATAACTTTAAATGGAGTATGGTATGGACCTCCAGTAAATTTAGAAAAAAATGTATCAGAACTTCATGAAACATTATTTGGAGAAGAAAATTATGAACCAACCACTACAGTAAAAGAAATAAGCAATAGCATAATAGAAAAAACGGGATATAAATAAATATAGAGGGGATATTAATGAAAAGTCTAAGAAAGCATAGGTCTTTAATATTATTTATAACAGATATATTAATAATATGCATAGCATATATGTTTAGTGCATTTTTACTAACAAGCAATAAACTGCTATTTTCGCAAGAATATAATTTACTAATATCAAACTCAATTGTTACAACAGTTATAATATATCAAATAATATTTCGAATATTTGGTATATATAAAAATATTACAAGATATGAAAATGGAAAAGATTATATACAATACATAGTTTTATCAGGACTTGCAGGTTTCATAGTATTTTTAATAAGTTATATATTTAACATAAAAATGGTAGGGTATAAACAAATAATATTAGCGAATATTTTAATAGCTGTAGCAATAGTAGCATATAGAGTAATCATTAGATTCATTTTAACTACAGTTTCAGGCAAGGAAAAAACAGATACTCAAAAAAATTTGTTAATAATTGGTGCAGGAGAGGCTGCAAGAGATATTATAAAAGCACTAAAAACTTCAGCAATAAGGGGTTCATATAAACTAGTAGGATTAATAGATGATAATCCCAATAAAATAGGATATATAATATCTGGAGAAAAAATATTAGGTGATAGATATCAAATAGTAGAAATATGCAAACAATATAATGTAGATACTATATTTTTCTCAATAGCAAATATATCAGCAAGAGAAAAAAGCGAAATATTAGGTATTTGCCAAGAAACAGGAGCAAAAATAAGAGTATTGCCAGGAACAGTAGATATTATACGCAATAAAAATATTATGCAAAACTTAAGAGATGTAGAAATAGATGATATATTAGGAAGAGAGCCTATAACATTAAATAATGATAACATAGGTGATCTAATAAAAAATAAAACTATTTTAGTAACCGGTGGTGGAGGATCAATAGGTTCGGAGCTTTGCAGACAGATAGTAAAATATGAGCCTAAACGATTAGTGATATTAGACATTTACGAAAACAATTTATACAATATAGAAATGGAATTACGACAAAACAAATATGATGAAAAAATGGAGATAATACCAGTTGTAGGAAGCGTTAGAGATATAAAAAGGTTAGAAAAAATATTCAAAGACTATAAGCCATATTTAGTATTTCACGCAGCTGCACATAAACATGTGCCATTAATGCAAATAAGTCCATTAGAAGCAATAAAAAATAATGTGTTCGGAACATTAAATGTTGCAAATTGTGCAGACAAATATGGAACAAAAAGAATGATACTGATTTCAACAGACAAGGCAGTAAATCCAACAAACATAATGGGAGCAAGCAAGCGTTTATGCGAAATGGTAATACAAGCAAAAAACAAAGTAAGTAATACAGAATATGCAGCAGTAAGATTTGGAAATGTACTAGGAAGTAATGGCTCAGTAGTACCATTATTTAAAAAACAGATAGCAACAGGAGGACCGGTTACAGTAACACATAAAGAAATAACAAGATTCTTTATGACAATACCAGAAGCCGTAGGATTAGTATTGCAAGCAATGAGTTATGCAAAAGGTGGAGAAATATTTGTGCTAGATATGGGCGAACCAGTAAAAATATATGACCTAGCAGTGAGCTTAATAAAATTATCAGGTTTAGAACCAAATGTAGATATACCAATAAAAATAACAGGGTTAAGACCAGGAGAAAAACTATATGAAGAACTATTAATGGAAGAAGAGGGCTTACAAAAAACAGAACACAACAAAATCTTTATAGGAGAATTATCAGACTTAAATTATGAAGATGTGCATGAAAAGTTAGAAATCTTAAGAGAACTAATAGAAAATGAAGATATACCACTAAATGTATTAGATGAAACAATGTTAAGAATTGTTCCAACATACCATCACCCAGAAGAAGTAAACATAGAAATAAAAAATTCAAGAAAAGAAATAGAAAAAATAGGACAAGCTTTAACAGGTATAAAAAAATTAAAAGAAACACAAGGAGTTTGCTAAAAAAGGAGAAAACAAATGAAAGATAAAAAAATACTTTTAGCCTCACCACATATGTCTGATGAAGGTTATGAAAAAGAATATGTAAAGGAAGCTTTTGATACAAATTGGATAGCACCATTACGGAGAAAATGTAAATAAATTTGAAGAAGAATTAGCAGAATATGTAAAAATAGGAAATGCAGCAGCCTTATCTTCAGGTACTGCTGCAATTCATATGGCTTTTAAGGCTTTAGGTATAACAAATAATGATATAGTATTTTGTTCATCATTAACATTTTCTGCAACAGCAAATCCAATAATATACCAAAACGCAACACCAGTTTTTATAGATAGTGAAAAAGAAACTTGGGATATGGATCCAAGAGCATTAGAAAAGGCTTTTAAAAAATATCCTAATCCAAAAGCAGTTATAGTAGTTCATTTATATGGAACTCCTGCTAAAATAGAGGAAATAAGAGATATATGCAATAAGCACAATGTACCACTTGTGGAAGATGCGGCAGAAAGTTTAGGAGCAACATTTAATAAGAAACAAACAGGTACATTTGGAAAGTTTGGAATATACTCATTTAATGGAAATAAGATAATAACAACAAGTGGTGGAGGAATGCTTGTATCTGATAATAATGAAAGAATACAAAAAGTAAGATTTTGGGCAACACAAAGTAGAGAACCAGCAAGACATTACGAACATAAGGAAATAGGATATAATTATAGAATGAGTAATATATGTGCAGGAATAGGTAGAGGACAATTAAAAGTTTTAGACAAAAGAATAGAAAAGAAAACTAATATTTATGAAAGATACAAAAGAGCTTTTGAGGGAATATCAGAAATAAAAATGCAGCCATATATGGCAAATTCAAAACCAAATCATTGGTTATCTGCAATAATATTAGATAAAACTTCAAAAATAAAGCCAATAGATATAATAGAAGCATTAGAAAATGAAAACATAGAATCAAGGCCAATATGGAAACCAATGCATATGCAACCATTTTTTAAAGACTATGACTTTATAACACTAGAAAAAGAAAAAAGTATTGCACAAGACATATTTGAAAGAGGAGCATGTCTTCCATCAGATACAAAAATTACAGATGAGGAACAGAAAAAAGTAAAATAATAAAAAAATTATTTATATAATTTATAAATTTTGGGAGGAAAAGTGAAAAGTAGCGAGATAATAGAAAAGGTTAAAAACACAATAATGCAAGAAATAACAACAATAGAAGCTATTATTCTTTTTGGAAGTTATGCAAGGGGAAAACAAAGAGATATAAGCGATATAGATATTGCTATAAAAACCAAAGAAGAATTATGTTCTAAAAAAATGTTAGAGATAAAGAACAAAATAGAAGATGTTATAGGCATAGATGTGCATTTAATAAACTTAAATACCATAAATGAGGATTTTAAATATGAAATACTTCTATCTGGTAAAACATTATATTGCCAAAACAAGTATGATTTTGAAATGTACAAATTAAAAATGTACAGTAATTATCTATTATTTAGTGAAGATAGAAAACCTATAATAGATAAAATAAAAAATGGAGGTACATTATATGGAAAATGAACTTGTTATATTTAACAAATACACAATAATTGAAAACTGTATAAAAAGAATAAATAGTGTATATGATGGAAAATTAGAAACACTGAAAGACTTTAACAAACAAGATGTAATTGTATTAAACTTACAAAGAGCTTGCCAAGCAGTAATTGATATTGCTATGCATATAATTTCAGTAAGAAATTTAGGAGCACCACAAAGCGGAAAAGGAGCTTTTACAATTTTACAAGATAACAATATAATAGATAAAAAAATGACAAAAAATATGCAAGGAATGATAGGCTTTAGGAATATAGCAGTACACGAATACCAAGAATTAGATTTGGAAATATTAAAAAATATTTTAGACAATCATTTAGGAGAATTGCGTGAATTTGCAAGAGAAATATTAAAGAAAAACAAAGGGGGATAGCAATGTATGCAAAATACATAAAAAGAATGCTAGATTTTATTCTAAGTTTAATAGCATTAATAGTATTAAGTCCATTAATGATTATAATAGGAATACTAGTTAGAATAAAACTAGGAAAACCTGTAATTTTCAAACAAAAAAGACCTGGTAAAAATGAAAGAATATTTACATTATATAAATTTAGAACAATGACAGATGAAAAAGATGAAGAAGGAAATCTACTTCCAGACTCAGAAAGATTAACAAAATTTGGTAAGTTTTTGAGAAGTACTAGTCTAGACGAATTGCCAGAACTAATAAATATAATAAAAGGTGAAATGTCGATAGTAGGACCAAGACCATTACTGGTAGAATATTTGCCTTTATATAATGAAGAACAAAAGCATAGACACGATTTAAGACCAGGACTTACTGGTTTAGCTCAAATAAGTGGGAGAAATGCAATAGAATGGGAAGAGAAATTTGAAGAAGATATAGAATATGTGAATAATATAACACTTATACAAGATACAAAAATAATTTTAAAAACTTTTGTAAAAGTTTTTAAAAGAGATGGAATAAACCAAGAAGGAAATGCAACAATGAGAAAATTTGAGGGAACTAAGAAGGAGAAAACAAATGCATAAAAAGGTAGTAATAATTGGGGCAGGAGGACATGCAAAAGTAATTGCAGATATTGTAATAAAATCACAAGACACACTACTAGGATTTTTAGATGATAATCTAGAAAAAGGGAAAAAAGTAATATGTGATTATAGTATAATAGGAAAAATATCAGAATGTATACAATTGCAAGAACAAGACGAAACTATAGAATTTATTATAGCAATTGGAAACAATTCCATAAGAAAAGATATATCTAATAAATATAAACTAAATTATTATACTGCAATACACCCAAATGCACAGATGGGTTTAGATACAACAATTGAAGAAGGAACAGTGATAATGGCAAATTCATGTATAAATTCATCAGCAAAAATAGGAAAGCATTGCATAATAAACACGGGAGCGATAATAGAACATGATAACATTATAGAAGACTATGTACACATATCTCCAAATGTATCTCTAGGGGGAACAGTAAAAGTAGGGGAAAACACACATATAGGAATAGGCTCAACAGTAAAGAACAACCTTGAAATTTGTAAGAATTGTACAATAGGAGCAGGGGCATTATTAGTAAAAAATATTGAAGAAGAAGGTACTTATGTAGGGGTGCCGGCAAAGAAAAAGAGGACTAAAAATAATGAAGATAATTCAAGTGGTGAAAACAAGTAAAGGTGCTAATTGGGCATTTGAACAAACTAAATGGCTTACAGATAATAATATAGATATTATTACAATTCTTCCAGATAATGAACGGGAATATTGCAAAAAAATATATTGATAATAATATGAAAGTAATAATAGAAGATTTTTCATTACCTATTTTAAAACCATGGAAATTTTTTAGCAAAAAAAAGAAAATAAGGAAAATTATAGAAGAAGAAAGACCAGATATAATTCATATACATTTTGTTACAAATGCATTAATGTTAAGACTTGCATTAAGAAAAATAGAAATTCCAAGATTATTTCAAGTTCCAGGTCCATTACATTTAGAAAATAGATTCTTTAGAAAAATTGAAATAAAGACTTCAAATAAATTTGATTATTGGGCTCCAGCCTGTAAAAAAAGTAAAGAATTGTATTTAAAAGAGGGAATTGAGCCAGAAAGAGTTTTTTTGGCATATTATGGTGGATACGGAGGAAAAACTATTGATGAATATATAGAAAATGAAAAATGTTTACATAAACAATATAATATCAAAAATGATAATATAATAATTGGAATGGTTAGTTATTTTTATAAACCCAAATGGTATTTGGGACAAAAAAGAGGAATAAAAGGACATGAGGATTTTATTGATGCTATTGAAATTTTAAATAAAAAATATAATAATATTACAGCTGTTATTGTTGGAGGAGCATGGAATAATTCTAGCAAATATGAACAAAAAGTAAAAGAATATGCCAATAAAAAGAAAATTAATAATATAATATTTACTGGTTTTCGAAATGATATAAAAAAAATATATAAAGAAATAGATATAGCAGTTCATCCATCCCATAGTGAAAATTTGGGAGGGGCAGCGGAGAGTTTGGCTGCTGGAGTTCCAACTGTTGCAACAAATGTAGGAGGTTTTCCCGATATAATTAAAAATGGAGTTACAGGTTTTTTATGCGAAAAAGAAAATCCAAAAGATTTAGCAGATAAAATTAGCAAAATGATAGAAAATAAAGAATTATCAATAAAAATGTCTTTACAGGGACAGAAAAGCATAAGGAACATGTTGGATATAGGTATTACGTCAAATAATATTTTAAAAATATATAATAATATAATAAAAAAGGAAAAATAAAATGAGTGTTGTTTTTATACATGATGGAAATATTGGAAGATATAATGGTAAAATATATAGTTCTATCTATAATAATGAAATTGTTAATAGATATAAAGTTATAGATAACAACGTAATTTTTATAACAAGAAAAGAAACAATTCAAGAAGATAATCTTAATCATTATAATGAGTTAACATGTAAAAATTTTGAATGTGTCGTACTAGAAAATTTCAAATCATTCTTTAAATTAAAACAATATTTTCAAGCTAAAAAAACTGTAAAAAAATATGTAAAAGAAAATGAATATATTGTATGCCGTTTGCCTAGTAATTTAGGAAATATGGGAGTTAAATATGCTAAAAAATATAATAAAAAATATCTTGTTGAAGTTGTAGGGTGTCCATGGGATTCTTTAAGAAACCATAGTATAATTGGTAAAGTTATAGCTCCAATAGAATACTTAAAGCAAAAGGTAAATGTAAAAGGAGCAGAGAATGTTTTATATGTTACAGAAAAATTTTTACAAGGCAGATATAAAAACAAAAAAAAATCAGAGGTGTGTTCAGATGTAAGAATAAAAATAGATGACGGCATATTAGAAAAAAGAAAGAAAAAGATTGACTCAATGAAGTCTCAAATTTCAATTGGGACAATAGGGAATAGAGATATGAAGTATAAAGGGTTTGATGTAGTAATTAAATCCTTAGCTCAACTAAATAAAGATAAAATTGTCTATAAGTACTATATATTAGGTTCTGGAAGCAAGAATTGGATAAAAAAAGTAATAAGCAAATATAAAGCATCAGAGTATGTAGTATTGCAAGATTTTATACCACATGAAGAAATACCAATTTGGTTGGATAATATTGATATATATATACAGCCAAGTAGAACAGAAGGAATGCCAAGAGCTTTAATTGAAGCAATGAGTAGAGCGTGCCCTTGCATTGGGTCTAACGTTGGAGGAATACCAGAATTATTGGATAATAATTATATTTTCAAAAAAAATAATTATAAGGAATTAAAGAATCTAATAGAAAAATTTACAAAAGATAGGATGAAAAATGAAGCTGAGTATAATTTAGGACAAGTAGAAAAGTTTGAGCAAAGCCAGTTAGATAGCAAGAGAAATGATTTTTTTAAAAAAACTTTTAAAGGAGAATAATAATGATTAGAGTTTTACATGTTTTTGGAGTTATGGATCGTGGTGGAGCTGAAACTATGATAATGAATGTATATAGGAATATTGATAAAAATAAAATACAATTTGACTTTCTATGTATGAGCAGTAAAATAGGAGATTATGACGAAGAAATCAAGAAAATGGGTGGAAAAATATTTAGAATTTCTCCTCCAGCTGAAATAAATTATTTTAAACATATATATGATATTGTGCGAGTTTGTAGAAAAAATGGACCATATCAGGCAATACATATTCCTACAATGTTTCATTCAGGAATTGCTTGTTTAGCGGCTTGGCTAGCAAAAGTTCCAACAAGAATTGTACATTCACACAGTGCAAGTGAATTAAATGCTGGAATAAAAAGAAAGACATATAATTTTATATCGAGAAAGTTAATAAACTTATTCTCAACAGACAAGATAGCATGTGGTCAAAAAGCTAGTGATTTTTTATTTGGAACTTCGAAAAAAACAAAGAAAGAAGTAATTATTTTAAATAATTGCATAAATGTAGATAAGTATACACATGTAAATCAAAAAGAAGTAGATAGATTAAGAGAATCATTAAATATAAAAGATAATGATATTGTTATAGGGAATGTAGCTAATTTTTCTAAAGCAAAAAATCACCAATTTTTATTAAAAATTGCAAAAAAATATTTTGAGACTAATAAAAATGTGAAATTTTTATTAGTAGGAGATGGAATATTAAAAACTGAAATTGAAAAAAAAATTAAACAAGATGACTTAGGAAACTATGTCATTTTACTAGGAAAAAGAGAAGATATACATGTGATAATGAATATGATAGATATTTTTGTAATGCCATCTTTGCATGAAGGATTTCCAATGACAATAATTGAAGCATTAGCAGCAGGAAAAAAATGTATACTTTCAGACACAATTTCAGAAGAAGTAGAAGTGGTACCAGACAGTGTGAAATTTTTAAGTTTACAAGACGATATAAATGTTTGGGTTAAAACAATACAAGAAAACTGTGTACAAAAGTTAGATAAGAATAAAGTAAAAGATATATTGTTCGAAAAAGGATTTGATATAACAACAACAACCAATATTTTAGAAAAAATTTACTTAAGCAAGGTAAATTAGAAGTACAAAAAAATTCTAAAATAAAAGGATAAAATTAATGAGGAGTGCAGATGAATAAAAGAAACAAAATATTAGCGATAATATTTAATAGTTATATTGTGATTTTTTTTAGTGTATTATTGGTAATAACTGAAAGTAATGAAAATTTAAGTTTAAAAGCAATTTCATGGGTAAATAATATATTATTTTTAATAAGTTTATATGAAATTTATAAAGTTAAAGGGACTATATTTGATTATTCTACTGTTTTTTCAGTTTTTCTTTTCATATTTAGTACTGGTCAAGTAATTCTATATTCTTTGGGAATTGATACTAGTCAAATGAATGTTTTTAAAAATGCTAGTTTAAACGAAATAATTTCAGCTACAACATTTTTTATAATTACATATCAATTTTATATAATTGGCATTATAGCATTTATTAAAAAGGAAAACAAAACAGATTATAAAAAGATAGAAAATGAAAAACTTATTTCAAGTATAAAGATTGTAGCAACAATAATGATATTTTTATCAGCATATCAATATTTATACAAGTTGATATCATATTTGAAGATATCTTTGACATATGGATATGCAAGCTTGTTTAAGAGTGTAAATAATGAAAATCCTTCAGGGATGATGGAATATTTAAAATATTTATTTTTACCAGGATGGATATTACTACTATTTGCATATAAAGATAATAAAATAAAACGTAGAATAATTGAAATTATATTATTAACAATTGCTTTAATACAAATATTTATTGGCTCTAGAGGTGCATCGATACCAATATTAATAATATTAATATTTTTTATAATAAAATATAAAGAAGATTTAAATAAAAAAGACATACTAAAAGTTGGAATAATTTTAGCAATGGTATTAATGGTAATACCAATATTTAAAAATTTTAGATTAATTTCAAACAAAAGTATTACATCTTTAATGCAAACCATAAAACAATCACAAGAAGATAATTTTATTATAGAAACTATTGAAGAGCTAGGTTCAACAATGTATCCATATATTTTAACAGAAAGAGCAGTTCCGTTTAAACAAGACTTTAAATATGGAGAATCTTATATAGCTAGTGTTTTAATGTTGATTCCGAGTCAATTGCTAGGAGGAGAAAGTTTCGCGACTAAAGCTGCATTAGATACATGGCTACAGGATATATCTTCACTTTCATATGGACCAGGTTTTTCAATATTGGCTGAGTTGTATTATAATTTTGGCAAAATAGGACCTGTAATGGGATTTTTTATAGGAGCATTCTATTCTATTATTTTTAACATTAAATTTAAAAATGAGGAATACGGTAAAGTATTTACAATTTTTAAAATAATATTTTTATATTTAAATATGCTAGCTGGAAGATATCCTTTTCATTCAACATTAAGACATTTGATAATAATTATTATAATACCATTTCTGTCTATTATATTAATCTATAATCATAATTATAATAAGGAGAAAAAATAAATGAATAAACAAAATGTGTGTTTTTTGTGTGGAGATATTACCGGAACGGGCGGTACAGAAAAAATAATTTCTATTATTACAAATAGGTTGTTGGAGGTACAAGAATTTAATATATTTATACTTTCTATTGAAAGGAAAAACAAAGGGCCATTTTTTGAATTTAATAATAAAATTAAAATAGATTATTTAAAAAGGAATAATAAAATAA